>Ga0209598_10001404_pt1 | contig 19725 bp, 13 predicted proteins | sample M_140807_EF_Meta_FD_187317 | JGI IMG/M metagenome (GOLD analysis project Ga0209598, IMG submission 187317) | Freshwater microbial communities from Lake Montjoie, Canada to study carbon cycling - M_140807_EF_MetaG (SPAdes) (version 2) | ecosystem: Environmental > Aquatic > Freshwater > Lake...
ATCGGCGTGTCAGGCCGAGATCGAGGCGTGTCAGTGAATCCTCACTGCACACGTATCCAGACAAGAGGAGTGAGAGGACTCATGAAGACGTTTGCTTTGATGGCTGCTCTGTGTTTCACGCTTGTCAGCACGGCGGCCAACGCAAAAGAGAAGCAGTCGGGCCGGAAGTATGGCTCCGCAGGTTGCGGTCTTGGTTCCGTCATCTTCGGCCGGCAGGAGGGGTTCGTTCAGATTTTCGCAGTGACCTCGAACGGTCTCTTGGCCAACCAATTCTGGGCCGTGCTGTCCGGCACCAGCAACTGCGCGACCGGCGACGGCGAAGAAACCGCCAAGGTCTTCATCGAGGGCAACCGTGAGGCCCTCGCCAAGGACATCGCCCGCGGCAGCGGCGAGACAGTCGTCAGCTTGGCGTCTCTGGTGGGCTGCAACGACGCCACCGCCGTCGGCGCGTCGTTGCAGAAGAACTTCTCCACGATCTTCCCGAACGAGTCGGTGTCGACCGAGCAGGTCTCGGACTCGATCCTCGGCACGCTCCGGAGTGACGCAGCGCTGGCGTGCAACAACGCCGGCTGAGCCGCGCCGTCGAGGTCGTTCTCGCCGCTGTGGTCCTCTGCGCGACCTCGGCGGCGTCGAACGCCAACGCCCTCGACGCAGAACGGCGCTTGGAGAAGGCGCGCGCGCTCCACCTGAGTGCGCGCGCCGAATGGCTCCGCCTCGGGCACTGGCGAGGTCACGCCGGCGACTGGCAGAGCGAGGTCGATGGACCGGCCTTCTTTCTCTCGCCGAGTGGCGTCGCCGACCCGCAGGCCGAGCTCGAAGCGACGCTCTCGGCCATGTACGCCCCCGTCGATGGGGGCGCGACGCCAGGGAGCCACGCGCTGTGCCGGTTCCCTGCACGCGCAGCGTGGCTTTCCCGCGAGCTCGCAGAGCCGCCCGACGCGCTCCCGCGACCGCAATGCGACGCCTTCGAGTCCTATTGGCGGTCGCTCGCACCGCGCTCCATCTCGCTGGTCTTCTCTTCGTACTACTTGAACAACCCTGCGTCGGCTTTCGGGCACACGTTCCTGCGTTTCGGACGCGAGGGGCACGCAGGTCGTCCTGAGCTCCTCGACAACGGCGTGGACTACGCGGCGAACGTCGACTCAGGGAACGCGCTCGTTTATGCGTTCAAGGGCCTAACAGGCCAGTTCGCCGGCCAGTTTCATCGGATGCCGTTCTTCTACAAGGTTCGTGAATACAATGACTTCGAGTCGCGGGACCTGTGGGAGTACGAGCTCGCCCTGACACAGGACCAAGTGAGATTTGTCGCTGCGCATCTCTGGGAGCTGGGCTCGACCCACTTCGACTACTGGTATCTCGACGAGAACTGCGGCTACCACATTCTGGGTCTGCTTGAGGTCGGGCTGCCGGACCGTCCGCTGATTGAGGAGACGCGCTTTCCTGTCTTGCCCGTCGATACCGTGCGCTTGATTGCTGCCCAGCCGGGCCTCGTCTCCAGCGTGCGCCGTCGGCCATCCTTGCGGACAACACTCCGTCTGCGCGTCAACGAACTCTCCAATGCCGAACGCGACCTCGCCGCCGACTTGGCAGATACCCCCAGCAGCTCGATCGGCCCGCTCGCCCGCGACCGGCAAGCCCGCGTCTTGGACGCGGCTCTCGACCTCGTCGATATCCGCTACGCCAAGGAGTTGATTCGTGAGACACCCAAGACCGAAGGGCACCGCCTCAAGCAAGCGTTACTCGAGCGCCGCGCCGCGCTGGGTGTGCCGTCGCCCGAGCTAGACACCACCCCGCCACAGGGCGCGCGCCCCGACCAAGGCCACGGGACCGCGCGCGTCGGGGGTGGCGGTGGCGTGAGCCAAGCGATCGGTACATTCGTCGAGTTCGAGGGGCGGCTCGCGCTGCATGACCTCGCGGATAGTCCCTGGGGCCACCCGCCCGACGCGCAATTGGAGTTCTTGCCCACCCGGCTCAGGTTCTCCGAGCGCAGTTCGCTTCCCCACATCGAGGACGCATTCCTGGTCCGCATCGCGTCGCTCACACCACTTTCTCAGTTCGAGCGCGCGCTCTCATGGCGGGTTCGAACGGGTGTCACGACGCTGCGCGATGCGGGCTGTCCAGCATGTACAGTCGCCACGGTCGACTGGAGTGGCGGCATCGCCTTCAAGCCCGTTTCGCCGCTTGTCATCTTCGCGATGGCCGACGCGAGCGTGCAGGCAAGCGACGCCCTCACAGCTCGCCATGGCCTGCCTGTGCGCCTGGGCGTCGGACCTTCTGGCGGTCTGCGGTTGCGCATGGGCGAGCACCTCACGGGCCTTGTGACCGCAGACTGGCATTGGCTCCCACTCGGTCAGGTCAACGAGACGTCGGACGTGTCCGCGACGCTTCGTTGGGCGCTGACCACCCACCTCGCGCTCGACGCCCGCGCGCGAATCCAGCCCAGCGCGCGTGAGGCGAGCGTGAGCCTGCTCTCCTACTTTTAGGCGCCCGGCCAAGTTTTTCGCAAAAATGTGCGACACGCGCCGCGTGCGACCGATTGAGGAGGCATGGACCTCAATCACGCTCAGCGTCGTCGCTCAACGCCCAGTCGGTGGGGGCGCAACGTCGCTCGATGGCGCGTCGTAGCGCGCGGCGCTCTTCCGCCGTAAGGGGCGCGCCGTCGGTCCATCGCAGGTCCACGGCGCGGAGTTGGAGTACCCACGGGTCATCGGGCGACCGAAACGTCGCGCTCACGTCCACAGAGAGCGAGCGCGCCCCTCATCGCCAGCGCAGTTGCGCGCCACCGGTGGTCTCCACCCACGCCACGTCGTCGCCCATGCCGAGCCCATCACGTTGACCACCTTTGGAGTCACTCATGTCCACCTCCATGCACGCTCACATCGAAGCCCTCCGCGCCCGCGTCCGCCCCGGGTCCAACCCGACGCCCGACTTCAGTGACCTGATGTCGACGTTCCTCGACCTCGCGGAGCACGACGACTTTCGTCAGCATAACCGCCGCGCGCAGGACTCGCTCCTCGAGTCGGCCGTAGAGGCGACCACGTCGCGCTTCTTGGGCGTGAAGCCGTCGGTGGCGCTTTTCACGTTGGCGCGCTGGGGCGACTCGGACCTCGTCCACGGGGCGTTCATGACGCGCACCCACCACATGGGCGTCGTCTTCTGGTTTGAGCGCGACCTGTTCGGGCTCGTCAGCCTGACGCCCGCCGACCTGCGAGGCTGTGACTATTTTCGCATCGCGGGCAAGCCCATGCCTGCCGGGGCAACGCCCACCGGCGCCGCCCCAACGTCGCCCTGAAGCGAACGGCCTCAGTCGGCGACGGAGTCTGACCACACCTTCGCCAAGGTGGCGTGCGCGTCGACCTGAAGGACGTCTCCGTGACAAGGGACGACGCACCGAATGTCATGCGAGAGGATCGCGCGGAGGCTCGGTCCCACGACCGCGCGGTCGCGGTGCACAAACTTGAAGAGGCGCCCCATGGCCGGTCCGGCCCCGATGCCCATGCCCGCGTAGAAGAGGCGTGAGATCCAGTTCGGCGCGCTGGTCACATTGAACAGGGCATCGGTCACCAAGAGCGTGCCCGTCGCGCGGTGAAGAAAGCAGACTTCGGCCACGCTCGGCGCGCCTGCAATGGGCAAGGCGAGCAGCGCGTCGCCCCACGGCGGCGCGCCGTCCCCCAGAATGTGCGCCGCGGCGAGGTCCGGTCGCTTCTTGACCAGCGCGGATGACTTGCTCAGCGCGGCGTTCGGCCACCGCCGGAGCGCTTCACCGGCGTACAGGTGGTGAAACCCGCTGGGCGCGACGATGTGGCGAACGGGGCCCAGCGCGTCCAGCGCAGCCGCGACGTCGTCCGAGAGGCGCACGGGCGAGTGGAGCCACAGGGTGCCGTCTGGTAGCCGAACGACCGTCGCTCTGAGCGGCAACCGCACACCGCCGGCCATCGCGATTTGACCCGGCACACCCCAGATGTCTTCACCGATCGGCTCAAGCATGGGGGCGACATCGCACAGCACCGGGCCTGCCGCAAGAGCAGGCGCGAAGGGCTTGACCCCGCAATCGGTGAAGTACGAAGCTCAACGTCATGCTCAAGCAGATGACGACGACACTGCATCGGACGCGGGGCCCGCAGGCGGCGCAGTGGCGGGCGGCGCAGCGGCGGGCGGCTCCGTCGCAACGCCGCCCCCAGCCGACCTCAACGCGAACTGCGCCGTCGTCTACGATTGGGTCTGCGACGATACGCCGCGCTGCTCGGACCCCAACGTGGACTTTACGAACCAGTGCAACTGGGCGCGCGACAACCAGTGCGACCTCTGCGTCGCGACCCTCAGTGCCTTCGCCGCGCTCCAGCCGACCTGCAACTGGATGGAGCCCGTCCCGACCGCCGCTGCCTGCCAGTGAACGCAGCCCGGGTCAGCCGGTGGGTTGAGTGCTGCGCGAGACCAGCGCGCTGAACCACCGCCGCGTGGTGTCCGTCAGCACGTAGAAGGCGGGTACGAACAGCAGGCTCAGCGTGGTGGCGAGCAGCACGCCACCGAGCACGGCGATGGCCATCGGCGCCCGCATCTCGCCGCCCGGGCCAAGCGCGAGCGCCGCCGGGACCGCCGCCGCGGACGTTGCGAAGCTCGTCATCAGGATGGGCCGCAGGCGCGCGCGTCCCGCCTCGAGCATCGCGTCGAGCGCGCTCGCCCCGCCGCGCTGTAGCTCCGCCGCGTAGTCGACCAAGATGATCGAGTTCTTCTTGACGATGCCCATGAGCAGCACGATGCCGATGCCGCTGAACATGTTCAGCGAGTGCCCCGACCACAGGAGCGCAAATATCGCGCCCGCGAAGGAGAGCGGCATAATCGACATCACCGCGATGGCGTGAAGCACCGAGTTGAACTGGCTCGCGAGCACCATCATCGCGAACACAAGGCCCAGCGCGAAGGCGAGCCCCAGGCCGGACACCGACTCCTTCATGGCCGCGCTGCCGCCGCCGAGCACGATGCGATAGCCCTCAGGCAGCGTCTTGCCGATGCGCTCAAGCTCGCGGTTCACGTCCGTCTGGGCAAAACCCGGCGCGGGGTTCCCGAAGAGGCTGATCGCGCGCTCGCGGTCCTTGCGTGTGACGGACTGCAGCATCGCCCGCTCTTCATAGGTCACGAGGCTCGAGAGGGGCACGAGGGCGCCGGTGCGCGCGCGGACGTAGACACCTTGCAGGTCCTCGGGTCGACGCCGTTGGTCGGCGAGCAGGCGAACGCGCACGTCCACGCGCCGACCATCCACGCTGAACTTGCCGACACGCGCGCCGCCCACGAGCGCGCTGATCGTGGTGCCCAGGTCCTCCATCGAGACGCCGAGGTCGGCGGCGCGCGCGCGGTCGGGCGTCACCCGCAGTTCGGGCATGCCGAGCTGGTAATCGCTCTCCAGATCGGCGACCACGCCGGTCGCCAGCAGATCCCGGCGCACGCGCTCGGAGACTTGGCCCAGCTCGGCCCAGTCCGGACCGCGAATCGAGAGGTCCACGGGGTAGCTTCGACCGGCGCCGAAGCCAAACGTCGACATATCCTGAATAAATACGCGGACTCCGGGGATTTGGCCGAGCTCCTTGCGCATCTCCTGCATGAACTGCTGCTGCGTAATGTTCCGCTCGTTGGACGACACCAGCGTGGTAAACATCAGGCCGGTGTTCACGCTCGTGCCGCCGAAGCCGCCGATGACCGCGAGCGCGCGCGCGACCTCGGGCCGCGCGTTGACCTTCGCCTCGACCTGCCGCATCAGCCCGTTCATCTCGTCGAGGTTCGCACTCACCGAGGTCTGGAGCCGGACCATGAAGCGGCCCTGGTCCTGCGGCGGCACGAGCTCACCCGGCAAGGCCTTGAACGCTGCGAAGGACGCCGCGAAGAGCGCCCCCCCGAGCACGAGGACGAGCACGGGCCAGCGCAGAGAGCGCGCGAGCAGGCGCTCGTAGAGTCGGGCGCTCGCCTCGAACGCACGGTCGGCAAACGCGCCGACGCCGCGCCGCACATGGCCGACCTCGAGGAACTGGGCGCAGCGCGCGGGCGCGAGCGTGATCGCCTCGATATAGGAGAGCAGGACGGCCACCGAGAGGGTCACGCCGAACTGGGTGAGGTAGGCGCCGATGACGCCGCGCGTGAACACGACAGGGACGAAGATCGCCACAATGGCGACCGTGGCGGCGAGCGCGGCGAAGACGATCTGGCCCGTGCCCTCTCGCGCGGCGCGCACGCGGTCCTTGCCCATCTCGGCGTGCCGCGTGATGTTCTCGAGCACCATGATCGCGTCGTCGACGACGATGCCGACCGCGAGCGAGAGCCCCAGCAGCGTAAAGGTGTTGAGCGTGTACCCCAGGAAGTAGAGCACGGCGATCGTGCCCATGAGCGACATGGGGATCGCGAGCACGACGTTGAGCGTGCTCGACACCGAGCCCAAGAAGAACCAGCACATGAGCGAGGTGAGCGCGACCGCAAGCAGGAGCTCGAACTTCACCTCGGAGACGGAGTGCTCGATGAACTCCGTCGAGTCGAACATCACGCGCAGGGTCATGCCCTCGGGTAAGCCGGCAGCGAGCGTCGCGACCTCGGCCTTGACTGCCTGCGCGACCTCGACGGCGTTCGCGCCGCGCTGCTTGCGAATGCCGATGCCCTGCGCGGGCTCCCCCGCGATGCGCGTGAGCCGCCGAGTGTCCTCGAAGCCGTCCTCTACGAGCGCGACGTCTGACAGGCGCACGACGGAGACACCCGACTGCCGGAGCACGACCTCGCGCAGGGCGTCGAGCTCCATCGCCTCGCCGAGCACGCGCACGTTGATCTCGCGGCCCTCGGTCTCGATGCGACCCGCCGGCATCTCGACGTGCTCGCGCCGGAGGGCCGCCTGCACATCCGCCGTGGTGAGTCCGAACGCGGCGAGCTTAGACGCGTCGATCCAGATGCGAACGGCCCGCGGGGTGTAGCCGCCGAGCGTGATCTCACCCACGCCCGACAAGGTCTGCAGCTTCTCCTTGATGCGATAGCGCGCGTAGTCCGTCAGCATCTGCCGCGGGAACGGCCCGCTCAGCCCCACCCACAGAATCGGGTTGTCCTCCGGGTTCGTCTTGCTGATGACGGGCGGGTCCATGTTGCGCGGTAGCTGGTTCTGGATTTGCGCGAGGCGCGACTGCACCTCTTGGAGCGCCGCATCCACATCGCGCTCGAGGTCAAGGTCGAGCGTCACGGAGCCTGAGCCTTGCCGCGCGGTCGACGTGATGGCCTTGATGCCCTCGACCTGCGTCAGGGCCTCTTCGATCGGCTCGATGACGTCGTGCTCGACGATCTCCGGCGCCGCGCCCTCGTAGACAGCCGAGATGCTGAGCGAGGGAAAGTCGACGTCCGGGTACTGACTAACGCCCATCCGCGCCAGCCCCAAGCCGCCAAAGACGAGCGTGGCGAGCATCATCATCCACGCGAGCACAGGCCGCTCGATGCACAGGTTGGTGAGCCGCAGACCCACGCTCGGAGGCGTGTTCATGGGCGGCTCTCGGGGGCGGGCGCTTCGGGGCTCGCTCTCGGCGCCTCGACGACGCGGACGCTCGCCCCGTCGCGGAGCGCCTCAGCGCCCCGAATGACCAAGCGCTCGCCGACCTTGAGGCCGTCGCTGATCTCGACGCCGCCTTCGGGCGTTCGCTGTCCCAGGGTCAAGATGCGCTCCCGCGCGACGTCGCCCTCGACAACAAACGCCAGAAAGCCGCGCTCGCTCGCGCGCATCGCGGACTGCGGGATCACGTTGGCGGTCCGCGGCGCGCCCAGCGGGACGTCGACCTCGGCGAAGGCCCCGGCGACCAGCGCTGCCGCGTCGACTGCGTCCCCGGCGACTTCGGCCACCACCGGCACCATGCGTGTCTGCGGGTCGGCGGTGCCAGCGACGTGCCGGATGGTGGCCGCGCGTTCACCGACAAGCCCAGAGACGCGAAACGTAACGGTGCCGCCCGGAGAGAGCGGGCCCGCCTCCGCCTCGGGCAGCGCGAACCGCAGAAGCAGCGGGTCCCGGCGCAGCAGAGTCGCGACCAGCGTGCCGGGCTGCGCGAACTGGCCCGTGCGCGCGTCGCGCGTCTCCAGAATGCCGTCAATCGGCGCGCGCACGGTCGCGTCCCGCTGGTCGAGCGCAGCACGCTCCAGCTCGACCTGCGCCACAGCGACATCCGCGCGGGTCGTCGCGACGCGCCCGCGCCAAGTCTCGAGCTCTTCGCCCTTGATCAGGCCAGGGCTGGCACGGTCGGCCGCTTCGCGTCGCGCGAGCCCCGCATCGGCCTCCGCCAGCGCGGCCTTGGCCCGCTCCAGGCGCGCCTGTGCAGCGCGCGCGGCGAGCGCGTAGCGGGCGGTGTCGATCTCCACGAGCACCTGACCCTTGGAGACGACGTCGCCCTCGCGAAACCGCACGGCGTCCACGACGCCTGTGACCCGCGCCGTGACCTGAACGCGCTCGAAGGGCTCCAACGTGCCCACCGCTCGCCCTGCAAAGCCCAATGTGCGCGCTGTAACAGCCTCGACCTGCACCGGAAACGACTGTGCCGCCTTGTTCATCGCCCCTGCGCCGCTCGAGCCGGCGCCGGCCGGTCCACCGCTCGGCCCAACCTGCGTTGTGCAGCCGGCCCCGACCGCGAGCGCCCAGATGACTCCGCAGACCCACGCTCTTGCCATCACTTTTCGTCTCCCAGGGGCTCAAGGCCCATCGCCTGTCGCAGCGCGAGGTGCGCCGCCGACAGCCCCAGCTCAGAGCGGACGAGCGCGACCTCGGCCTCGAAGAGGCGAACGCCCGCGTCTGCCGCCTCGAGTTGAGTCGCAAGCCCCTGAGCGTAGAGCGACTGCGTCTCCGTCACGTTCTGCCGCGCGGCCTCGACCGCGCGCGTCGCGGCTTCGACCCCTTCAAGGCCGGACGCAACCTCGGCCTGAGCGCGTGCGACCTGGTGGGCGATCCCACGCTCGAGCGCGCGCGCGCTCGCCGCCTGCTCTCGCAGGACCGCCTGCCGCTCCGCGGCGTCGGCGTCCCGCTCGAAGCCGTCAAAGAGCGGCAGCGTGAGCGTCACGCCGACAGAAGCGGCGTCGTTCCGCCCGCTGAAGCCAGCGTCGCTGCTCCAGCCGTAGTCCGCCTCAAGCGCGAGCCGAGGCCAGACACGTCGTTCAGCCTCCTGTGCGAAGGCGGCCTGAGCGGCGAGCGCCTCGCGACGCGCGGCCAGGTCACCCCGCTGGGCGCGCGGGGGCTCGGTGACGCCCCCCGTCCACGGGGAAGGTCCCTCGGCGCGCAGCGGTTCACTGTGGGCCGCGGCGCCGATGACCTCGGCGAGGGCGACCTGCGCCTGAGCCGCGGCCAAGCCCGCCTGAGACGCGGCGGTGTCGGCCGATGCGACTTCGAGCGATGCGCGGGTGAGGTCGTTCGTGCCCACCAGACGCGCGTCGAGGCGCGCTTGAGCGTCGGCGCGGCTCTGGCGGGCAAGGGTAGCGCGGCGCTGCGCCGCCTCGGCGACCTGGTCGGCCGCGCGGCTGCTGAGCCAAGCGCGCGCGGCTTCGAACGCCAGGGCGCGGTCGACCTCTGCGGCGTCGAGCTCAGCAGCGCGCTCGGAGAGCCGCGCTTGGTCGAGCAGCGGGAACGCGCGCAGGTCGAGCAGCGTCCAGGTCAAACCGAGCCCCGCGTTGAACTGGTTCGCGTCGCGCTGGAATCCCCGCATACCGAAGCCCCCGGCCCCCTGGCCACCGCCTCCGCCCTCACTGGTCAGCAGGTTACGGGTGTAGGCCGCGGTGCCTGTGAGGTCCGGCCACAGCAGCGCGCGGGCCTTGTTGAGCCGAGCGCGGGCCGCCTGCACGCGCGCTGCGGCGCCTTCGGCGTGCTCGTTGGCTGCGCGCGCCTGCGCGACCGCCTGCGCAGCGCTCAAGGCTTGCGCGGCGGACGCTCCGGGCGCCCCCAGCCAAACCACGGCGAGCAGTGACGCGACGGCGAGACGGGAGCAGAGCGGGGCGGGCCGATTCACGCGGTCCGTATGCCACACATCACCCGGCCGGTCATCGCGCTTTCACGCCAAGACTGCGACCGATACAAAGGCCTGATAATCTACCTCGCGTGGAACACCCCATCATCCCGACCCAACGTCTGCGGCTGTTCACCTACGCGCTCTTCGGCGTCCTCGCCTCGCTCGGCCTGTTCGCGTATCAGCAAGAGCGCTGGGTGGTCGCGGCCTCGGTCGCGGGCGCGCTCGTCTTCGTCGGCGCATGGCACGCGTGGCTTCACCTGTCCGGGCGGCCTCTGGTGGTCGAGGGGAATATCCGGCCCGTCCACTACCTGCAGCTGATATGCCACTCATCGATCTACGCGTATTGGGGCTTCTACTGGGAGGGCGTGCGGGCGCACGTGCCCATGCTCCTCGCGCAGATCTGCTTTGCGTACTTGTTCGACATCGCGCTGCTGTGGACGAAGCGGGGCAACTTCCGCTGGGGCTTCGGCAACATCCCGATCGTCCTCAGCACGAACTTGTTCATCTGGTTCAAGGACGACTGGTTTTACTGGCAGTTCCCGCTCATCGCGCTGGCCTTCTTTGGCAAAGAGATGATCCAGTGGACGCGGGACGGCATTCGCGGCCACATCTTCAATCCGTCTGGCTTTACGCTCGGCGTGTTCTCTGTCGTCCTCCTGACAACGGGGACTGCGAGCACGACGTACGGCATGGAGATCGCGTCGACGCTCGGGCGCGCGCCGCACATGTATGTCTGGATCTTTCTGCTCGGCTTGATCGTGCAGACGAACTTCCCGGTCGTGCTGATGACCGGGACGGCCGCGATCGCCATCTACGGGATGACGTGGCTGCACACCCAGACCACAGGCTTGTATCTCTTCGTCGACACGACCATCCCCATCGCGGTGTTTCTGGGGATGACGTTCCTCTTCACCGACCCGGCCACCTCGCCCAGATCGTCGGCCGGCAAGATCCTGTTCGGCTTGATTTATGGCGTGCTTGTTGTCCTCGAGTACCAGTGGCTCATGCACCTCGGGACGCCGACCATCGATAGTCCCGGTGAGAACCTGACGTACTTCGACAAGCTCCTGCAGGTACCGGTCCTGAACCTGCTTGTTCCGGTCTTCGACCGCGTAGGGCGCAAGATCAACTTGGAGCGCTTCGACTTCTCGCTCGACCGCCTGCCGGTGCGCATCGGCGCGACGGCCGCCTGGTGCGGCTTGTTCGGCGTGATGTTGCCGTCGCTGGCCTACTACCACCCCGGCCGAGACGTCGGCTTCTGGGAGAAGAAGTGCTTCCCCGGAGAGCCCAAGGACGCCAAGTCGTGGCGCGAGCGCTTTCCGGACGGCAACGAAGAGGCCTGCCGCAGCTTGGCTGTGATGTACGTCGATCCGTGCGAGCTCGGCGACGGCGCGGCGTGCTACGGGCTGGGTAACCTCAACCTCGAGGGCGCTGGGATGCCGGTCCGCGAGGTGAACGGCATGCACCTGTACGAGCGGGCCTGCGAGAAGGGCTACGCCCCCGCCTGCACAGAGCTCGGGAACATGCTCGTCACCCGCGAAGACAAGGCGGACCAAGGGGCCGCCGTGAAGCTCTTCGCGCGGGGGTGCGAACTGGCCGAGGGGGACGCCTGTCGAAACCTGGCGACGTCGTACGCCCGGGGCGTCGGCGTCGAGGTGGACATGGACCGCGCGTTCGCAGAGCTGGAGCGCGCGCGGGCTGCCTACGACGCCGGCTGCAAAGACAAGAACCGGCCCGCCACGATGGCGGACAACTGCGCGCGCTTGGCGGACGTGGAGAAGATGCTGCAGGGCCGCGGCGCGTCGCCCGGGCAGCCCCCCGCCCCGTCGACATCCCAGTTCAACCCCGCGGACCTCGCCGCGATGATGCGCGCCGCGGGCATGCCGCAGATGCCCGCGAACGCGACGCTCCCGGGGATGCCGGCGATGCCGCCCGGAGCACTCGCGAGCCTGCCGGGCATGAGCCCCGAAGACGGCGTCCCCGCTGCCGTGATGATGCAGATGAAGGTCGGCTGCGACGCGGGCGAGGGGCAGGCCTGCGTGACGCTGGCCCAAGCGCTGATGCGGCGCGCGAACGCGTCACCGCAGGACCACACCTCGGCAGCCGGGTACGTCAGCCGCGCGTGCGAGCTGGGAGTCGCGCGCGGGTGCGGACTGCTCGGGATTCACTACAGGAACGCCCTCGGGGTGCCCAAGGACGAGGCGCGCGCGCTCGCGCTCTTTCAGCAGGCTTGCAAGGGCGGCGATACCGAGGCGTGCAGCGTCCGCTGAGGGGCTGCGCCTACGGCTGCCGCATCCACTCGCGGCTCGTCACCACGGGTACCTGCAACGCGCGCTCGCGGTCGAGGTCCAGGTTGCCCACATGCAGGCCCAGCGGCGCCTGGACCCACTTGTAGATGCTCTGCGCGAACATCCGCAGGAAGCGCTCCACGTCAGCCCGCAGCGCCTCGGCGTCCAAGTCCGGGAACAGGCTGCCCAGCGCGGTCACCATGTCGTCCGCCGACATCTTCTCGCCCGCGTGCAGCGCGAAGCAGGCGTCGAGCACGGCGTAGGGCATGAGCTCCTTCTCGCCTTGCTGGTCGGGGGCGAGCTCCGGCCCCGCGGGGTGGGACAAGACCACCTCGATCCCGCGCCAGCCCTTCGCCCGCTGCAGGTGCTCCAGCAGGAAAATCACGACGGTCTTCGGCACGTTCGAGATCACGCTGAGGCCGCCCTCAAGGTCCCCGCCGATGGTCGTGTAGCCGACGGCCTTCTCGGTCATGTTGCCGGTCTGCAAGAAGAGCCCACCTGTCGAGTTCGCCCAATTCCACATCCGCTGGCCGCGGATCCGCGCCTGAATGTTCTGCTCCGTGATCGGCGTCACGGCCTCGTCCGGCTGCAACATGGCCCGGACGGCCTCGAGTTCGCGGTCGAAGGCGTCGTCGATGGGCAGCACCTTGAGCGGCACGCCGAGCTCTGCGCAGATGGTCTCGGCCCCGAGCCGGGGCACGTCCGACGAGTAGCGCGACGGCATGTAGAAGGCCCGAACGAGCGCCTTACAGCGCGCGTCCGCCTGCGCTTCGCCCCAGCGCCGCTCAATCCAGCGCCGCACAAGGAGCAAGGCGAGCAAGCTGTCTCGACCGCCCGAGAGCGCGATGCCAATCGTCGTGAATCGATTCTTCTCCCAGTAGTCGCCGATCCCGAGCGAGAGCGCGTCGAGCAGCTCCTCAGCGAAGGCCTCGCCCGCGTCAACGCTCTGCGTGGCGCGCCCCCCGGGCAAGAAGAAGCTCGAGCCCGCCGGCGCGGGGTAGGCGAGCCCCGCTCGGTCGGGACCGGGCTCGGGCGCGCAGATCCGCTCAATCGGCGGGTTTGCGCGCCGCCACGCGAGCGCGTCCTCGCGCCACGTGGTGTTCTCGGCCCGCAGCCGGGTCGTGCGGTCGAGGTCGACGACCACGGCCTCGAACCCTGCGCGAAACCGCCCCGCCTCGAGCGCGACGCGGCCGTTTTGACACACGAAGCCGCCCCCATCGAAGACCAGCCCGTCTTGCCCGCCGACGGCGTTCGCGTAAGCGAGCACGCACTGGTTGTCTGCCGAGCGCGTGCACAGCATCTCGCGCCGGGTCGCCTGCGCGCCCACACGGAACGGCGACGCCGAGACGTTGACGACGAGCTCCGCGCCGGCGTAAGCCCGACGCCGCAACGGTCCGTCCGGCGACCACGCGTCTTCGCAGACCTCGACGGCGAGCACACCGAAGTCGAACGCAAAGAGCAGGTCACCCATCGGCACGCCGCCCGCGACACGCTCAACGTGCCCCGGCGTCCCCGGCGAGAACGTTCGCATCTCGTAAAAGACGTTATAGGTCGGCAACTTCTCCTTGGGGACGAGGCCGAGCACGCGCCCGCGATGCACCACGGCCGCGCAGTTATAGCGGTGCGCCTCGTGGGCGATCGTCACACCCAGCACAAAGACGGTGCCGTGGTCAGCGGTCTCCCGCGCGAAGCGCTCGAGCGCGCCGCGCTGAGCGTCCACGAAGCTGCGCCATTGCACCAGGTCCTCGGGCGGGTAGCCGCCGACGAGCTGCTCCTGAAAGCACCCGACCGAGGCGCCCGAGAGCGCCATCCCGTGCGCGAGCTCCAGCGCCCGGGTAATGTTGGTCTCGACCGCGCCGACGGTCGTGTTGACGCTGCCCATGGCGATTTTTACGAGTCGCATGCGGGCGTTGTAGCCGAGCGCGCGACCGCTCACAATCTGCGCCCACCTCTGAGAGCCGACCATGCGCGCACGCCCGTTCCCGCTGCTGCTGACTTTCTGCCTCGTCGCCTGCGGCGCGGCGCCGGAGCCCACCCCCATGACCACGACGCCGAAGACTGACCCGCACGCCTGGCTTGAAGATGTGAACGGCGCCGCGGCCCTGGAGTGGGTCGAGGCGCAGAACGCGCGCTCGCTCGGCGCTTTACAGGCGGACCCGCGCTACGCGACACTCGAGGCCGACGCGGTGAAGATCCTTGAGGCGAGCGACCGCATCGCCTACCCCGGGCTCAGCGGTATGGGTCTCACGAACTTTTGGCAGGACGCCGACCACGTGCGCGGCCTGTGGCGGGTCACGACGGAAGCGTCGTACCGCGCCGAGCGCCCTGAGTGGACGACGCTCTTCGACCTTGATGCGCTGGCGACCGCCGAGGGCCGCAACTGGGTCTGGAAGGGCGCGCACTGCCTCGATCCCGACGACACGCGGTGCCTGATCGAGCTCTCAGATGGCGGCAAGGACGCGGTGGAGATCCGCGAGTACGACGCCGCACGGCGCGCCTTCGTGCCCGGTGGGTTCACGCTGCCAGAGGGCAAGCAGGATGTCGTTTGGATCGACACGGACACCGTGGCGGTCGCGCGTGAGTGGGGGCCGGGGACGATGACGTCGTCCGGCTACCCCTTCGTGGTCAAAGTCTGGCGGCGCGGAACGCCCCTTGAAGCCGCGGTCGAAGTCTATCGAGGGACGCCCGACGACATGGGCGCCTGGCCGACGGTCGTGCGGGGGGACGGCAAGGCGCACCTTGCCTTCGTGCGCATGCTCAACTTCTACGACGCGGAGATCGCCTTCGCGCGAGATCTGTCCGGCACGGCGCCGCCGACGCGCTTTGCCCTGCCCGCGAAGACCTCGATGCTTGGGCTGCTCGGCGAGCGGCTCGTCTTCTCAATCGATGAGCCTTGGACGCCGAGCCCGGGCGCGTCTTCATTCGACGCCGGCAGCGTGCTCGCGCTCAACCTCGAAGCCACCCTCGCGGCTCAGGGCGCGCCGCAGCAGGTCGAGCGCCTCTTCGCACCGACCGCGCGCCAAGCCGTTCAGAGCGTCGCGCTCACCGCGGGGCGGGTCGTCATCGCCTACACCGATAACGTGCGCGGGCGGCTCTTGACCATCGGCCCCGATCCGAAGTCCGGCGCCCTGACCGAGGCCGCGCACATCGAGGTCGAGGACAACGCCTCTGTCTCGTTGCTCTCGACACGGGAGCGCGACCCGCGCCTGGTCTTCAGCGTCGAGAGTTACCTCTCGCCACCCCAGCTCTTTATGGCGCGCGACGGCGTGCAAACCGCGGAACGCCTGCAGCGCTCCCCGCCGCGCTTTGACGCGACCGGCCTGACGGTGGAGCAACGTGAGGCCGCGTCCAAGGACGGCACGCGGATCCCCTACTTCGTCGTGCGGCGCGCCGATGCCCCGCTGAACGGCGAGACGCCGACGCTCCTGTATGGCTACGGTGGCTTCCAAGTCTCCTTGACACCGGCGTATCTCAACGTGGCGGGCAAGCTCTGGGTCGAGCGCGGTGGCGCCTACGTCATCGCCAACATCCGCGGCGGGGGCGAGTTCGGCCCCGCGTGGCACCAGGCGGGCCTCAAGACGCAGCGGCAGCGCATCTACGACGACTTCGAGGCCGTGGCGCGCGCCTTGATCAGCGACGGCGTCACGCGGCCTGGCCGCCTGGGTATTCAGGGCGGGTCCAACGGCGGACTGCTCATGGGCGTGCAGCTCACGCAGCACCCCGAGCTCTACCGCGCGGTCGTCATCGAGGTGCCCCTGCTCGACATGCTGCGCTTTCACACGCTGCTCGCGGGCGCGTCCTGGATGGCGGAGTACGGCGACCCGGACGTGCCCGAGGAGGCGGCGTTCCTCAAGAGCATCTCCCCGTACCACAACCTGCGGGCCGACACGGCTTACCCCGAGCCGCTCATCGTGACCTCGACGCGAGACGACCGCGTTCACCCCGCGCATGCGCGCAAGTTCGCCGCGCGCTTGGCCGAGCTGGGCAAGGCGTTCCTTTACTGGGAGAATACGGATGGCGGGCACTCCGCCGCGGCGAACCTGCGCGCGATGGCGAAGCGCCGCGCGCTGACCTACACCTACTTGCTCCGCAAGCTGGTGGACGCGCCGAGCCCTTAAGTCGCTCGGCGGCGCTGCCTCAGACCACGAGCCGAATCTGGGCTTCGGCGGTCGACCGCTGCGCCGCGACATCCGCGGAGTACGCGGCGGCCCGACGCGCGATGGCGGGCGCCGCGCGGCTTGAGTCGTCGGGGGGCGGCGTCGTCGCCTGTTCGGCGCTCTCTTGTGACTGCGGCGCGTCGTCCGCGGGCGCCTGCGCCACGTCGTCCGCGGGCGCCTGCGCCACGTCGTCCGCAGGCGCCTGCGCCGCCGTCTCTCGCGCCTCGACCGGCGTTGACTCGTCTGAGCGCGGACTCGTGTCCTGCGATGCTGGCTCAGACGCGCTCGACCGCGCCGCGGGCGTCTCGTCCTGCGCGCGCGCGTCGTTCACGCCCGCCGCCCCGGTCCCTTCGCGCGCCGCCGAGAAGCCGATCTCCGGCGCCTGCGCATCGTTATCCCCGAAGCCGACCTGCAGCGGCTGCGCAGCGTCCTCAGCGTCGTCTCCTTGGACGCTCACAGGGCGAGCTTGGTCCTCGGCCGCCTCGGGCTCGCCACGCAGCGCGGCCTCGCGGCGGCGCGCCTCTGCCGCGGCCTCCTCGCGCGCCCGCTCAGCCCTCGCGGCCTCTTGCTCGGTGCGCGCCCGTGCCGCTGCGTCGTCGCCCTCGCTGGGCGCCTCCGCCCCAGCGTCGCGCGCGCCTGACGGCGAGGCCTCGGTCCCTTGCGCACCCCGGGTCTCGCTCTCTGCAAGCTGCGCGTCTGCAGGGTCCTGTGGTGGCGCCGTCGTGTCCTTGCCCTGTACACGCTCGAAGAGCGCGTGCACGAGCTTCGACCGGAGCGCGCCGACGCCCGACTTGCCCGGCAACGCGGTCTGCCCCTCCCCCGCGGCAGGACCGCGCGACTTGGGGCCCTCGACCATCGTCAGCGCGCGCTCGAGCGACTTCTCGGCCATTCGCCGAGCCTGCTCGGAGATGCTGACCTGAGCGCCCGACCCGCCCGTGGATTCGACTGGGCGAGCGGTCTCGGGGACGACCGCGGTGCGCTCCGCCCGGGCCATGAGGCTCCGGTCGCGCGCATCTGCCCCGGCGCTCGGCGCGGCGTCTTGGGCTTGGGTGCCTCTCGGCTCGACTGATGGGATTCGCATATGTCTCCGACATCCACATCGACGGCTTATCGGGCGACATGAGAAAAAAATCACGCTCCGTCGATTTTTTATCGGGCGTGATATCGGTCGATGTCGGTCTTGAGGAGCTCCAGTAGGACAAGGTCAGATATTTGACCAAAATCGCCCATGAACAGGGGTTGCTGCGCGACACCGCCCACCACGAGGCTCTGGCCCTCGGCCGCGTGCGCTCGCCAGGTGAGCTGCACGCCGACGGTGGGCGCGAGGCTCAGGCGGCCCGTCAGTCGAAGGTCGGCGCCCTCGCCGCGCACCGGCACCGCGACACGATGCGCGGTGAGCTCCGCGCGCAAGAGGGCGTCGAGCTTCGCCTCGAGCTCAGCGCGGGTCACTGTGCCGTCGTCTGGCGGCGTCACCCCCTCTGCGAAGTGTGTCGTCGAGCGGTCGTTGAGGCCCTTGACCACGTCGTCGTCGACCTGCAGCGCAAGGCTCATGCGAGTCACGGCGGGCGTCGACTTCTCGGGCAAGACAACGCTCTGACGCACGCACCCGACGAGCCCAGCGAGCATGAGCGTCATCGCGAACAGGGACCTTCGGGTGAGACTCATCGTGCCTCCGATCGACCAGCGAGGCCACGCTTGGCCTCTCCGAGCGCGTTGACTGCGAGCGCGAAGTCGGGCGCCAGCGTCACCGCGGTCTCAAGCCGGACGGCGGCCTCTGCAAAGCGACCCGCCTCGAGGTACATTCGCCCGCTGTTGAAGAGCAGGTTCAGACGGTTCGGCTGAATCGCGAGGGCGCGTAAGAAGAGCGGCTCCCCCTCAGGCCCCCGGTTCGCGTTCCGCAGCGCCAGAGCGACCTCGTTGAGCAGGTTCGGCGCGCGGGGGTCGCGGTCGTTGAGGTCGCCCAAGCCCAGCGCAGCCGCCTCAAGGTGGCCGGCGGCGACGAGCCGCTCGATCTCGGCGGCGCCGACCCGCGCGTCGGGCAAGCCGAGGGCCTCCCGAAGCGCCGCGCGTGCCGCAGCCTGCGCGGGTGCGTCGAGCATGACCGCCAAGCCACCGATGGCGCGAACGTCCCGACCGCCGCGTTCGAGCGCGCGCCCGACGAGGCCCGGCGCGTCACGCCCGGCGCGCCCGAGAACAACGGCGAGGGCGCGCAGCCGGAGAATGGCCTCGGGTGAGAGGCCCGCCAGCGCGGCGTCGTCCGCGGTCGCAAACTGCGCGGCGAGGCGCTCGATCTCGTCCGGCGTCAGGTGCACACGCTCGAGGGGCACATCCAGCGAGCTTGCGAGCGCGCGCAGCTGGGCGAGCACACGCGCTTCGTTCTCTCGAGTGGGCGCGAGCTCGCCGCTCCGCCCCACCGCCGCGCGCTCCATCGAGACGGACATGTCGGCCTCGACCAGCAGCGCACGAAGCCGCTCGGGCGTGACCGCCGCCTCTTCGCCGGCCACACGGCGCAGAACGTGTCGGAGTCGGTCCGTATCGCTGACGACAGCGGGTCGCAAGCGCCGCAGGCCGTCGCAGGCGTCGAAGATGCGCCCCTGCGTCGCGTAGTCGGGTGCGCCGACTGCGGCGTGCAGACGCTCGATGATGGGCTCGGGGCGCAAGCGTTCGTGCGCGCGCGCAGCCGCTCGCACCATCGCTCCGAGCACGGCCACACCGACGCGCTCCATTCGACCCTCGGCCCAGTAGTCCACGAGCCGCTCGACGCGCCGCAGGTCCGCCTCGGCGCCGGGCTCGAGATTCGACCGCAGGTCGCCGAGCCGCGCGATGAGCGCCGCGGTATCGACGTCGTCCATCGGCGGCAGCGCGCGGAGCGCCGCCTCGAGCAAGCGCAAACGCTCGGTGTCGACCTCAACGTCCTCGGCCACGGCGTCCACCAGCACGCCCACCAAGCGGGCCGCAGCGCCAGGGTCCGGTGGCTTCGTCGCGCCGAGCGCCGCGCACAAACAGCGCAGTCGCTCGGTGTCGATCGGCGTCTCGGGGAGCCCTTGGAGCACAGCGTTCAAGACCTCGAGGCGCGCTCGGTCGACGAGCGCGAGCTGGTCGTCGGCGACCACGGCCGAGGCGACCAACGCGCGTCGCGTGCGCTCCGGCAGGGACACGATCGCGGCGACCGGCACCTGTGCCATCTCGGCGACGACGCGCTGGAGGATGTCCACTCGATTTGCCGCGGAAGGTACGCTCGGCATGCCGCTCCCGGGCGTCTGGCCTTCGGCGAGTAGCTCGGCT
>Ga0209598_10001406_pt1 | contig 19705 bp, 23 predicted proteins | sample M_140807_EF_Meta_FD_187317 | JGI IMG/M metagenome (GOLD analysis project Ga0209598, IMG submission 187317) | Freshwater microbial communities from Lake Montjoie, Canada to study carbon cycling - M_140807_EF_MetaG (SPAdes) (version 2) | ecosystem: Environmental > Aquatic > Freshwater > Lake...
CCCAAACAACCCAAGCGCTCCTCACCCCCCTGCGCAACGAAAAGTGGGCGATCGGCCTTCGTAAGGCAGATCACGAGCTTCTCCAGGAGATTAATATTTTTCTCATATCATTTCAGCAGCGAAAGGGGTTCGATAAACTTGCCAAGCAGTACTTAGCAAAAGAGGAGCTTCTCTTTCGGGAAGCAGGGATTCCGTTTATTTTTCAATCCACCCCTTGAAACGCGACTCCACCGCCCGCTGGCTTCCTGCCGTCTCGCTCCTTTTTGTCCTTACCTTCTTAGGTGGATTCCTGGCCCTTTCATTCTCATCCCTTCACTGGGATTGGAACTGGAGCGCTGTTTGGGCTTACCGTGAAAAGTTTCTCCAAGGTTGGCTCAATACTCTTCTTCTTAGTCTCAGCACCCTAGCCCTCTCTATCCCGCTTGGACTGGCGCTGACCGCAGGACGAATTGGGGGCTACCTGCCCGTTCGTCAGTTTTGCACTTTAATTGTCGAACTCGTTCGCGGAACGCCTCTTCTCGTCCAGATCCTTGTCCTTTTCTACATCGTCGGAAGCGCCCTGGGCTTAGAAAATCGGTTTTTTGCCGGAATCTTAATCCTCTCACTATTTGAAGCGGCTTACTTTTCCGAAATCTTTCGAGGTGCTTGGCAATCGATCCCCCAATCCACCATAAACTCGGCCCGTGCGATCGGCCTCACTCCCCAAGATACTTTTACCCAAATCATCACCCCCCTGGCTCTACGCAACTGCCTCCCCTCTCTCGCCAGCCAAACCGCCTCTCTAATTAAGGACTCCTCACTTCTCTCCATCATCGCTGTTTCCGAGGTAACTCACGTGGCTCAAGAAATTAATGCCTTCACCTACAGCACTCTCGAATCGTACCTGCCCTTAGCTCTTGCCTATTTACTTCTCACCGCTCCTCTCGCCCTACTCTCGCGCAAATGGGAAAGGTCTCTTGCTTATGCAAATTGAAGCTTCTCAAGCAGGTCGCCTCTACGGTGATCTTTGGGCAGTCCGGGATGTATCCCTCCAAGTACCAGTGGGAGAACCCCTCCTTTTGCTCGGTCCCTCAGGAGGGGGAAAGTCCACCTTGCTACGACTTTTGGCAGGACTCGAATCCCCCCAAGAAGGTAAAATCATCGTGGATGGTAAACCTCTTTCTACCGACGAATCCGATCTACGGACACATCGCCGACGTCTAGGATTTGTTTTCCAAGAGGGAAACCTTTTCCCGCACTTAAACGCAGTGGACAACATTACGCTCCCCCTGATTCGTGCCCACGGGTTCAGCCACACGGCTGCCCTCGCTAGAGCGAAAGAGCTTTTGGAGAGATTCCGGCTCTTGAACCGCGCCCACTATCGGCCGGCTGAGCTTTCCGGTGGTCAGCGACAGAGGGTCGCCATCGCCCGAGCTATGGGTCACGACCCTGAAATCCTTCTTCTTGACGAGCCCACCTCCGCTCTCGATCCAGAGATGAGTGCTGAAGTGACCGATGCCCTAGAAACTCTAAGCAAAGAAGGTAAAACCCTTGTCTTGGCCACTCACGCCACCGGGTTTGCTAAGCGCATTGGCGGACAGGTTGCCTTTCTTCACGACCACCGCCTCACCTGGTGCGGCCCCACAAAGACTTTCTTTCAAAACCCACCAAACGAGGGTGCTCGCCTCTACCTTAGTAGGATCTACCGAGAGTAAGGGGCAGGTAAACGTGGGGTTGATCCGTATCCCGCATCGGAACATACTTTCCTTATGGAGTTTATGACCAGCCAGCATGATGGTTCTGGGATCGTATTAACCTTCCGCGGACGGCTCGACACTGTAGCTAGCCAAGAGCTCAAGCTTCCGGTCCGTGCGGAGCTAGATCGACAGCCGACCAACCTGACCTGCAATTTTCAAGATGTTACCTACATTGGGTCCGCTGTGCTGCGGTTAATCTTCGAAGCCGCCCGCGAACTCCAGCGCCGAAACGGAATCTTTCGCGTCACCCACTGCCCTGCTGAAATCCGGCGCGTCTTCTCCCTGACGGGAATGGATCATATCGTTGAAGGGGGCGAAGGCCCCAAGTTCACCCACGAAACCAAAGATGGAACCCTACGAATTTATCTCCACGGCAGGATGGACGCACTTCGCGTCGGTGAGATTCGCTCCTCTGTTCGTGAACTTGTTTCCGCCCACCGTGGGCCGATTCGCTTTGATATCGCCGCTGTCCCCTATGCAGCCTCCGCCTTTGTCCATCTATGTATCGATGCCTCGAAAAGCGCAAAAGCAAACACCTCGAACTTCGGCCTCGAAAAAGTAGTGCCTGATACCGCACATATTTTTCGATTAGCTGGCCTTCAATCACTCATTCTCTCGTCCGTATGAAAAATCCCGAAGTTAAGGTAACTGTAAAAAACAGGATCGAAGACCTGCTGCGGGTGAATTCGATTTTTGAAAGCTTTGCCACCCAGCACGACATCGGCGGTAAGCTCCGCTATCACCTCCTCGTCTCCATCGAAGAAATTCTTACCAATATCATTAAGTACGGGTTCGATGAGCAGGGTGTTCACCCGATCCATATCACTTTCCGCAACTCATCGGGGACAATCGAAATGGAGTTTGAAGATCGAGGCCGTGAATTTAATCCACTCGAGGTGGGCGAACCGGATCTAGACACTCCGATCGAAGATCGCCAACTGGGCGGGTTGGGAATCCATTTAGTGAAGAATATGGTCGACCTAGCTCAGTATCGACGAGAGGGAGATCGAAATATCCTTCTACTCCGCAAGACGAGACAGGCTGCCGCTCCCAGCGCCTAATTCCCAATCGGGAAACTATTTTAGGGCGTCGGCTTTCGAGCCGTGAATCGTGAAGAGAGCCGAAAAACCGCTGATATCGAAAACCTCTTTTACATTGGGCTGCAGAGCTGCAAGAGCGATTGCGCCCCCAGCGGCCTTCATTTTTTTCACGGCCAACAGTAAGGAGCGCAAGCCTGCGCTACTGATGAAATCTAAGCCCGCACAATCGATCACTAGGCGCTTCTCCCCCTGATCAATCACCCCTACCAAGGCCTGCTCAACAGAAGGCGCACTTGTAGCATCTACCTTGCCCTGCAGTTGTACCACGGTTCCGTTGCCTTCTTTTGCTGTATGAATTTGTACGCTCATAACCTCAATATCCCGAAAGCCCCCTGCAGTGTCCAGCTTGAATCACCTCTAGAAACTTGCACCGAAAGCTACTTCGGGCGATCCTCCCCCAGATGTCTACGGATTCGCTCCTCTCCCATATTCGGACAGTTCCCGACTACCCGAAAAAAGGAATTATGTTCCGCGATATCACCCCTCTTCTTGGAGACGCAAAAGCCCTCCGAACCGCCTGCGAGCAGATGGCGGCTCCCTACCGCAAAAGTCCGCCCGATTTTGTCGCAGGAATCGAAGCACGTGGCTTTATTCTAGGTGGAATCGTGGCTCAGATTCTAGGATCAGGCTTTATCCCCATTCGTAAGCCAGGAAAGCTGCCGTATAAGTCGATCCAGCGTCAGTACGCGCTGGAGTACGGTTCTGGCACCTTGGAACTTCATGAAGATTGCGTGGCTAAAGGGCAAAAGGTTCTACTGGTCGATGACCTAGTGGCAACAGGTGGCTCGGCAGAAGCAGCTGTTCTTCTTCTTCGCTCTTTGGGCGCCGTGGTAACCGATGGCTCCTTTCTGGTCGATCTTCCGGATTTAGGCGGCCGAAAAAAACTTGAGCAACTTGGACTACAATTTCACGCACTTTTAGATTTCCCCGGCGAATGATTCCCAAGCGAAGGTTCGGTCGAACCGAACTCTCTATGCCACTCCTCACCTGCGGGGGAATGCGTTTTCAACATCGTTGGGATGAAGATCCGCCCAAACCGATCCCCGCCGAAAACCAGGAAAACTTAGCCCGAACAATTCATCGCGCCTTAGAGCTAGGGATTTGTCACATCGAGACAGCTCGTGGCTACGGCACCTCCGAGGCCCAACTGGCCCCTGTCCTACAAACCATCCCACGGGACAGCTTCATTCTGCAAACCAAGGTCTCCCCCCAAGCGAACCCAGACGATTTTGAGAAGATTTTTAGAACCTCTCTTTCCCGCCTGGACCTCCCTTTTGTAGATCTTTTTTCTCTTCACGGAATCAATCAAAGGGAGCTTCTCGATTGGTCTCTACGCCCGGGAGGTTGCCTAGATCGAGCCCGACAGCTCCAGAAACAGGGTCTCTGTCGATGGGTTGGCTTCTCTACCCATGGATCTCCCGAACTGGTTGAAGAGCTGTGTGAAGGCGGTCGTTTCGATTATGTGAATCTTCACTGGTACTACATTTTTCAGGAACACACCCGATCTCTCGATGCAGCCCAAAAGAACGATATGGGAATCTTTATCATCAGCCCAAATGACAAAGGCGGAATGCTCTACCGCCCCCCAGCCAAGCTGTCTCAAGCGACCTCTCCCCTAACTCCTATGGAGTTCAATGCTCTATTTTGCCTGCGCGACCCGAGAATCCACACCCTCTCGATCGGGGCATCCTGCCCAACCGATTTCGACGAGCATGTTCAATCGATCTCCAAACTTGATCAGGCCCACCTTCTGCTCCCCCCGATTGAAGATCGACTCACCAAACTTTGGCAAGAGGCTCTTGCACCTGAGTGGAGAAACAGCTGGGATCACGGTCTTCCCAATTGGTCCGACTGCCCTAAGGAGGCCAACTTTCGTGAAATTCTTCGACTCTACAATCTCGCCCTTGCTTACGACTTAACCGATTACGCCAAGATGCGATATAATCTCCTCGGACAGGGGGGTCACTGGTTTGCTGGTAAGCCTTTGGGAAATTTAACGCGAGAGGAGATTTTGCCCGCTCTTGCCAAATGCCCGAATTCAGAGGCCACTCTTCACCATCTCTTCGCCGCGCGGGATCTGCTTCAAGGCGAAAAGGTGGAACGTTTAAGCAAGTCGACCTAATCAGCGTTTACACCAAGCTCTGCGATACACTTCGCGGCCTTCCTTCGCAAAAAGCTCCTCAAACTCGCTCGTAGGTTCGTCGACACCCGTCCAAGAAGATTCTGCAACCCAGGCAGGGCATTTTTCAGCCTCTTTTTGGGCCCACTCGAAATATTCGCGATCATCGGTTGTGAGCTTGATGAGGCCCCCTGGCATTACGGCACGAGCTGCATCTTCAAAGAATTCTTTTTGAAGCAACCGGTTCGCGTGGTGGCGTCTCTTGGGCCAAGGGTCGGGATAGCGGACCGTGATCGCATCTAACGAAGATTCGGCACAGAGGTTCTTGATGAAATAAGCTGATTCCAGTCTTAGAACTTTGAGATTGGTCAGCTGGTTTCGAATCGCCTTTTTGGCGATCTTTGTAGCACGCCCCAGAAGCCTCTCGATCGCTATGAAATTCCGCTCCGGCTCCCTCTTTGCTCTAACTTCAGCATAAACTCCGTCCCCTGCACCTAGATCGATTTCTACAGGTGCAATACGGCCGAAGACATCAGCCCACACGTAGGGTGGATATAATCTTTGAGAAGAGAGCCAAGGGTCTGGGGTGCTCCCCAGAGCTGGCTTAGCGGCGCTTTTTTGCACCAAGCCGAACGACCGACTTACCGGTCGAACGTGCCCGAACTTTGGAAATCAACCCGTTTCGCTTGCCCTTGCTCGAGCCGTGGCCATTGCGCTTTGCTTTGGCAGCGTTGCCCTCGTCAGCCCCTGCAGGCGACTTGACCTTAAAGAGGCGGACATCCCTTAAGCGAGCGATCGAGACCTTCGTCTTTTTTGCCGCCTTGGCCCAGTAGACCATGGCGTAACCTTCGCCCACTTCGACCACTTCTCCACCATCGCTTCTACGGGAATCCAAGCGAGAGATGGTTGCACCACAGACAGGATACGGTCCGAGCGGAGGGGGCAAGCGCCGGGCAGATTCATGACCATGACCATTACGGCCATTCAATCCGCCCACCTCTTTTGTCGGCGCCCCTTCCCTCACAGGAATTGCGCGACGCTCCACAAACATCTGGATCGCTTTCTGAACTTCGGGGAGAGAGAGGTGATACTTGCGTGCGGTATCCACCATATTGAAGTTTTCCTCAAGAATATCCCGATCGATCTGCCCGCCCGGACCATTGGGAGACAAAACAAAGGTTAAATACTTCAAGGAAGTAGAATCCTCGCCTAGGGCATTCTTAAAAATAGAGACCAAAGCCGGCGGCAAGGGGTGATCCGAAGCTAGACAGTTAAGATTTTTCCAAAACTTATTCATAATGTAATCACAATCGTATGTGAAAAGATCCGCTTTTGGCAAGAAGTTTCCTTAATCCAATCTGCATATAGCTACTAATCAATGTTTTATATTTTTAATATTATATGTATAAAAACTCATAAAATCGGCTCTTTCTCAGGATCCTTATACTTTTTTGAGATCACCCTCCCTGCTAGGGTTTTGGTATGTTGTCGTTCGATCTCCTTCATATCTGCATCCTCGGCGGGCTTATTTTGATCTGCCTGAACTATTTACTGAACCTCAGGTGCTTCCGTTTCCCGCAAATCACGTCGATCGCCCATCCCCCGCCGCGAATTTCCATCCTGATCCCCGCCCGAAACGAAGTGGATCGCTTACGACCTTGTCTCAGCACTCTTTCCGATAGCGATTATCCGATTCTCGAGATTCTTGTACTCGACGATCACTCCACCGATGGAACTGCTGAGCTGATTCAGCAAAGAGCCAAGGGAGACCCCAGAATCCGCCTACTCTCAGGAAAGCCCCTGCCCGAGGGTTGGGTCGGAAAACCTTGGGCCTGCCATCAACTCTCGCAAGAAGCCAAGGGCGACTACCTTCTTTTCGTCGATGCCGACACCCGCTTCTCTGATATTACGGTCGCCGACTCCGTGAACGTGGCCCACAAAGAAAAAGCGGATCTCCTATCCCTCTGGCCCTATCAGGAGTCCCGCACATGGAGCGAGCATCTCGTCATTCCCTTCGTTCATCTCTTCATCTTGTTCTACCTACCCCACTGGGCCAAAGGATCTCTCCGATGTTTCGGAGCTGCGAATGGGCAGTTCGTTCTCTTTCGACGGGAATCATACGACAAGATCAAAGGCCATGAATCGGTCCGCAATCACATGGTAGAAGATATCGCCATCGCCAGAAATATGCGTCAGGCAGGCTTGAAAGTTCTAAACTTCGATGCAACAAATCCCGGCCACTCGATTGCCCTAGTCCGTTGCCGAATGTATACCCGCTTCTCGGAGGTCTGGGAGGGTTTTACAAAAAACCTCTACCCAAGCTTTGATAAAAACCTCTTTGCCTTCCTCTTATTTCAGGGAATTCAGATTCTCATTTTTCTTACACCCTTCATTCTTCTTTTCACCCCGTACCGTACTCCCTTGGTATGGGCCGAGGTCGGAATCATCCTTGCCCTAAGACTCTCCGTAGCCCACCGATTCCGCCACAGCTATCTCGGTGCTATCCTTCACCCGATCGGACAACTCCTCATCATCACCATCGCTTTCAACTCGTGGCTCCAATCCCTCCGCGGTCGCCTCCCTTGGAAAGGTCGCCACTACGCGCACGAATAAACTAACTTTCCCTAGACCCAACCGAAAAATAAACCCATCGTATTCAAGGATGAAGAACACTTTTTCAGATGAATTGACTCGCGCCACCGGCGCTCCCGTCGACATCAAAGAGTTTGCAGGAGGCATCCCGCAGGTCCCGGCCCGATTCCCAGAGATTCGCATCGGACCTTGGTGGGTAACGACACGGCAATCCCTGCTCGCGCTTATCCCCCTCGGCATCGTCGGCGCAATTCTCGCCGTCTTGACTGCTCGTTTTCTCCGAACTCTTCCCCTAATCCAGCAGTTCATTGCCGCCTACCCTGGGACCGGATCATTTGCACCACCCGTCCCAGACGGATTTCCCTTATGGCTACGAATCTGCCACTGGCTGAACCTATTTCTCATGCTGTTCATGATTCGCTCTGGAATCCAAATCCTGGCCGATCACCCTCGCCTCTATCTCAACCCACACTGTACTCCTGGATCAGAGTGGTTTCGCCTTCTGGGTCCTGTGCCTCTCGACCGTGAATACCACGCCAAAGAAGACACCGTATCCCTGCCAGGATGGCTTGGCCTGCCGGGAATTCGTCATTCCGTCGGCCTGGCACGATGGTGGCACTTCGTTTTCGATACAGTTTGGTTAGCCAACGGAATTCTTGTTTATGTCCTCCTTTTTACAACAGATCAGTGGCGCCGAATCGTGCCTGTTTCTTTTGATATCATCCCCCACACCATTTCCACCGCCTTGCAATATCTGTCCCTCGATTTTCCCCCGCCCAGCGGTTGGCTCCAGTACAATGGGCTACAACTTCTAGCCTACTTCACGACGGTTTTTATCGCCTCTCCACTCGCCCTGATCACTGGAGTAATGCAATCCCCCGCCGTGGCCGCCCGCCTCCACCTCGCTACAGGATTTCTCAACCGCCAAGTCGCTCGATCTCTTCACTTCCTCGTCCTTGGCTACTTCATACTTTTTATGATTGGACACGTCGTCATGGTTTTTGCCACCGATGCCCTCAACAATTTCAATCATATGGCAATCGGAACCGATGCCCACTCTTGGAACGGTTTTCTTGTCTTTACGGCCATTTTCGGGGTGATCGCTCTGGCTTGGATGGTTGCCACTCCCCTCACCTTAAAGTACCCAAGAAATATCCAGCACATTGGGCGCTGGATGATCGGCTGGATACTTTCAGGGATTGAGCGGCTTCCCCCTGTTGCGAATTACCAAGAAAAAGATATCTCACGTTATTTCTGGGTGAACGGCACAGCCCCTGACTCTGCTGAATATAAACAACAACTAGCTGAGGGTTTTAAGAATTATCGGTTGAATGTGGGCGGGCTCGTTGCAAACCCCATGCAAATCTCCATGAGCCAAATTCGCTCTATGCCAAAGCACGAGCAGATCACCTCGAACTACTGTATTCAAGGTTGGACGGGCATCGCAAAGTGGGGCGGAGTCCGTCTCAAAGATATCCTGTCCCTAGTTCAACCAAAGAAGAACGCTCGTTATGCAGTCTTCTACTCCTTCGCGCACGGCTCAGGCAAAGGTCATGGCCTATACTACGACGCCCATAAAATAGAACATATGCAGCACGACCAAACTATTTTGGCCTATGAAATGAATGGTCAGAATCTCCCGGAATGCCACGGAGCTCCATTGCGACTCCGCAACGAACTTGAGCTTGGTTACAAACAAGTAAAGTGGGTCCAATCAATCGAGTTTGTGGAGGAGATTCAGTCGATCGGCGGAGGCGAAGGAGGATTTAACGAAGATTACGAATACTATACCGCGCGGGGGCCGATTTGAGACTATGACTGATACCCTCACCGATTCTTTTGATCGAAAGATAAATTACCTCCGCGTCTCTCTTACCGACCAATGTAACGAGCGTTGCCTTTACTGCCGACCCGCCGCTTATCGGGGTTGGGCGCCACGCCCAGAGCACCTTTCCACGCCCGAACTAATCCGAGTCATCACGGCCGCCGTCGAAATGGGTTTCGAACATATCCGCCTGACTGGCGGTGAACCTCTGCTTCGACCCGACATCCTCGAAATCACACGAAGCATCCGCAATCTCCCTGGACTTGCTTCCCTCTCTCTTTCAACCAATGGAACACTCCTCGCCCCCATCGCTCGGCAGCTTCAAGGAGCTGGAATTCAATCGATCAATCTGAGCCTTGATGGTCTTCAACCCGACATCTACCGCAAAATCACCGGCGGCTCATTCAAGGAGTTTTTGTCAGGATTTCGTGCCTCGCTCAACGCTGGTTTCGACCAGATCAAAATCAATTGCGTTCTACTGCGTGGATTGAATCAGCAAGAACTCCGCCCTCTCGTCCACTTTGCTGCTGAACACAACGTTCCTATCCGCTTCATCGAACTTATGCCCCTGACACTCTTACCCCAACAAGGCCAAGAACTCTTTCTCTCCATCCAGGATTCACAAGAGATTCTCGGTGGAGCGAACAATCTAATTCCCCAGCCAGACTACTTGGGTGGCCATGGGCCAGCTCGTTACTTCAGGGACAAAACAACTGGTGCAATCGTTGGTTTTATCGGTGCCCTTACCACCCCTGACTTCTGCGCTTCCTGCAATAAAATCCGCCTTACCGCAGATGGCAAACTACGGCCCTGTCTCGGTCGCCATGGAGAGATCGACCTACGTACCGCTCTGAGACAAGGCTCCCACACCCCAGAAGAGCTTTTTCGAGAAGCGATTGCAAATAAACCCAAGGATCATGAGTTTGCCGCTGGGTATGAACCCTCGCGCCCCATGACTGCCTTGGGAGGTTGAGAAGTGCGCATTCTCTACTTTGCCCAAGCCCGCCTTTCTGCTGGGTTGTCTGAGGAAACTTTTCACACCACCGAATCTCTCACTGCAGAAAAGCTTTGGCACCTCCTCATTCAAAGACACCCTGCTCTGCTCCCACTTCAATCTGCTTGCCGATTAGGAAAGAATTTCCACTTTCTTCAAATCGGGGAAACCCTTCAACCCGACGACGAGGTCGCTATCCTTCCACCAGTTTCTGGAGGTTAAATGAAGCTCTTTGTTCAACTCTCTTCTGATCCAATCGCACCTCTGCCCGATGCTGGCGATTCCACTGCGGGTGCCGTCATTACATTTTCAGGTGTGGTTCGTGATAAAGAGGAAAACCACCCCATCACCTCCCTCTTTTACGAAGCTTACCATCCGATGGCTGAAGCCCAGATCCGTGACATTGCCCAGAAACTATCAAATCAGCATCCCTGTACCTCTGTCGAAATTCTTCACCGGCTCGGTCATATCCAAGTTGGAGAAGCTTCACTGTGGATTCGCGTCAAAGCCCCACACCGTAAGGAGGCATTTGCTCTCCTTACCCAGTTTCTGGATCGCCTCAAACAGGATGTCCCCATCTGGAAAACCCAACCCTCTCAATGATCACCGTCGACCAGGCGTTAGCTCAAATCGACTACCTTCTTCCAAATCCACTCGAGGTCGAATCGGTTGCACTCGAAAGTGCTCTCGACCGTGTTTTGCGGGAAACTATCACCTCCCCCGAAGACCAACCCCCCAACAATCGCTCTAGTATCGATGGCTACCTCGTTCACCCAGGTCAAACCCCAGGAAAAGTTCGCCTTCTATCCCCTCACTCCTCGGCTCTACCCACCCCCCAGCTTCCGCCTCTTGGCTCGGCCGTTCGTATCTTGACTGGCTCTTCTCTCCCTTCCAACTCAGCTCTGGTCATGCAGGAGGATACTTCTGCTGCCGAATCTGGGTTTATTCAGATTTTAAAACAACCAGACGTAGGCCTAGTCCGCCCAAAGGGTTCTCATAGCAAAAAAGGAGATACCCTCCTCACTTCCCCAAGCCTCCTCCAACCTGGATCCATCAGTCTCCTCGCATCTCTTGGAATCACTCAGCCCAAGGTTACTCGAAGACCACGAATAGCCCATCTCGCCACTGGAGCAGAGCTGATCGACCCCACACAATCTCCCGTCGATGGCGAAACCCGCGATAGCAACTCCATCCTCATTCGATCCCTTCTTTTGTCTTTTTGCACCGATCTTGTTTTGCAGAAACGCGTCGGAGACGACCGAAAACTCCTTACTCAATCCATCCAGCAATCACTCACCAGTCACCCTGATATACTTCTAATCAGCGGAGGCTCCAGTGTCGGAGATCACGACCACACATTTTCCGTTTTGCAGAATTTGGAATTTACGATCCTTTTTCGCGCCGTTTCCATTCGACCTGGAAAGCCCCTGATTCTTGCTCGAAAAGGAGATGCTCTCGCCTTCGGTATTCCAGGAAATCCCCTTTCTCATTTCGTCTGCTTTCACCTTTTTGTCCGTCGCGCCATCCTCCGCCTGCTGGGCCTTTCTCCCAGCCCCTTCCTTCAGGCCACTTTACTTCCTGGTCCCACCATAAAGACCGATTCGCGTGAAACTTGGTGGCCATGTCGTCTTGCCAACCGAATCAGCAACTTCACTGCTTCTCCACTTCCTTGGCGAGACTCCTCCGATCTTTCCTGTCTGGCCCATGCGAATGGCCTGCTCCGTATTCCTGCAGGACAGGAGGCTCGCTCGCCGTGCGAAGTTCTGCCCACCATCTCATGGTGAAACGTCTTACTCATCTAAACCAAAAAGGCAAAGCCACCATGGTGGATGTCGGCCCCAAGTTTCCCCAGTTTCGTCGAGCAGTTGCCAAAGGAGAAATTCGCTGCTCTCCCGCGACCTTAAAACTCCTGCGACTAGGCAAAACACCCAAGGGAGACGTACTGGCCGTAGCCCGAATTGCCGGAATCCAAGCCGCCAAACAGACCTCGAATCTAATTCCTCTCTGCCACCCTTTGCCACTGGATGCCGTCTCTGTCGACCTCGCTCTGATGACCAACAAGATCCTGATATCGGCAGAAGTACGAGTTCATGCACGTACCGGAGTGGAAATGGAAGCCCTGACAGCTGTTTCCGTCGCCGCTCTCACTCTTTATGACATGTTGAAAGCAGTCGACCGAAAGATGGTGATTCAAAACATCCATCTGATCAGCAAGGAGAAGGATTGAATCCGCTTCGGGTGGCTCGCTTGACTGTCAGTGACCGCGCCCACCAAGGCGTTTATGAAGATAAGGGCGGACCGGAACTCGAAAGAGTCTTTTCCAAAGAGTGGAACTCTCCATTGGTATGGTTGCCTCTGATTGTACCCGACGAAAAAGAAAAGATTTCCAGCTCACTGAGAGACTGGGTTGGTCAAGAAGTCCCGCTGATTCTGACTACGGGTGGCACTGGACCGGCCTCCCGAGACATCACCCCAGAAGCAACTATGGCAATTCTGGAAAAACAACTCCCTGGTCTTAGTGAGGCCCAACGCATGCATAGCTTCACCATCGCCCCCACCTCGATTCTGTCTCGGGCAGTTGCAGGCATAGCCGGAAAAAGCCTGATCATTAATTTTCCGGGCAATCCTAAGGCTATCTCCGAATGTCTTCCCCCAATCCTACCCGCCATCCGAGAGTGTCTTAAACATCTCAGGGAATAAAAATCAGCTTCCCGCCCGCAATCACTAAAACGACCGCTAAAAGTCGCTGAATCCACAAAGGTGAGTAGTGCCGGCTTCCCCATCTCGAGCCGGTCCAGCCCCCGACAATCGCAACCCAAAAGAGTATCCATGCGACCCTAGGCAGGGACCGAGACGACGAAACATATCCCGCCAAACCGGATATCGAGTTTACGAGAATAAAGATTACTGATACCGCTGCGACAGTTTTCGTAGGAGCCCACTTTCTCCAAAGCATCCAAGGGGTGAGAAAGATTCCTCCTCCCGTTCCGGTCAAACCCGCCAATAGGCCAAGGACACTACCCGTTGCCAATAGAGACGACCGTTTTGGGTCATGAAAGGCCGTCTCCTCTTTGGGACGAATAAGAAAACGTAGAGCCGACCCCCAAAGAACTAATCCCAACAGCAAATGCAGTAAGTGATTCGGCAGCTTCAGGTACCCGCCCAAAAATGCCAAAGGGATAGAAGCCACGGCCAAGGGCCAGAGAAGCTTCTTGGAGAGGTGCCCTGCCCGAATAAAGTTCCACCCCCCCAAGATCGCCACCACGATATTTAGGCTCAGAGTAACGGGCCGAATTTCCTGTGCTGGAATTGAGCATAACGCCATGACCGCGATATATCCGGAGGCCCCAGCATGACCGACCGAAGAGTAAAGGAAGGCAACCAAGAAAATCCCCAAGGGAAGGATCCATGCATCCATATCGATAAACTTAGCAATCTATCCCTCCTTCTTCGATCCTTTCTCGCACAAGAACTTTGCGTTATGATTTGAGGATGTCCCGATTAAGCCTTCTCGGCCGCAAAACAGCCGTACCCGCCAACCCTTCCTTGGCTCGACTGGAAACCTTTCCCAATCCCAAGCCCAACCGCTCCTACGAGATCACTTTCTCCACTTCAGAATTTACCTCTCTCTGCCCCGTCACCGGCCAGCCCGACTTCGCCACGATCACAATTCGCTACACCCCAAAAAAGAGGTGCGTGGAAAGTAAATCCCTAAAACTTTATCTTCACTCCTTCAGAAATACCGGCTCTTTCGCCGAGGCAGTCACCAACCGGATCTTGGATGATCTCGTCCGAGCCATCTCCCCCATCCATGCCGTCGTGACAGGCGAATTTGCCGCCCGTGGGGGCGTGGCCCTCAAGGTTTTAGCCTCGTTTGGAAAATCCCGTTAGTTAACTGTTTCTCACAATGTGATGCTGGCGCCGGGCTGCATCACCTCGACCTGATACCCGTGCTTACCTGCTTCACGAACAAACACCCCAGGATCCACCTTTATCGCTTCAAAAGTGTTATAGTGCATCGGAACCGTAAGTTTCGGCCTCAACATCCGAACCGCCTCCGCTGCATCCTCCGCACCCATTGTGAAATGATCGCCAATCGGCAACATCGCTAGATCGATCTGTTTTCGTTCACCCAATAGTTGCATATCCATCGTTAGGGCCGTGTCCCCAGCAAAGTAGATCGTCTTGCCCTCAATCCGAAACAGAAAACCTACGGCTGAGCCCAGCATTACCGGACCGCTTGGCCCGTCCACAGACGAGGTATGATGAGCTATCGTCAACTGAACCCTGCCAAAAGAGAAATCTTTCCCTCCGCCACACCCCAACGGTTCGACTTTAACTCCTTGAGCTCCCGCATGAAGAGCCAGCTCATAAACCGCTATCAGAGTCGCTCCCGTTCGTTTCCCGATCGCAACCGCATCCCCGTAGTGATCCGCATGAGCGTGACTCACGAGAATAAAATCACACTGAATCTCATCCGCCTTGGCCGCAGCTTTGGGATTCCCCGTCAGAAAAGGGTCGATCAAGATCTTGGCCTTTGGGGTGGTAATCAAAAAACAGGAGTGACCCAAGTATTGAATATTAACCTTTGAACTCATCAAGGTAGTATCACGAAGTCCCTATAATACTACAAGCAGTCACACCCTCATAAAACACCTTCACCCAAACAAATCTTTAGTTCATGATTTCGAGATGCAACTTCCGATTGATCTCCCCTCTTGGAAAAAACTGGCTGACCACGCGGGATCTGTGCCTCCCATGCGAGATCTCTTCGCCCAAGACCCAAAACGTGCCACGGCTTTTTCCCATCGCTGGAATGATCTCTTTTTAGACTATTCCAAAAACCGCATTACCCCAGAAACTCTCAAACTCCTTCGCCAGCTCCTCCAAGAGGCCAAAGTCGAAGAACTCCGAGATCGGATGTTTCATGGCGATAAAATCAATCTCACCGAAAATCGCTCAGTCCTCCACATCGCTCTCCGTCGCCCTGCCAATCAACCCCTGATCGTCGAAGGCAAAGACCTGATGCCTGAGGTCGAAGCCACCCGACAACACATGAAGAGCTTCTCCGATCAAGTCCGCTCAGGAGAGTGGAAGGGCTACACAGGCCAGCCCATCTCCGACGTGGTTAACATCGGTATCGGAGGATCCGACCTTGGACCTGTCATGGTCACGGAAGCTCTCAAGCCTTTCTCGCGCCGAGATCTAAAGATGCACTTTGTCTCCAATATCGACTCTACCCAACTGGTCGAAGTCCTTCGGATCTGCAAGCCCTCCTCCACTCTCTTTCTCGTTGCCTCAAAAACCTTCACCACCCAAGAGACTTTAACCAACGCTCACTCCGCACGTTCCTGGTTCCTGAAAGAGGCCACAGATGAGAAACACATCGCAAAACATTTCGTGGCTCTTTCCACGAACGAGACTGCTGTAAAGAAATTCGGAATCGATCCCGCAAATATGTTCCCCTTCTGGGATTGGGTCGGAGGCCGCTACTCCCTCTGGTCAGCCATCGGGCTGAGCATCGCGCTCTCCATCGGATATGATCGTTTTGCAGAGCTTCTCGCAGGGGCTCACGAAATGGATGAGCACTTTTTAAAAACACCTATTGAACAGAACCTGCCGATGACCCTCGCCCTACTCGGCATCTGGTACAACAACTTCCACGACGCTCAGACTCACGCCATCCTGCCCTACGACCAGTACCTTCACCGCTTTCCTGCCTACTTTCAGCAGGGAGATATGGAAAGCAACGGCAAGGGCGTTGATCGTTATGGCAAACCCGTCACCTGGAGTACTGGCCCAGTGATCTGGGGTGAACCCGGCACCAATGGGCAGCACGCCTTCTATCAACTCATTCACCAAGGCACCAAGCTCATCCCTTGCGACTTTCTTGCTTCCGTAGAAACCTTCAACCCGATGGGCTCACACCACGACATTCTCTTAGCCAACTTCTTCGCCCAAACCGAAGCCCTGATGAAGGGTAAAACCGAATCGGAAGCTCGTGCTGAGCTTACTCGCGACGGCCTCCAAGGTGAGGCACTAGAAAAGCTGATCCCTCACAAGGTCTTCTCTGGCAACCGACCAACAAATTCCATCCTAGTTCAACGATTTGACCCCAAAACCCTTGGCAGTTTGATCGCCCTTTATGAGCACAAGATTTTCGTACAGGGCGCTATCTGGAACATCAATTCGTACGATCAGATGGGTGTCGAGCTGGGTAAACAGCTGGCAAAAAAGATCGAACCTGAGTTGGTAGCTTCCGGTCCAGTCAACTCACACGACTCCTCCACCAGTCAGCTGATCAACGAATATAAAAAGCGAACGAACCGCGGGTAAAAGAAACCTCGGCGCTTAGCCACCTCACCCCCCCACGGGATGCCAGGTGGTCTTGATCTCCACGGTGTCCATAATTCGATAAGGGTCCTCATCGCACTTGCTTTCTTGGCTCTTCAGAAAATATCTTTTTAAATTCAGCGCACAGGCCTCGCGACTCGCGGCATGTTCCTTTTCATCCCCTCCCTGCACGACCAAGGCGTTTACATCCATGTGACTAGACATCTGCCCGACCAACTCCTCCCTCAAACCACAAAGAAGATTGATGACTCCGTGAGGAATATCCGAAGTCGCTAAGACCTCCCCCAGCTCCATCGCCGCGACCGCGGAACGACCTGTCGAAAGCGTAATGACGGAGTTACCACCCACGACAATCGGGGCGATGCCAGAAACCAAATCAAGGAGCGGTCTCTTCTCTCCAGCGACATAGGCCACCACCCCCATCGGCTCAGTCACGGAGAAGTTGAAATAAGGAGAGGACACCGGATTGACCGATCCAAAGATCTGTAAGTATTTATCTGCCCAACCCGCATAGTAGACCAACAGGTCGATCGATTGGGATACCTCCGACTTTGCGGCGGCAGAGGAGTGTCCGACCGATTGTAAAACCTCACAAAGACTGCTCGACCGGCCCTCCATCATCTCAGCTGCCCGATATAGAATCTGCCCTTTTAAGTAGGCTGTGGTGCTTGCCCATCCCGCAGCTGCTTTCCGTGCTGCCACTACCGCATTGCGAAAATCTTTTCTTGAAGCCCGACAAACGTGACCCAGCCACTTACCCCCAGGAGCCTCCACATCCAAGGCTCTGCCAGACTCTGATCGAACAAAGGCCCCGCCAATGAGCATCTTATAGGTTTTGCGCACATCCAATCTTCCGCTTTTCCCATTGAGTCCGTTCTTGCTCATGATAACTCCACGTACGGTCTTAATCCATGTCGTCCGCCCTCACGTCCATAACCACTCTCCTTGTATCCACCAAAAGGAGAGGCTGGATCAAATTTATTAAAGGTATTCGCCCAGATCACACCCGCCTTGATCCCGCGAGTTACTTTGAAAATCTTGGCGCCCTTATCAGTCCAAACCCCGCCCGATAAACCGTACGGCGTATTATTGGCTTTCTCTAAAGCCTCATTCAGGGTTCGGAAGCTCTGAATCGCCAGCACCGGACCAAAGATCTCCTCCTGCACGATTCGATGGGATTGAGCCACTTTGGTAAAGAAACTTGGTCGAATCCAATAACCCTTATCCGGAACAGTGCACTTCGTCTGAAAAAGTTCGGCCCCCTCCTCTTGTCCCACTTTGAGATAGTCCTGAATCCGCTCGCACTGTGCTTTTGAGTTAATCGCCCCAATGTCGGTATTCTTATCCAGCGGATCCCCCACGATCAGATGTTCCATCCGCGCTTTCAGTTTTTCCACGACCTCTTCTTCCACGCTTTCCTGGACCAGTAACCTCGACCCCGCGCAGCAGACATGGCCTTGATTGAAAAAGATTCCATTAATAATACCCTCCACCGCCTGATCAATCGCGGCATCCTCGAAAATAATATTGGCCGCTTTCCCCCCGAGCTCAAGGGTCAGCTTAGTCGCTTTTCCTGCGAGGGATTTTTGAATCGCTTTACCCACATCGGTCGAACCAGTGAAAGCCACCTTATCCAAACCGGGATGCCTGACCAAAGCTGCCCCCGTTGAACCAGCACCCGTAATGCAATTAAACACCCCATCGGGGAGTCCTGCTTCCTGACAAATCTCCGCAAAAAGCAGCGCGGTTAAAGGAGTTGTCTCTGCTGGCTTCAGGACCACGGTATTTCCGCAAGCTAAAGCCGGTGCCACTTTCCATGCCACCATCAAGAGAGGAAAATTCCACGGGATGATCTGACCCGCAACCCCGATTGGGCCGACCGATTTTCCCGGAAAGGCATAGCCCAACTTGTCCGCCCAACCCGCGTGATAGAAGAAGTGAGCAGCGGCTAGCGGGATATCAACGTCCCTGGATTCCCGAATCGGCTTTCCCCCGTCCATCGACTCAACCACGGCCAGCTCACGCGCCCGCTCCTGTATGATCCGCGCAATTCGATAAAGATATTTCCCCCGCTCTCGACCCGACATCTTGCGCCACACCTTGTCATAGGCGAGCCGAGCCGCTTTCACTGCCCGATCAACATCTTTTTCACCGGCATCGGCTACTTGGGCCAGAGTCTTCTCGTTGGCCGGATTGATCGTGGCAAAGCGTTTTCCTGATCCGGCCGGAACAAACTTTCCACCCAGAAAGAGCCCATATTGCTCTTTGAGCTTAAAATGATCCGCACTTTCAGGCGCAGGCGCGTAACCCCAGTCGGAGCCTTTCGAGGAGATTTTGCTATCAGTCATTGGAGTAGTAGTCCGGTCCTTGATACACCCCTGTTCGCTCTTTTTCCAGTTGCATCAGCATATCGTTGGGAAGCTTGCTCGCTCCAATTCGGAATAAGGAAGGGGCCAACCAAGCGGGCCCAAGAACCTCTCGAACCATAATGAGCAAGTTCAAAGCCGCTTTAGCATTGGCAATGCCGCCCGCAGGCTTCATCCCGATCTTTTTTCCTGTCTTGCGATAAAAGTCACTAATCGCCAGCAGCATGACCAGAACCACTTCCGGGGTGGCCGCAGGCTGAATCTTGCCCGTGCTGGTTTTAATAAAGTCAGCCCCCGACTGCATGGCAATATCACTAGCCAATCGCACCCGATCGAGCGTTCCTAATTCCCCTGTCTCTAAGATCACCTTTAAATGGGCTTTTCCGCACGCCTCTTTCACCTGCTCAATTTCGTCAGCGACCCGACTATAATCACCCCGCAGAAAATCCCCACGAGAGATGACCATGTCGATCTCATGCGCTCCCTCCGCCACCGCATAACGAGTGTCCTCCAACTTTACGGCCAAAGGATTCATCCCACTAGGGAACGCAGTTGCGACCGCTGCCACCTGAATGGGAGTTCCCTCCAGCGCTTTGCGAGCGATTCGAACCATCGTCGG
>Ga0209598_10001410_pt1 | contig 19691 bp, 17 predicted proteins | sample M_140807_EF_Meta_FD_187317 | JGI IMG/M metagenome (GOLD analysis project Ga0209598, IMG submission 187317) | Freshwater microbial communities from Lake Montjoie, Canada to study carbon cycling - M_140807_EF_MetaG (SPAdes) (version 2) | ecosystem: Environmental > Aquatic > Freshwater > Lake...
GTCGATGAACGAATGCATGGCGGAACTCCTCGGCAAAGCGACCGGTTGCTCGAAGGGCAAGGGCGGGTCGATGCACTTTTTCGCGCCGGACAAACGCTATTGGGGTGGACACGGCATCGTGGCCGGACAGACCCCGCTCGGCCTCGGTATCGCCTACGCGCTGAAATACAAGGGGCTCAAGGGTTGCTGCCTCACCTATCTCGGCGATGGCGCGGTCAACCAGGGCGTTTTCCACGAGTCACTCAACCTCGCGGCGCTCTGGGATATCCCGGTGGTCTACATCATCGAGAATAACCAATACTCCATGGGCACGAGCCTCGCGCGTTCGTCGGCGATCAAGTCGTGCCTGGCCGAACGCGCCTCGGGATACGACATCGATTGGGACCTCGTCAACGGCGAGAATCTTTACGAAGTGCGCGCCAAGACGTGGGAAGTAATGGAGCGCGCCCGCGAGAAAAACAAACCGTGCGTGCTTGAGATCGACACTTACCGCTACTACGGGCACTCGGTGGCCGATGCGAACGCCAAAAAATACCGCAAGCCCGAAGAAATCGAGTTCTACAAGCAAAACCACGACCCGATCACGCTGTGGGAAAACCGGCTGAAAGAGGAGGGGATCGCGACCGACGAAACCATCGCCAAAATGGATAAAGTGGTGAAGGAAGAAGTCGCCGCCTCGGTCCAATTCGCCGAGGACAGTCCGTTCCCCGAGGTACAGGATGTCTTCGACGACATCTACTACGAGGTCGACATGGGCACGGAAGCCGGAAAAACCGGCCGCCACTTCTTCAACGACTAGCCCCTTTGAAATCTCCCTCTCTGAAATCTCAAATTTCAAATTTGTAATCCCGAAGGCATGCCCGTCATCACTTACCGCCAAGCCCTGAACGACGCTCTCGCCGAGGAACTCCAGCGCGACGAAAACGTTTTCCTCATGGGCGAGGAAGTCGCCGAATACAACGGCGCCTACAAAGTCACCGAAGGATTATGGAAACGCTTCGGCGACAAACGCGTCGTCGACACGCCGATCAGCGAAGCCGGCTTTATCGGACTCGGGGTGGGGGCTGCCATGATGGGACTGCGCCCCGTGATGGAACTCATGTTCTGGAGTTTCGCTTACGTCGCGTACGACCAGATCATCAACAACGCCGGGTGCGTCCGTTACATGTCGGGCGGACTCATCAATTGCCCGCTGGTCATTCGCGGCCCGGCCAACGGCGGCACCAATGTCGGCGCGACCCACTCGCACACGCCGGAAAACTTTTTCGCCAACACACCCGGGTTGAAAGTCGTCTGCCCTGCCACGCCTTACGATGCCAAGGGCCTGATGAAGACCGCCATTCGCGATAACGACCCGGTGTGCTTCATGGAAAACACACTCCTCTACGGCGACCAGGGCGAAGTCCCGGAAGGCGAATACCTCATCCCTATCGGCGTGGCCGACGTGAAACGCGAGGGGACCGACGTGTCTCTCATCGCCCACGGACGCGCCGTGCTGACCTCGCTGGCCGCCGCGCACCGCCTGCACGAGGAATTCAATATCTCCGCCGAAGTCATCGACCTGCGCAGCATCCGTCCGCTCGACGAGCAGACCATCCTCGACAGCGTTCGCAAAACGCACCGCGCCGTCCTCGTCGACGAGAACAAACCTTTTTGCGGCGTCTCCTCGCAGATCGCCACCATGATCCAAGAGCACGCCTTCGACGACCTCGATGCGCCCGTGCAGCGGGTCTGCTCGCTCGATGCACCGGCCATCTACAGTCCCCCGATCGAAAAGCAGCAACTTCCCACCGCCGACCGCATCATCCAAAAAGTCCTCGCCGTCTGCTGACGATTTTTCACTCGTCACTCGTCACTTCTCACTCTTCACTTTCCGCCCATGCCCGCCGTCACCATGCCCAAGCTGAGCGACACGATGCTCGAGGGCACGCTTGTCAAATGGCGCAAAAAGAAAGGCGATAAAGTCGAAGTCGGAGACATCTTGGCCGAGGTCGAAACCGACAAAGCCACGATGGAGATGGAATCGTTCGATGATGGAACGATCAGCGAGCTTTACGTCGAGGAAGGTGCCGTGATCAAAGTCGGCGACGAGATCGCCCTCATTCTCGGCGATGGCGAAACCGCCGACAGCGCCGCCAAGGCCAAACCCGCCGCAGCGGAAAAGAAAACGTCCGCTCCCGCCACATCTGTCGCTCCCGCCGCGAAAATTCCCGCGGCCCCCGCACCGCGCGGCGCCGCACCGGCTGCCACCGGACGCATTAAAGCTTCCCCGCTCGCCCGCAAAATCGCCGCATCCCGCGGCGTGAATCTTTCCTCCATCGCCGGCACCGGACCGGGAGGGCGCATCGTCAGGAAGGATGTCGAAACGGCGCCGACCGGAGGGGTGGGGGGAGCACTTTCCGCCGTTCCCACCATCCGCGCCGCCCACGGCATCGCCGGTGAGGAAAAATCCATCCCGCTCTCCGGGATGCGCAAAACCATCGCCGAGCGCCTCCTCGCCAGCAAAACCCAGATTCCGCATTTCTATCTCAGCGTCACGATGGACGGCGGACCGCTCATGGAGATGCGCAAGGAACTCAACGCCTTGGCGGAGAAGGACGGTGGACAAAAACTCACCGTCAATGATTTCATCCTCCTCGCCGCCGCACGCGCCGCGGCCGAAGTGCCGAAAATCAACGCGGCCTACGATGGCGATGCCATCATCGAATATTCCGACGTCAACCTCGCCGTCGCTGTTGCCATCGAGGACGGACTGATCACTCCCGTGATCAAAAAAGCGAGCACACTTTCTCTCCGCGAGATCAGCGCTCAGATGAAAGAACTCGCCGCCAAGGCCCGCGGCAAAAAGTTGAAACCCGAAGAATACCAGGGTGGGACCATCACTCTCTCCAGCCTCGGCGGTTACGGCATCGATAATTTTCTTCCCATCATCAATCCGCCCCAGTCCTTCATCCTTGGTGTCGGCGCCATCACCAAGCAGGCCATCGTCAACGAACACGACCAGATCGTCGTCGGTCACCGCATGATCATCTCCGGCAGTGGCGACCACCGTGTGGTCGATGGCGCTGTCGCCGCGGAATACATGAATGCCCTCCGCCGACTCGTCGAAAAGCCGGCCCTCCTGCTCTTGTAGCGGCGGTCTGCGACCGCCGGAGCTCCTGTGCTTTTAGCACTGAACAAACCCTACGGCGTCCTTTCGCAATTCACGCCGGACCATCCTGGACAACGCACCTTGTCCGAGTTTGCGCTCCCTAAAAATGTCTACGCCATAGGACGTCTCGATCGCGACAGTGAAGGACTTCTCCTTCTCTCTGACGAAGCCGGACTGAACACCAAACTGCTCGATCCGAAACATGCGCACGCGCGCACCTACTGGGTACAAGTGGAAGGAGAGGTAACCGAGTTAGCTCTGCAACAATTGCGCGCCGGTGTGGTTATCGAAGGACGCAAAACCCTTCCCGCCAAAGCCAAACAAATCGATCCCGACCTTCCCCCTCGCAATCCACCGATCCGGTTCCGCCAAAACATCCCGACCAGTTGGATCGAAGTCACCCTGTGCGAAGGACGCAACCGCCAGGTGCGAAAAATGACCGCATCCGTCAACCTCCCGACCCTCCGCCTCATCCGTATCCGCATCGGCCACTTCGACCTCCCTCCAGTTCTTGCCCCCGGACAGTGGCAAGAACTCACCGAACCCGACCGCGCCTCCCTCTTCGCCCTCTGAAATCTTAAATTTCAGATCCATTCCGAATCCGTGAGACGCGAAGGATTTCCCATCGACTAAAACTTCTCATCCACTCGCCACTCGTCACTTCCCTTGGCACTCAGGACACCAAGCCGTGGTCCTTCCGCCGATCGTCGCCCGCTCAAGGGTAGTGCCTTCGCGGGGACACTTCCCGCCGCGCCGCCAGCGATGGCGGAACAGCCACGAAGCCGGCGGACGCCCGTATTTGTCGCCGATGATTTTCAATGCATCGCGGCACAATTGCTTTGTTTCGCGCCAAAAAACTTCCCTTTCCTCCTCAATGAGAGTTCCCGCTTTACGCGCCGGATGGAACTTGCATCGCCAAAGAATTTCATCAGCCATCCAATTGCCCACTCCGGGAAACTGTTCCTGCTGGAGGAGCACGGCCTTGAGTGTGCTGCCTTTGCGCCGGCGCAGATAGTCCTCCACCGCCTTGAGGGTAAAACCGCGCGAAACCACTTCGGGCGGCAAGGATATCCACCATTCCGGCTCCGCTGAGGCGGAAAATTTCAACGCGCCAAACATCCGGGCATCTCGAAACACCAGCGACCGCTTTTGTTGCCGGAGGACCAGGTGATCGTGCTTCCCCGGCTCGTGGCCGCCCTTCTTCACGAGCAATTTTCCGGTCATCCCCAAATGCAGACCCAAACTGGCATCCTCGAAAAGAAAGCGCATCTGTTTTCCCTTCGTTTCGATGCCGGTAAGCTTTCTGCCCTTCAATCCGCGGCGGATCGCCGCCGGCTCGGCCGTCCGGTAAATCCGCGCCCGCTCCCGGCAAATCACTTCGGTTACCTTGTCCCCTAGTCCCGGCACCCACTTCTTCGAATAAAACGCAACCTCCGCAAGCTCCGGCATAAGCCATTTGTATCCTGCCGAGATCTCAAATCTCCAATCTGAAATCCCCAATACCCGCCTTCCTTAATCTTCTTCAATCCCGCCGCAAAATCCCCCAATATGGCGGACTATGGCATACGATCTCATCGTGGTTGGCGGCGGTCCCGCCGGATATGTAGGCGCGATCCGCGCTGCCCAGCTCGGCAAAAAAGTGGCTTGCGTCGAAATGGACCGTGCCGGAGGCACTTGTCTCAACTGGGGTTGCATCCCCACCAAGTCTCTCCTCCGGAACGCCGAACTATACCAACTGATGAGCAAACATGCCGGCGATTTCGGCATGACTTTCGACAAGCTCTCTTTCGATTGGTCCAAAGTGATCAGCCGCAGCCGCGGTGTGGCCGACAAACTGGCCGGTGGCATTGAGATGCTCTTCAAGAAAAACAAAGTGGATTACATCCGCGGCACCGGCGCCGTGCCGAAAGCCGGCGTGGTTGAAGTCACCGACGCGGACGGCAAGAAAACAACCCACACCGCATCAAAAATTCTGGTCACCACCGGCGTCGTCTCGCGCGAAATGCCCGGTTTCCCCTTCAATGGCAAAAGCGTCATCGGCAGCAAACAGGCCATGGTCCTGCCCGAGCAACCGAAGGAAATCATCATCATCGGGGCCGGCGCCATCGGCATTGAGTTCGCCTACTTCTTCAACGCGTTCGGCACGAAAGTCACCGTGGTCGAAATGATGCCCAACATTCTTCCGGTCGAGGACACTGATGTTTCCGTCGCCTTGGAAAAGTCCCTCGTCAAACAAGGCATCCGTATCCTTACCGGCACGAAAGTAGAAAAAGCCGAAGCCACGCACAAGGGGGCCAAACTGACCGTGAGCGGCAAAGCAAATGAAACCCTCGAGGCGCCGTTCGCCTTGGTGGCCATCGGCGTGACATCATTGATGCCCGAAGGACTCAAAGTGAATCTCGATCCCAAAGGCTGGATTCAAACCAACGACCGCTACGAGACATCCGTGCGCGGCGTCTTCGCCGCGGGCGATATCATCGGGCCCCCGTGGCTCGCCCACGTAGCCAGCTTCGAAGCGATACAAGCGGTCGAGGGCATGTTCGCCGGAAAATCACCGCGCAAAGTCACTGTTTTTCCCGGCTGCACCTACTGCGAACCTCAGGTGGCCAGCGTCGGCATGACCGAGCGCGCCGCGAAGGAAAAAGGCCTCAAATACAAAGTCGGAAAATTCCCCTTCATGGCCAGCGGCAAAGCTCTCGCCGTGGGCGAAAGCGAAGGCTTTGTGAAGATCATCTTCGGCGAACCGCATGGCGAAATCCTCGGCGCACACATCCTCGGCGCCCACGCCACGGAAATGATTGCCGAACTCGGACTCGCCATCGAGATGGAAGCCACCCATGAGGAACTTATTTCCACCATTCACGCACATCCGACACTCAGCGAAGCCGTGCACGAAGCCGCCGAACAATCACGCGGCCACGCGATCCACATCTGATCGCGCTGCCGGGCTGGATCAGGGATAAGGAGCGAACCCGGAAATCTTCTTCTGCTCGTTGAACTGCACACACATGTCGGTTTGCAGCCCGGTAACCGGATGGATCATCCGGTCGAAAAAAATCCAGCGGTAGCCGTGGTCGTTGATCTGGTTCGGCGCACCGAGTATCTCCTGCGCACTTTCCATATCAATGATGCCCGCCGATGTCGCCGCTTTCGGCCATTCTTCCTGCGTGTAGGCCGCGCCCTGCTTGATTTCGCTGCGGTATTTTTCCGACACGCTGAGCACCATGAGTGACCGGGTCACCTCCGCCTTCGCTCCGGCGGAGTGTTTTTCCCAAGCAAGAGCGAAGATCCCGAAACCGATCGCCAAAGCAAGCAGCACACCGACCCGCAGCGGGATATTCTTTTTTTCCCACGGCGGTGGTGGTGGTGGCTTCCCGGACTCGAAGGGGAAATGTGCGTCTTTTTTTACCGCGGAGACCTGATCCAGATTTTTCTTCGGTTGGAACTTCTCCCATTGGGACATTCCCTCGCACCAGTAAAGCATGTCCGCGCCGATTTCCTTCCGCCCCTGCATCTTGTGCAACTGGCCCGTGGTAAACGGACCAGTGACTTCGCCTTCGCTGGAAAGGTAGATCTGCACCAAAGAGCAGATACAGCACCCCCTCGAAAGACGTCAAGGTGACGCGAGCTTCTGCGCAGAACGGATCGAATCTCAGAGAGAGGGATAATCTGTATATCCCTTTGCGCCGGGGGTGTAGAACGTTGCTTGGTCCGGCGCGTTGAGTTCCGCACCCGATTGGACGCGCGCCGGCAAATCCGGATTGGCCAAAAACGGTGTCCCGAAAGCTACCGCATCGACCTTCTTCTCCGCGATCGCCGCCGCTGCTTCCTCGGGCGAGTAACCCATATTCCCGACCAGCACCCCGCGATACGCCGCCCTGGCCGCAGTCATCACATCGCCGCTTTGCTGACCGAGGAAGTCGTCACGCATGACGTGACAGTAGGCCAGCTCGTAATCGTTCAACTTTTCACCGAGCCATGAAACCAACCCTATCGGGTCGCTGTCGCTCATGCTGTTGTAGCTGTTGAGCGGAGAAATTCGAACACCCACGCGGCCGGAGCCCCAAACGGCCGAAACCGCTTCGATCACTTCGATCAATAAACGCGCGCGGTTGGGCAAGGGACCGCCGTACGGACCTGTCCTCTTGTTCGAGCCATCGCGCAAAAATTCATCGAGCAAATAACCGTTCGCGCTGTGCAATTCGAGGCCGTCGAAACCTGCCGCCTTCGCATTCTCAGCGGCCTTCTTGAATCCGGCCACGATTCCCGGCAATTCCGCATCGGCCAATTCCCGCGGAACGGCATACGGTTTCTTGCCCTCGGGCGTGTCGACCCCGTCGCCCGTGATGGCGATCGCGCTCGGTGCCACCGGTTGCGCGCCATTGTTGAAGAACGGATGACACGCCCGTCCGCCATGCCAGATTTGTACAAACATCCTTCCGCCGGCACCATGAACCGCATCAGTCACGCTCTTCCATCCCGCCACCTGCGCGTCATTGTAAATCCCGGGTTCGGCGTAGAACGCCGAATTGCCCTCCATGGCCATGGTCGCCTCGGCAATGATCAGACCCGCCGTGGCCCGCTGCGTGTAGTATTCCGCGATCAGCGCACCGGGCACATGTCCTGCCTCCGCGCGACAACGGGTGAGGGGAGCCATGAAAATGCGGTTGGGAACTTCCAACGCGCCGACACGCAATGGTTCGAAGAGCGGAAAAAGGGGATTCATCGATCGGTGAGGATAGGGGCATCGGCTTTACGATGCCACGAACATTTCCCGGCGAACCACTTGTTCACATCCTCTGTGTTTGGGAAATTTCTGAAGCCCCAAGAAACCATCAATCATAAAGATGTGAACAAGTCGCCGTTACCGTGCTCCACGCCGTATGGAAGCGCGTTCCACGGCCGATGGTGGATGTGAACAACCATGCGGGCTTTGTGAACGACGTGCGCGGAACATCGTGGAACAAGAAGTTGTTCACACCACACCCCGGATATTCACACTCCGCTGACAATCTCTTTCACCGCTGCTGGTCTTGACCTTTGTCGCGTCCGGGGCGATCAGACCACATACATGATATCGCGCCGCAAGGAGAAATACCCGGTGACTTCCTCCCTGATGCAATACCTGCGTCACTTCGGGCGCTACGCCGACGTTCCTCTGGTCTACGACGATCTGCTGCGCTTCACCGCGTCCATGCCTTACGAAAACCCGTCGGGACGCGAAACACTCTGGCTGACCGTGGCCTACCCGCCGGAGGTCATGATGGAACTTCAACCGAAGCTGACCTCCATCTACGCGCTTCTCAAGATCGGCGGCGATCTTTCCAGCGCGAAGCATCTCGCGGTCGAGCGCGTTGACTTCGGCGAATTCGGAAATTCGCGGCCCTTCCGCATCCGAATCGTCAACCAGTTCAACGGCAACGCGGATCATTACTACGTGAAATACGCCGACGCCTCGCGCATCTGCGGGCTCGAGTTGGAACACATTCTCTCACCTTTCCGCATCAGCTACCTCGTGCGCGAGAATACCCTGATCGAGGAGCACATTCCCGGAATTCCCGGCGACACATTCATCGCTGAGTACCTCGGACGCGAGGATCTGAACAAAGTCCGCGTGGCCAAAGAATTCGTCAAATTCGCCGAGCGCTGCTATCTGCGCCTGCTCGGCGACATGCGATCGGTCAATTACGTGGTCGATATCACTCCCGACTTTGAAGAGGTGCAATACCGCGTGCGACCGGTCGACTTCGACCAGCAAACCTACGAACCCGCGCTCGAAGTTTATCGTCCACACCTTTTTCCGGACAACAAGCCGGTCGACGAGCTGGTTCGATCCCACCTCAACATCCCGACCATCGTGCAATACCGTCAGGAAGAACGCTCCCAGACTGCGCGCCGTATCCAAGCCGAGGAGCGGCGTTACCACGCGCTCATTTCAACCATGGGCAGAACGCCGATCGCCCCCGAAGCACATGTCGCCGCCTTGGCCGCCGAATTGGATGAATACCATCACTGCAACAACTTCAGAGGCTCGACCAACATGGCCGATCTGCTCAAGAAGCACCTCGATCGCATGCTCTCGAGCACCGTGCGGGTCTGAGAATATTGATACCGGCGCTCGGCCGGAAATTAGTGGCTGGGTGCCGAACGCCAGGTTTTGAGCAGCGCTTTGGCCTTCGCCTCCGTGGCGCTCATGATCTGGTCCCGCCGCCTTTGTGCCTCGCGACGGTTGTTGGTGTGCAGCGAAAAGCGGATCCGTTTGGCCCGGCCCCGGGTGCGGGCGAGGCTCAGGTGGCACCACCAGGTGCCGTTATTGTCCCAGATGTGGTGATCCGGCCCGTAACGGCGATCGCTCAGTTCGACGATTTTGTTTTTCATAGTGAGAGAATGGACTCTTTCACAGGCAGGAAGCTATGGCAATAATCTATGACACGCTGCCGACTCGCCTTCTCTTCCTTACCTGCTAGACTCATCGGTCCGGTGAAACCCTTTGTTCTACTCGGGCAACCGACTCCTCTGCCTGCCCAAGTCGCGACGTTTTTGCTCCAAGGCAAAATGGAGTGTCCGCCCGACCTCGGTGACACACTGGTCATCGTTCCGACGGCCGGCGCGGCCCGCGCGATCCGCCGCGAGCTTGCGCGCCAGGCGGGTGGATTGCTGCTGCCCGGGTTCAAACTCCCTATGCAAGCCATGCTCGATGAGGAAGAGGCTATTACCACGCCAATCGAAAAATTTGCCGCTTGGATCCGCGTGCTTCGTGCCACACCGAGGCAAAAATTCGCTTCGCTGGTTCCTTCTGCTGTGAAGTTGTCGGAACCTGAAGACTGGATTGGTGTGGCGGCACGCCTTGTCTCAGTGTGCGATGCACTGGCCGAGTCGGGGCTCCATCCCGGATCGAAAGAGCTCGCGGAATTTTGTCCGCATGACTCCCAACGTTGGGGCGAGTTTGCTTCGCTGCATGAAGCCTATGCGGATTTGCTCCACCGAAACAGGCGTCCGGATCCCGACGCGGTGCGCTTGCAACGCGTCCAAGATGCTGTCGTGCCCGGCGATATCCGGAGGATAGTCGTCGCCATGGTCCCGGATCTCCCGGTCATCGTGTCGCGATGGCTCGGGCAGTTGCGCGGCAAGGGTATTGCGGTCGAGGTCCTTTGCTGGTCCTGCGGGCAGGAAGACGCGCTCTTCGATGATTGGGGAAGGCCCGATCCTGAATGGTGGACTACCCGTGCCGTGCCCGTGCCGGATGAGGTGATCGTGGCGGAAAACGACACGCAGAGCGAAGCCTCCGCGCTCGTGGATTTTGCCGCAAGGCACGGAAAAAACGGGTTCGCCTTGGTCTCCGCGGATGCCGATTCCACATCCGCGTTCGAGTCCGAGTTGGCGCGTCGCGGCACGAATGCTTACTTGCCTGAGGGAAAACCTTTGTCGCGGAGCGAAGCGGCCACCATTGTCGCGGGCTGGGAGAAATTTTCGCACGGACACAGTCTGCGAGCGCTGCGCCCCTTGCTCCAGCTTCCCGCCTTCCTCGGCTTTTTCCAAAGGCAGACCGACATGCCCCCGCAGCAGGTTGCGGCGGCGTGCGACCGGTTCTTGTCCGTGAAACTGTGCGAAACTCTTGATGCCGCGCGCGAGTGGTCGGACAACAACCAAACCGGTAGGTCCGAGGACGAGATGCTCCGCACATTCGTCAAGGCGTTGGAAAAATTCTCACGCCAGGATCTTCCGGATCGGGGATTGCTTGGAGAACTCTACAGCGGCGAAGGGGAAACTGATGAGCAAACTGGAGCGGAACTCGAGGCGTTGGTCGAGACTCTGGAGGAAACGGAATCCTCACCCCTGCTGGCAGAGTTGCCATCCGCATTACGTGACGCGCTGAGAGCTCAAAATATTGCGCGCTGCCGAGTTTTTCTTCCCCTGTCCGGAGATGCCGTCGAGATCAGTGGTTGGCTCGAGGCGCCGTGGACCGACGCACCGGTGCTCTGTGTGGCGGGATGCCGGGAGGGTGCGCTTCCTTCAGGAGCGGGCGAGGATGCTTTTTTACCAGACACCCTGCGCGCAAAACTCGGACTTCCCTCCAATACCTCGCGCTACGCGCGCGATGCCTATCTCATGGCCTGCCTGCTGCGTGGTTTCGGGCCTTCCCGCCTGCGTTTGGGCTACAGCCGATTCCGCTCAGGCGGGGAACCTAACCGCCCATCGCGGCTGCTCTTCGGGTGCCCGGACGCGGAACTCCCCTCGCGCGTCGAAAAAATTTTCCAACCCTCACCTCTCAAGCAGGATGCCGTCACCACTACATCCCCGTGGAAGTTGCATCTCGCCAAACCTTCCCGTGTTGCTTCCATCCGTGTCACGGGATTCAAACGCTATCTCGAATGCCCTCTTCGTTTTTACCTTTCGCAGGTGAAGGGGTTGCAGGCTTTTGATCCCGAGGCGCGCGAGATCGGCGCCGCGGATTACGGGACGCTGCTCCACCGCGTGGTGGAGAACCTGCACAAAAGCGGCCCGGCGGACAGCATGGACGAAAACGTCATCGCCGCCTTCCTCGATCAGAATCTTGAACAAACCGCCGCGCGATTCTTCGGAAAAAATCCCGCGGCTGTCGTGAAGGTTCAAGTCGAGTCGATGCGCCGCCGCTTGCGGCACCTGGCGACTTTACAGGCCGAGCAGCGTCGCGGGGGATGGCGCATGATCGAAAGCGAATACGCGGTCAAGAAGGAGCATGGCTTCACTATCGGACCTCTTGCCCTCACCGGAACGATGGATCGTGTCGAGTCGCACGAAGAACTCGGCCTGCGCATTCTCGATTACAAAACTTTTACCCGCGCCAAGAGTCCCGAGGAAACGCACTTCGGTCCGCCTCGCGGGGAGGATGAATTTGCGGAAGCATCCGTGATGCGCCCGAACAAAAACGGAAAACCGGTCGAACGGTCATGGACCGACCTGCAACTTCCGCTCTACTGGCACCTTGCCTCGGAAATCTGGCCGGAGCCAGCGCGCCACGGTATCGCGGTTGGATATGTTCTTCTCCCCGGCGACCCCGACGACACACAGATTTCGCTGCTTGAGCTCGACCAAGCGGCAATAAAGAGCGCCCTCACTTGCGCAACCGCGGTTGCCGGCCGCGTGGCCAAGGGTATTTTCTGGCCGCCCTCGAACGATGTTCCTTTCGACGACTATACAGCATGGTTCGGCGGGGAGGATCCTCGTGAAGTTTTCGATCAAGAGACCATGGCCATCTTGGAGGGCAGGAAATGAAAGATTTCGCGCGCGTTCTGCTTATCGTGGCCAATGCCGGCAGCGGCAAAACCCATCGTCTGGTCACACGCTGCCTCGAACTCATCGCGCGCGGCGAAGCGCCGGAAAAAATTCTCGCGCTGACCTTCACACGAAAGGCCGCCGCGGAATTTCTACAGAACCTCTTCGCGCGTCTTTCCGCCGCAGCACGCGATGAGGGAGAGCTGGAAAGGCTTCGCGGACAAATCGGTGCCCCGGGTCTCGATGCGGAGCAGTGCATCGTATGGCTCAGGCGACTCATCGCCGCGTTGCCGCGGCTTTCGATGGGAACGATGGACGGCTACTTCGGACGTATCGTCCGCACTTTTCCCTTCGAATTGGGCCTGGGCCGCGAGTTCCGGTTGCTCGACGAGGCCGGATTGGAAGAACAGAGGCGCCTTGCTCTTGACCGTTTTTTTCACGCCGCTTCCGTCACGGAGGGCGGCCTCGACCAGTTGGTGGAACTTTTGCGGCAGCAGAGCCGCAACCGGTCCGACCGCTCCGTGCTGAGTACCATCGAATCCGCCGTGCGCACTCTGCAGCAGACATTTCTCGCGACGCCTCCCGGCGTTCATTGGGGTGATCCCGACAGAATTTGGGATGCGGGAGGTATTCTCGAAGCGGGGCCTGTAGAGGGTGCGGTGCGTGCCTTGCACGAGGAAATATCCGCCACCCATCCGGATCTGGGACCCAAGGCCACCGCGCAGTGGGACAAATGGCTCTCTTTGGCCGCGTCACACCGTTCTCCCCGGCGCATGGATCCCGAATTGGAAAAATTTCTCGCCGATAAGCTGGCCAAAGCCAGCACGGACAACACGACCGGAGAACGGTATGTCCCCGTTGGAAACGGGAGAGCCGACCGTTTGTATCTGCGGGGAATTTTGCCTGAGTTGCGCGAGGAACTCCGGCGGTCCCTGATCAAAATCGAGATCGAGGCGAAACTCGATTCTTCGCGAGCCTTGCACGCTTTGCTCGCGCGTTACGAGTCGGTTTACGATGCGTCGGTGCGTGAAACCGGTGCACTCACTTTTTCCGACATTACCCAGTTTCTCGCCGCCGGCGCGAACGAACCATGGAGAAGTGATTTGGACTATCGCCTCGACGCGCGGCATGACCATTGGTTGCTCGACGAATTCCAGGATACCAGCCGCGAGCAGTGGAAGGTTCTCAAACCCCTGGCCGACGAGATCATCCAAGACAACTCGGATACCCGCTCGTTTTTCTACGTCGGCGATACCAAGCAGGCCATTTACGGCTGGCGGGGTGGCGACGCGCGCCTCTTCTGGGAAATACGCGATCATTACAACCGCGGCAAAGAGCCGATGGTCAGCGATGAGAAGCTCGAGATCTCCCGCCGCTCGTCGCGTGCCATTGTCCGGATCGTCGAGTCCGTCCTCGCTCCGGACACAATGGAGAACAGTGAGGCAGAATTCCGTTTTCCCGCTGCCACCTTGCGCGATTGGCGCCAGGCTTGGGTGCAACACCGTCCGGCGGAAGAAGCGCGCGAGGGTTATGTGCGTCTCGAGACGGTCTCAGCGGGCGACGACGAATCTGGGGAGGAAGCAATTTCGCGTGCCGTGATCGGTATCCTGCGTGAAATCGAACCACTCCAGCGCGGTCTTGATTGCGCCATTCTTGTCAGGACGAACGATGAATTGGCGCGCTATGTCCGCATCCTCAAGCAGGAAGGAATACCCGCAGCGGCCGAAGGAAAGATCAACCCGTGTCTGGCCACGCCGTCAGGCAGGTCTCTTCTCTCGCTCATCGGCTATATCTCGTCTCCGGCTGCGGAGATTTCCGGGGCGCACGCTGCTGCTTCTCCGTGGAGGTCCGTTACGGGCGATGATCTGGATTCTTTCGCCGCGGATGCGCGCCGTCAGGCGGCTGCCCGCGGATTCGGTCCGTTGCTCCGCGCTTGGATCGAACGTGCTCGAACCCTGGGTATCATCGGTCCGCGGGAACTGGATTCCTTCGTGGCCGCGGCCACGGGTTTTGACGCGGCGTGTCCAACCGCGGGAGACTGGAGGGGTTTTGTCCGCGCTATCGAACACCACACGCTGGAGGAAAACGAAACTCCGGGAGCAGTGCGCGTCATGACGATCCACCAAGCCAAGGGTCTCGGTGTCGACATGGTGATCCTTCCCGAATTGGGGGGCAAAGCCATGACGGAATTCCGCGACGACGCAGGAATATCCCTTCACCGGGACGGCCATGGCGAAGTGCGTTGGGGATTTGCTCTGCCGAAAAAAGAATTCTGCGAAGCCGATCCGGTCTTGCGTGAAGCGCGCGAGGAAATACGCGCGCGGCAATCCTACGAGTCGTTATGCGTTCTTTATGTGGCCATGACCCGAGCCAAGAAAGCGCTGTATTGCCTGACCGCCCGCGGACGCAACGATAAGAATGCCGCAAACTGGCTGGAGAAAAACTTTCCCGGCGATGGCGACCGCCGCGAAGAAGGCGATCCGGATTGGTTCTCGGCCCACAAAAAGACCGAGGTATCACCCGCGACGACCGACTCGGAATCGCCGCTGTTGCCTCCAATGCAAGCGCACGATGGCGCATCACCATCGAGCCGCACCAGACACAGCGCATGGGATATCGTTCGCAAAGCAGCCGCGCGGAACCACGGCGAGGAGGTGCACCGTTTGCTGTCCCGCATCGAGTGGAGCGGAAGCGAACCGCCCGTGCTCGAAGGCCAAATCGAGGCCGTCGTGCGGGTCCGCCGTTTTCTTGCTTCGGCTGAAGGTGTGGAAATCTTCAAGCGCCCTGCCGCGACACCCAGACTGTGGCGCGAACGGGCGTTCGGTGTTCTTGCAGATGGAGAATTACTCTCCGGCACGTTTGATCGGGTCCACATCAACATGGAAAAAAATCTTCCGGTGTCCGCCGTGATCTACGATTTCAAAACCGACGTCGATACCGTCGATCTCCAGGTCCGGTATGGCGAGCAGCTCGAGCTTTACCGGTGCGCCGCGGCGAAACTGCTCGCTTTGCATCCCGAAAAGATAACGGTGCGCGCGGTGGCCGTTTGACATGGCCCGGTTAGTGCTTACGTTTCCTACTATGATCCAAACTCTGGAAGCGGAAGTGGACGAGAGGGGAACAGTGAGACTGGCTCATCCCGTGCGGTTCGACCGCAAACACCGCGTGCTGGTCATGGTGATCGGCGACGAGGCGGCCAAAGCGGCCGACGACACGGAAGACGGCTGGGACCGTCCCTACATCGACCAACCTTACCGCTACCTTCCTTCGGATTCCTGATCGGTGCTCCGCGGTAGCGGAGAAATTTGCACCCGGCGGGGGTCGAACCCACAACCTTCGGCTTCGGAGGCCGACGCTCTATCCGGTTGAGCTACGGGTGCGCAGGGGGATCCCGCACTAAAGCGCAGGGCGGGCGCGGGCTCAAGCGGCGATTGCCGCGGGCCGTGCAGGCGGATACAAAGGTGGGTCACGGGGATGGATATTGTTTACTTCGATCTTGAGACCCAGCGGACGGCGAATGATGCGGGGGGCTGGGACAAAAAAGCGGCCATGGGCATGACGGTGGGCGCTACCTACAGCACGGGGACGGGAAAATACGCGGTTTATGGCGAGAGCCGCGTGCACGATTTGGTCGAACAACTCCAGCGCGCCGACCTTGTCGTCGGTTTCAACCTGATCAATTTCGATTACGAAGTTCTCATGGGCTACACGGTCATCGACCTCGCCCACAGCGTTCCTACGCTCGACATCATGGTTGATCTCGAGAAAAAAATCGGCCATCGCGTCGGTCTCGATTCCGTGGCGCAATCGACGCTCGGATTTGGCAAGACGGCCGACGGGCTCGATGCGATCAAGTGGTGGCGCCAGGGCCGCAAGTTGGATGTCGCGCGCTACTGCTGCTTCGACGTGAAGGTGACTCGCCTTGTGCACGAATACGGAATGGCGCATGACGAGGTGTTCTTCCACGACCGCCTCGGTCGCAAGCAACGCGTCCCCGTGGCTTGGAACCTGCCGGCTCCGGCGCGCGCTGCGGCATGATCCAGCCGCTGAAGAACGAACCATCCGTCTGGTCTTTGTGCTGGGTGGATCTGCCGGAACCTCTCCCGGTGGAGGACGATTATTTCCTGCCCACTGTGGTTTTGCTTGTCGGGCCGCGTTTCGAACCTCTCGTTTCCCCGGAGATCGTCGACGAACTCGACCAGATCGCGGCGGAGGATTGGCTGTCGCGTCACCTCGACGAACTCGGTGCACCGGACGAACTTCTCGTCTGGAAAGCTGCCGAGTGGGTGGCGGAAGACTGGAAATATTTCGGCCGCGATTGGAAAACCAAAGTGCGCCTCGTTGCGCCTCCGCGCCACGAAGCGAAGCTGCAGGAGCAAATTGGAGGAGCGGGCGGCATGGCAACTTCCCGCGTCCCCGAGAAATCCGCGGCAGAAATCTCCGCCGGTCTCATGCGCAACGCTCGCCGCTTGCGCTCGCCGCGGAAGCGCCGCGCGTCGGTGGAAAAAGCCATCGAGCTGGATGACTGCAACTTCGAGGCGAAGATCGAGCTGGCCGACATGGAGATGGCCACCGGCCAATACGCGCGCGCCTTGGTTATCTTCGAGGATGTGGACCGTGATTTGTCGCCCGTCTTCAGGCGCCGATCGCCGCGTTGGTGGGATGACGAAGCCACGCGCCCGCTGCTGCGCTCCTTGAGCGGAACAATGCTTTGCCAGTGGCATCTCGGGCGCGCTCCCGAGTCGGCGGAGATCGCGCAGAGGCTGCTCCAGACGGACAAATCCGACCACATGGGCGCACGTTTTTACCTGCCGCTTTTCCTGCTTCTTTCCGGGGAGGCTGAAAGTGCGTCGGCGTTTTTCCGCCACTATGCCAAAAATTATCCAGACGACATACCGAACGCCTGGCTCAGTTTCGCGTGGGGACTTGTGCTTTGTCTCGAGGGTGACGACCAGGGTGCGCGGCGCAAATACCGCGGGGGAATTTTCACCAACATCTACATCGCTCCGCGTTTGCTCGGCGAACGTCCGCCGCCGGAGGATATTTATCATCCAACGGAGCGCGACGAACCGCATTCGGCCGCGGAGTTCACCGGTGCTTTCGGCGGATTGTGGGAACGCGAGGCTGCGGCCCTGCGCGTCTTGCGCGATGCCTATGCGGAGGCGGCGGGAGCCTTGGACGAGCTTGTCGAGAGGCGCACGCGCATGATCGATTACATGAACCAGCACTACGATCCCGAATACCGCGCCAAGTGGAATCTGCTGGTCGATGAGGATGAGCGCTTGGTCAAGGAACAGACCGGCGCGGCTTAAACGCGCGACGCGATCAGGTCGAGGTCGAAACGGGAGGAGCGGCTTCGCTTTCCTGTCCCTCGGGCACGGCTTGCTCTTTCACCGGAGTGGGCTGCGGAGTCGGCGCAGGCGTGACTTCGGGAACTTCCACCGTCTCGGGCAGCAGGTCGGGCAAAGGCTCGAGCGGCACATCTTCCGGCAAAAGACCGAGGTTCGGATCGGGAATCGGTATGTTTTCCTCGTAGTCCTCGTAGCTCTGCGAGGCGCGGCCTTTCTTTTTTGATCTGCCCGGCAGGTTCTTGCGCTTCGGCTCGGGAGGGGGTTCGGGTGCCGGTTGGATATCCTCGTTGGCCATGTAGCCGACGAAGCCGTTCTCCAACTGGACCCGGCTGTAACCGAACTCCTTGCGCAGGAGCATGACCTTTTCGTTCGTGCGCAGGCTCAAGTCCGCGCCGCCCGCTTGCTGCGGTCCGAGCCGAAAGAACAGCGAGTACTCGTTGCTCACGACCATATCGGGAACGAATTCGGGAGCCGGTCCCTCCGGGATCGTCTGGCAGGCGACGAGAAGAGCGGCTAACGCCCCACAAAAGACTCGCATGAGATTGAACATCAGGATTCCTGATCCAATATCACATGTCCGGCCTTTGGGCGAACCGCTTTTGGCGCGGCTTGGATCGCCAGGGCTGCAAGGGTAGGCTCGGGGGCGTGGCAAAATTGGCCCTGATCGCGATCCTTTTGCTCGTCTCGATGACGGCTTTGCCGGCGCAGAACCTCCACGAGCTGGCGCACTACCTGCAATCCCTCGGCCTGCGCTACAACGCGACCGCGCAACTGCCGGGTGAGGCCGGGCCGCGGACCCTGGATTGTTCGGGCACTGCGAAATACCTGCTCGAACAGACCAAGGGCATCTCGCTGCCGCGCACCGCTTCGGACCAATATCTCTACGTGCGCCGCCACGGGCGTCTCAAGCGAGCCGGTGGTCTCTTCGGCGGAACACCCGACACGTCTTGGTGGACCAAACGGCTCCAACCCGGGGACCTGCTTTTCTGGGAGCACACTTACAAACCGAAGCGCAAGCCGCCCGTCACGCATGTCATGGTCTATCTCGGACGGGACGAGAACGGCACACCGCTCATGGCCGGCGCACAGAACTCGCGTGGAGTGAATATTTACAAACTTCGACCGCACGTCTCCTACGGCGGACACGGCGGATTCCTTGGCCTCTTCCGCAAGAAAGGCAAACTCGTCGCCTACGGCCGGCTGCCCTGAGCCAAGATCACGAAACGGATGGCATTTCCCGCCCAAGAATTTCCGTCTGGGTTTCAACTCGGGCGGATTTTGTGTCGAGTTTTTCGCGAGCGAGCTTCTAACTTCCGGTTTCCGTCGCAATGCAGAGAATATCCATGACATCGATCAAGAACTGGATGCGACGGTTTTGTTCCTTGGACAAATTTCTTATTCTGGCTGTAGCAGCTTCGATTTTGTCCAATGCGCAAGGTATAACGTGGGGCCGCTACGGCTGTCTTAATCCAGATGAAATGGCGGGTCTTGGTCTGAGCAGCAATCCGCCGCTTCACCCGGTCCGATTCGACAAACCACCGTTTTTTTCCTACATCAACAAGTTTCTTATTGCGGAGACCATCAGACCGGTTTCTTACGTGCTTGCACTTGCGGGTGGCAACACACGGAACATCGATAGTGTCTACCGGCGATGTCGCACATTAGCCTCGAGACTTTTGCAGACCGCTTTTTATGTGGGGACGGTGGTTTTGTGATTTCTTTTTGCCCGTGAGTGGTTCGGCATTGCTTCGGCGCGCGTTACCGCTTTGTTGATGGGGACCTGTTCGGGGTTTGTGCCGTTCAAGATTTTTCTCACGGTCGACATGTCTTTGATTTTTTGGATGACAGCATGCCTTTGCATGAGCGCTCGCATCCTGCGTGACCCAGATTCAATCCGTGTATCTCTTCTGGCCGGGGTCTTCGCCGGTTTGGCT
>Ga0209598_10001412_pt1 | contig 19685 bp, 16 predicted proteins | sample M_140807_EF_Meta_FD_187317 | JGI IMG/M metagenome (GOLD analysis project Ga0209598, IMG submission 187317) | Freshwater microbial communities from Lake Montjoie, Canada to study carbon cycling - M_140807_EF_MetaG (SPAdes) (version 2) | ecosystem: Environmental > Aquatic > Freshwater > Lake...
TTTATGATCATTCTTGGATAAGCGCGTGAACATGATAAAAAAAATTGCAACCAATTTAACCTTCTGGGTATTATTTGCTATCACAGCAGGGATAATAGTAGGTCATTTTTTTCCTGCAACGGGCGTGGCCCTTCAGCCGCTTGGAAAGTATTTTATTGATACCATTAAGCTGTTTATCTATCCTATTATACTGCTTACTATCGTAACTGGTATATGTGGCATGGGCGATTTAAAAAAAGTAGGAAAGGTGGGCGGTAAGGCACTTATTTATTTTGAGATTATAACCACCCTTGCTTTATTGATCGGTATTGGAGTGGGGTATTTGTTAGAACCAGGGGCGTCTGTAAATACGAGTATTGTTGCTAAAGGGGATATTTCTAAATATAGTAGTGGCAATGTTTCTATTTCTTGGGTTCAGTTTTTTCAAGATAATTTAACCATTCAAGTACTTCTTTTTGCAATTGTAGCGGGCATTGTTATTAGTAAATTAAAATCCAAAGAGGTTATTTTACCTAAGGTATATTGGATGTCAAAATATGTTTTTAGAGGACTTCATTTAGTGATGAAACTGGCGCCCATTGGCGCTTTTGGCGGTATGGCGTTCACGATTGGAAAATATGGTGTGGCTACTTTACTTCCACTCGGAAAATTAATGGCTTGTGTTTATATCACCATGGCATTATTTATATTTATCATTTTAGGTTTTGTATTACGCTATTACAAAATTAGTATCTGGAAATTTTTAGGTTATATAAAAAATGAATTACTGATAGTTTTAGGTACTTCTTCTTCGGAAGCTGCACTACCTTCACTCATGGAAAAATTGGAACATATGGGTTGTCATAAATCCGTTGTGGGTTTGGTGGTACCTGCTGGTTATTCGTTTAATTTAGACGGCACTTCCATTTATTTATCCATGGCCATCATCTTTTTGGCCCAGGTTTTCCATATCCAATTAAATATGGAACAAATTATTACCATCATTGGCATTCTGATGGTTACATCAAAGGGTGCTGCTGGCGTAACAGGAAGTGGGTTTATTATTTTAGCCTCTACCTTAACAGCTACCAAGGTAATACCTATAGAAGGACTGGCTTTATTACTAGGGGTAGACCGTTTTATGTCCGAAGCAAGGGCCATTACTAACTTTATAGGAAATGGCGTAGCCACTATTTTCATCTCTAACAATGAAAAAATGTTTGACCGGTCTAGGATGTATAAAGCCTTTGGTATGCACAAAAACGAACTTTAGTGCCTAGTATTTGTTAGTTTAGATAGCTATGATCGGACACCGCTTTATCAATTTTGTTCCTGGAGAAAACTCAAAATCAAAATTCGAGCAGATGCTCGACATTTTCACGCAGTTATTAAACTACACAAGCGGAGACGCCACCGAAGCACTTGATTGGCTAAATCAACTAGACCGTACCCATAAATTTACTGATGATGAATATGGGGTTGGTGATTTTATTGAAGACCTCAAGCAAAATGGATATTTAAAAGAAAATCCACAAGATGGTAAATTTGCAATTACTGCTAAAACAGAACAAACCATTCGTCAAAAAAGTTTGGAAGAAATTTTTGGCAAATTAAAAAAAGGAAAACAAGGTAACCACAGCACCACAAAAGCTGGTCCTAGTGGAGACATTAATTCAGATACCCGTTCTTTTCAGTTTGGCGATTTAATGGAGCAAATTGATTTTACAGAGAGTATTAAAAATGCTCAAATAAATAGAGGTGTAGATACTTTTTCGATGCACGAAGATGATTTAGTGATACGTGAAGCAGATTTTAAAACACAAACATCTACCGTGCTCATGATTGATATTTCCCACTCTATGATTTTGTATGGTGAGGATCGAATCACGCCCGCTAAAAAAGTAGCGATGGCACTTTGTGAACTCATCACAAAAAAATATCCAAAAGATACGATTGACATTGTAGTGTTTGGTAATGATGCGTGGCAGGTACAAATTAAGGACCTTCCCTATTTACAAGTAGGACCCTACCATACCAATACCGTTGCTGGGCTTGAGTTAGCGATGGATATATTGCGCAAAAGAAAAACATCCAATAAACAAATATTTATGATAACGGATGGCAAACCAACTTGCTTAAAAATTGGTGGGCGTTATTATAAAAATAGTTTTGGGCTAGACCGTAAAGTGGTAAACCGTTGTATTAATTTAGCGGCCCAGTGTAAAAAATTAAAAATTCCGATCACAACATTTATGATTGCATCGGATCCTTATTTGCAAAAATTTGTGGAAGAGTTTACAGAGATGAATAATGGCAAAGCCTATTTTGCGTCACTTGACAATTTGGGCAGTTTTATATTTAATGATTTTGAAAGTGGCAAAAGAAAAACATTGTACTAATTATGAGCAAGCAAATCGATATTAAAAAAATTGTAACACTAGGTGATTTAAAAAAATCGGGCTACAAGCCAAAGTCTATTAAAGATGAGGTAAGGGATAATTTAATTACGAGTATCCAAAATAAAGAAAATGCTTTTGAGGGTATTTTAGGATATGAAGACACAGTAATTCCAGACGTAGAACGCGCATTGTTAAGCCGTCATAATATTTTGTTTTTAGGACTTCGTGGTCAGGCAAAAACCCGTATGGCACGTCAAATGGTGGATTTACTCGATGAGTATATCCCAAGCATTGCCGGTTCTGAGGTAAATGACGACCCTTTGCAGCCGTTAAGCCGCTTTGCCGTAGACTTAATTGCTGAACATGGCGACGAAACCCCCATTCACTGGGTACATAAAAGTGCACGTTATGGCGAAAAATTAGCCACTCCCGACGTTAGTGTATCAGATTTAATTGGAGACATCGACCCCATTAAAGCAGCGAACTTAAAACTCAGTTTTGCAGATGAAAAAGTGATCCATTACGGTATTATTCCACGCAGTAACAGAGGCATTTTTGTAATCAACGAGCTTCCTGATTTGCAAGCTAGAATTCAGGTATCCTTATTTAATATTTTACAAGAAGGGGATATACAAATTAGAGGTTTCAAACTTAGAATGCCACTCGATATTTTATTTGTGTTTACTGCCAACCCCGAAGACTATACCAACAGAGGTAGCATTGTTACACCATTAAAAGATAGAATTGAAAGTCAAATATTAACACACTATCCTAAAACAATAGAAACATCTCTAGCGATTACGGAACAAGAAGCTAATATAAGCCCTGCCCAAAAAGAAAAAGTGGTGGTAAGTGATTTGGTAAAAAGACTCATTGAGCAAGTTTCATTTGAAGCAAGAACCAACGAGTATGTAGATAAAAAAAGTGGTGTGAGTGCTCGCTTAACCATTGCTGCTTATGAAGCAGCAGTTAGTAGTGCAGAGCGAAGAGCTATTATTCACAACGAAAAACAAACGCAGGTTTGGATCAGTGATTTGTCGGGTATTATTCCGGCCATCACCGGAAAAATTGAACTGGTATATGAAGGAGAACAGGAGGGCCCTTACGAGGTTGCACTTAACTTATTAAATAAATCAATACGTACTTTATTTGTAAGTTATTTTCCAAATCCTGATGATGTAAAAAAGCGAAAGGCACCTAAAAAATCAGCTGCCAATGCACCCGAACAAAAGCAACCAGAAAATCCATACGCACTTATTACTAAATGGTTTGATTCGGGTAATCACCTCGATTTGTTTTTAGACATGAAAGACGAAGATAAAATTATTGAACTCTATAAAGTTGAAGGTTTGTATGGTGTTGTTAAAAAACATTTTGCACAAGCCAATCAAAACGAGGTAGCATTATTAATGGAGTTTGTTTTACACGGCTTGTCTGCTTATTCGTTAATCAGCAAAAAAATGATTGACGGAAAAATTGAGTTCAATGATATGATGGGAAGCATGATAAATTTAGGAGATATGGGCATGCATGATGATGGTTTCAATGATTATGCGTAAATTGAAACAGTAAGCAGATACATCCAATCATATTTTAATAAAGCGTATGCGTAAAAAATTAATCAAAGTTTACTCAATGATTTATTTGGTTGGTATTTTCATGAGCGCTAATGCTGTAAAAGCCCAAACCGATTCATTATTACTTCAGCTAATCAATAGCAATAAGGTAGACTCAAGTCTTATACAACCGCCTGCTAAAATGCTTTTTACACAGCGCATTTTGTGGGGAACAAACGGAATATTAAAAAATAGATATAGCGGTAATGATTTAGTAGCAAACAGACAAAAAGACCTCAAGATTCGAAGAACCATGTTAAAGCTGCACCAAATAGGTGGATTTGTAACACTAGGTGGCATGCTTGCACAGGGCATTATTGGAAGTCAACTATATAAAGGCGATTACAAAGTAAAAGACCTGCATGAAAATGTGGGGATGGCTGTAAATTTTTCTTACGGATTTACTGCAATAAACGCTTTATTTTCTCCACCTTCGGCATTTCAGCGTGATAAAAAAATTACTTCTATTCGTTTGCATAAGTGGCTCGCAGTACTTCATTTGTCTGGTATGATTGCAACCAATATTTTAGCTACACAAATAGAACACGATGTCTCTTTAAAACCCTATCATAGAGCGGCAGCATATGTTAGTTTTGCTAGCTTAGCAACAGCACTTATAGTTATTAAATTCTAACCTATGCTACACTACTTTATTTTAAATATTTTGTTGTCAGTTTTTTTTCAGGCCCCAACTTATGATATTACAACTTCTAGTATTACCTATACGATGAAACATAAGTTACATACCTGGGATGGAACGAGTAAGCAGGTTAATGTAGCAAGCAAATGGAACGGAGATAAACTAGAACAAATTTCTGTGCTGGCAAAAGTGAGTAGCTTTAATAGTGGCTTATCAAGTAGAGATAGCCATATGATAGAAGTGTTAGATGCACTTAGCATACCCAATATCACTTTTAGTAGCTCGAGTATTCATTACAACGGAGCATCAATAATCGTGTCTGGTAAATTACAATTTCATGGCGTTACAAAAGATATTCAGTTTAATGTGCGCGAAAAAAAAGAAAACAATCAATTGTTATATGAGGGAGAATTTCCAGTACTCCTCGAGTCATTTAATGTAGAAAGACCTAGTTTATTGTTTGTAAAAACAGACAACAGTATGAATATAAAATTCGCTCTAGTTTTCAAAAATAAATAAGTATTTACGGCCGTTTAAAATAATTGATAGCTCATACAACCTTATTTCTTTTGACTTGTTTATAGGTCATGTATACGAGTGCCGTACTTATATTTCCACATCAGCTTTTTAAAAAATCGGAAATTCTTGATAAAGAAAAGGTCCATTTTTTAGTAGAAGAGCTCCTATTTTTTACGCAATATACCTTTCACAAAGAAAAACTAGTATTGCACAGGGCTTCTATGAAGGCCTATCATGCGTATTTGATACAAGAAGGTTACCAAGTCAAATACATAGAAAGTACAGACGAGCTTCACGATTGCCGTCTACTAATTCAACACTTATCGGATAAAAAATTTACGTCTATCTCTGTTATTGATCCTTCAGATTATTTGTTATTAAGGCGAATAAAAACGGCTTGCACTGCTTGCAATATCGATTTACATATATCGGAAAGCCCTAGTTTTTTAAACACCCTTGCCAGCACTCAAAATTATTTTGCCTCTAAAAAAAAGTATTTTCAAACTGATTTTTATACCACACAAAGAAAGCGGCGTCATCTATTGATGGATAAAGATGGAAAGCCTGAGGGCGGCAAATGGACTTTTGATGCAGAAAATCGCTCCAAGTTTCCTAAAAAAGAAAAGGTTCCTGAACTCCCAGTGAGCATGGATAATGATTTCATAAAAGAAGCCGAGCAGTATGTTCTACAAAATTTCTCCAATAATTATGGGAACATCAATACGGGGCATTTGTTTACCATTGATTTTCAAGATTCAGAAAAATGGTTAGAGACGTTTTTGCAGGAGCGATTTGAAAAATTTGGTATTTATGAAGATGCTATTGTACAAAATGAATCTGTTTTGTACCATTCTGTTTTATCTCCTATGTTAAACATTGGTCTTCTCACACCGCAGCAAATTGTGGATGCGGCAATACGTGTAGGCGCTACAAAAAATATTCCGCTCAATTCATTGGAAGGTTTTATTAGACAAATTGTTGGCTGGCGTGAATTTATACGCTTAGTTTACGAAAGAGAAGGAACCAAACAGCGGACCACTAATTATTGGCAGTTTAAAAGAAAAATACCTAAAACATTTTGGACAGGTGATACGGGCATTGCACCCATAGACAGCTCCATAAAAAAAATTTTAAAAAATGGCTATGCACACCATATTGAAAGACTTATGGTGCTTGGTAATTTTATGTTGTTGTGTGAATTTGATCCAGACGAAGTGTATAAGTGGTTTATGGAAATGTTTATTGATGCTTACGACTGGGTAATGGTGCCTAATGTGTATGGAATGACACAGTTTGCAGATGGCGGACTCATGACCACTAAACCCTACATTAGTGGAAGTAATTACCTTATGAAAATGAGTGATTATGAAAAAGGCAGCTGGCAACCTATTTGGGATGGTTTATTTTGGCGTTTCATGCATGTGCACCGCAACTTTTTTCTACAAAATCCACGATTGGGTATGCTAGTAAAAACATTTGATAAAATGAGCGATGAAAAACGAGCAGCTCATTTAAATAATGCTGATACCTATTTACTAGAATTAGATAAACAATTGTAACATGACTACAACCCTTACCTATTTAGAAATTATGGAGATGGAGCAGCGAAAAAGAGCCCAACTCATTAATAGCATTAGTGGATTTAGAAGCACCGTATTAATTGGTACGATAGACGTAGCCGGACAAACCAATGTAGCCATATTTAGCTCTATTGTACACATTGGGTCTAATCCGCCGCTACTTAGTTTTATCATGCGTCCCGATTCGGTAGAGCGCCATACCTTAACTAATATTATGGATACTGGTTATTATACCATCAACCACATTCATAATAATATCTATGAGCAGGCACATCAAACTTCGGCACGCTATCCAAAATCGGTATCTGAATTTGATGCAACTGGCTTAACGCCTGAGTATAAAAATGAATTTGTAGCTCCTTTTGTAAAAGAAAGTCACATTCAAATTGGGATGGAATTTAAAGAACGCGTAACCATCGAAATAAATCAAACTAGTATGGTGATAGGTGAAATAAAAGCCGTTTATTTTCCTGCTAATTGTTTGGAACCGGATGGCTTTATAAATTTAGAAAAAGCAGGAACTATAACCAGTGCGGGTTTGGACAGTTACCATGCTACACAACTATTACAAAGACTCGAATATGCCAAACCCTAATACTATGAACTTGTTTCCTACAAGCTATGATTTAATTATAGACCGAATCAATAATATTGATCCGTTAAAGTATGCAAAAACCAGAAATTTTATAAATGGTGATGTTACCTATTTGTCTGCATACATATCAAGAGGTGTTATTAGTGTGCAGCAAATCAGAGAAGCAGTTTTGCAAAAAGGATATAAACCTTACCAAATTGAAAAATTTTTGCAAGAACTTGCATGGCGCGAATATTATCAACGTGTTTGGCAAGTAAAAAAAGAAAATATTTTAGAAGACTTAAAGCAGCCGCAACCAGATTTTTTACATCTTCAAATACCGGCGTCAATTGTAGAAGCCAATACGGGTATTCAAATTGTAGACGATCAAATTAATACGTTGTATGCAACTGGATACTTACACAATCATCTTCGTATGTATATAGCTGCGCTGGTATGTAACAATGCAAAATCACATTGGCGCATACCTGCTAACTGGATGTATTATCATTTGTTAGACGGAGATCTGGCAAGTAATGCTTGTAGTTGGCAGTGGGTAGCGGGTAGCTTTTCTTCCCAAAAATATTACTGTAACCAAGACAATATTAATAAATACACATTTACGAATGCGCAAGACACTTTTTTAGACCATAGTTATGAGCATATTGCTGTAATGCCTGTGCCTAATGCATTAGAAGCTACTACTGGCATAGAATTAGTAACTGTTTTGCCACAAACTGCTGTTCCGACTTTAGATATTACAAAGCCTACTTTATTGTATAACTCCTATAATCTCGATCTAAACTGGAGAGCATTAGAAAATGTAAACCGGGTGTTAATATTAGAGCCTTCTCATTTTAAAAACTATCCGGTAAGCGAAAAAGTGATTCAATTTATTATGGATCTATCAAAAAATATAAATCACATACAAATTTATACAGGAGAAATAGAAGATCTAAAAAAGCAATATATAAATACAGATTTTACAGATTCAACTGCATTTATTTCTAAGGAACATCCAGCTTTTGAATACTATCCTGGCATTAAAGATAGTAGAGAATGGATGTATCCCAAAGCAGAAGGTTATTTCTCTTCATTTTTTAGCTATTGGAAAAAATGTAGTTCAAATAGTAAGAAATAAATTACCGCTTACTTGGCATCCATGCGCCTAAAATTTTTTCTATTGTATAATTAGCAGCTTCTTCAATACTGAGCTGTTTTGCCCAAGCAACTCTTTTATGATTATTGCCGCCAGGTCCAGAGCTATTGAACTCGGCATATCTAGCTGTTAATTCGTTGGCTGGATTTTTCCAGTTGTTCCATCCCTCTTCAATAATGTGTTGACCCATCCAACAGTTTATATAAGTAACACTTGCGGTTGGTGACCATGGTCTACCCAGCGATACTTTATTTAGAGATGAATCTGCAGTTAGTTTGCATCTTTTAAATACAAAACCAAAAGGGATAATTGAATTGGTTGAAGCAGCAGTTACGTGTGAGTTTTTCTTACTATGGATTAAACAGTCTTCAAATAATGCGGTTGCTGCACCAAAAATAAAATCGGTTGTGCCTTCAATGTAACAATCTTTAAAATATTGTTTTACGCCGTTGCCGCTTAAAAACAAAACGTCTTGAAAGCCAACCATTTTGCAGTTAAAAAAACTTGCTCTGTTGCCCTCAACTCTCAGTGCTACAGCTTGTCCTGCGGTAAAGCCTGCTTGATTGCTAAAAGTTATGTTTTGAGCCTGAAAGTCGTTTCCATACACAAAAGAAGTTGCGCAGGTCCATGTGTTTAATGTGTCGCCATCTGCTGTTTTTACCCCAGCGTGGTTGTTGTAATTAATAATTGTTTGATCTACGTCTTCTCCAATGAATGTGATGTTGGATTTACTTGCATCTATAATTATCACTTCGTTATAGACTCCTTTTTTTATAAAAATTTTGATGGGTTGTGTATTACCAGAAGGAATTTTGTTAAGTACTTCTTGAATGGTGTGATATTTTGACGAATTGTCTTTGGAAACGGTATAATGAAGGGATTGGGCGGATAAATGCGAACAATAGAAACCAGCCAATAAGCACAGTAAGATTCTCATAATCATTTTTTGTAACTAATGTAAGTACAAAAATGATTATAATTACTCTAATTTATTAGATAGTTGACTTTTTAGATTTTATTTCATTCAATACTTCTAAATAAACTTCTTCAATAGACAATTCTGCTTCTGCCAATTGAGATAAATCTTCTTCTTGTTCGTTATTCGAATCAATTTTGTATGATTCTTCATGTCCAAACTGAGGCGAAAGTTGGTTGGGATTTTTTCCGAACTTTATGGGCTCTATAACGGAAACAAGTTGGCTTTTTTTAGTCTGATACGTGTGGCGCATATCGTAATATTTGTAATAAAATTATGTATGTATTGTTATCCTATTGTAAACAAACTGTTTTCTTATTGTTAATTTACTATTCTATCAGCGCAACAACTGCTAGCAAAAGCCTGTGGCTTAACTTTAATGGTAAATCCCATTCCTAAAATATAGCCCATACTTTCTTTTAAAGCGTCATTACTTTTAAATTGTGGATTTGTATTAATATCTGCGTGCACTTCCATATCAACGCCCCTTTCTATAAACAAATCACATAGTTGATATGCTATATCAACACTTTTGGCTACTTCTAAAAGCATTCGTTCTTTAATATGATATTTTGTTGTTGTTTTTTCGTTGTGAATGAACATAAAACCACCGTTATGTTCCCTAACAAATACAATGACAGTTGCGAACTCTGTTGTATTGGCTTTTACCTGACTATCGGTGCCAATACACACTTTTAATTTGGTATTATTTTTAGCTTCTTCATCCAGCACCTTTTTAACAGCTTCTTTGATGGGATGCAGCAAAATTTCTCCATTTAATTTTCGCCAGATCATAAACTAATTAATAAATGTAAGCTGTTGAATAAATTTTTTATTTATTGTGTTTTAGGATTAACAAATCATTAATTTTTTTAAAAAGTTAATAATTCGGTCACAATCAATTTGCTCTAACATTCTTTTAACAAAATATCTTTGCAAAAATTTTTTACCATGAAAAATATATTTTTGTCTATTTTATTGTCTTTTGTTGTTGTGTTTACATATGCACAGCAAACGACATCTGAAATTAGTGGACTCGTAGTTGCTAATAACCAACCACTTGTAGGCGCTAATGTTAAATTAATTCACGTTCCAAGTGGAACCCAATATGCAGCTACTACCAATAAAGCAGGTAGATATTTAATATTAAACATAAGAGTTGGTGGACCTTACAAGGTTACTGTATCATTTACTGGATTTGAAACAAAATCTATTGAAGATGTATATGCTACCTTGGGAGTTGCCGCTAATGCCGACTTTACATTAACAGATAAGGCATCTAACTTAAAAGATGTGGTTGTTACTAGTTCTACTTCAAGTAATTTAATTAGCAATAAGCGATCTGGAGCCTCTTCATCATTTGGTAGAGAAGTCATTGCTCGTACCCCAACTATTGGTCGTACCATCAATGATATTACCAAATACAATGCTTACGGAAACGGTCAATCCTTTGCCGGTCAAGATAGTAGGTTTAATAATTTTACCATTGATGGATCTGTGTTTAACAATGGTTTTGGACTAGGTAACCAAGCACAGGCGGGTGGCAGAACGGGTTCTACAGCTATTTCTTTAGATGCGATTGAAGAAATACAATTAAACGTAGCCCCTTTTGATGTTAGACAGTCAGGTTTTGCCGGCGCTTCAATCAATGCCGTTACAAAATCAGGTACCAATCAATTTTCAGGTTCTGTATTTGGATTTTCTAACAATCAGAACATGGCAGGAAGCAAAGCGGAAGGCGTAACATTTACAAAAACACCTTTTGAAGTAGCTACCAAAGGCTTTAGATTGGGTGGTCCAATTATTAAAAACAAATTATTCTTTTTCATCAATGCAGAACAATCTGCTGGCTCTAAGCCCGCTTTAGATTGGGCCGCTAATAAATCAGGAGCTACTGGAAACGTTTCAAGAACTAGTTATGATTCTCTAGCAGACCTAAAAAATTTCATGAAAACCAATTTGAATTGGGATATGGGTGAAATTGATAACTATAGCAACAAAACTTCAAGTACTAAATATTTAGCTCGTATAGACTATAACATTAATGATGTTCACAAATTAACTTTACGCTATTCTCAACATGATTCTGAATCAGATCAAGTAATTAGTAATAGTAGTAGTGGTAATACTGCAGGTAACGGAAATAGAAATAATTTATCTTCTGCAATATCAGGTCAAAATACTGGATACATTATCATGGATAATACAAAGTCTATAGTTGCAGAACTAAATTCTAATTTCAAAAAAGGATCCAATAAATTAATTGTAACCTATAATCAACAAAATGAAGATAGAAAGTATAGAACAGAAATGTTCCCTACAATTGATATCTTAAACAATGGTACAACCTATACTGCTGTTGGATTTGATCCATTCACACCCAATAATAAATTAAATTATTCTACCTTAAATATTAATGAAAACTTTAGCTGGAGCAAAAATAAACACACCTACACAGCGGGTCTTTCTTATGAGTATTTCGTATCTAATAACCTATTCTTTTATGCATCTAATGGTGCTTGGGTATACAATTCTATAGCTGATTTTAAAACAGCAGTTTTAGCTTACAAAGCAAATCCAAATTTAACAACTTCACCAGTTGCCATCAATAGATTTAATTACCGTTATACTTTATTACCAAACGGTCAACTTCCATGGCAAACTCTAAAAGTTGCTACTTGGAGTGGTTATATACAGGATGAAATACAAGCCAATAAAAACTTAAAGCTTACATGGGGTCTAAGAGGCGACTACATTGATTTAGCAAATACTGCTAAAGATTATTTTAATCCAGTAGTAAGTGGATTAGATTTTAAAAATCCTAATAGCAATGTAATCAAAATCAATACCGCTGCTATGCCTAAATCTAGATTGTATTTATCTCCTAGATTTGGTTTTAACTTGGATGTAAACGGTAAAAAAACAACTCAGTTTAGAGGTGGAACAGGTATCTTCTTATCAAGAATGCCATACGTATTAATATCTAATCAATTAGGTAATAATGGAGTTAACATTGGGCTCGTAAACGTGACTGGTTCTGCAGCTACTGCATTTCCATTTACTTTAGATCCATTAAAATATAAGCCTACCACCACTGATATTACCAAATTGTCTGGTTACAATTTGAACGTGAATGATGAAAATTTAAAATTCCCTCAAATTTGGAAAACAGACTTAGCACTTGATCATAAATTTCCAGTGGCTGGAATTGTTGGAACAGTGGAGTTTATTTACAATAAAGCCATTAATGCTTTATACTACATTGATGCAAACTTAAATAAATCTAACTCTGGATTTGCAGGTTTTGATAATAGAAGAACGTATCCAGCTTTAGACTTATCTGGTGCTGCTGCAACGAATGCAAGATTTACAAATACTCAAATTGGAAGTGCATACGTATTAACCAATACCAATAAAGGTTATTCTTATACTTTTACTGCTAAACTTGAAAAGCCAGTAATTAATAAATGGGGTGGAATGATTGGCTATACCTATGCTAAATCTAAAGATTTATCTTCTGTTTCAAGTACTGTTAATGCCAATATCCCTTCTACAAATGGCGTAAACTATTTAGACATTGCATTGTCTGATAATGATTTAAGACACCGTCTTGTTGCTACTGGAAGCTACCGAATTGATTATGGTAAATCAATAGGTGGTTCTACTACATTTTCAATGGGTCTTGTTGCTGCTACGGGTAGCAAAATTTCTTATCTCTATGGAAATGATATGAACGGCGATGGTCAAATCAATGATTTAATCTTTGTTCCAAAACAAGCCAGTGATATCAATTTCATACAATTAACTGCAGGAACAACAATTTTTACACCAGACCAACAAGTTGCAGCGTTTAACAACTACATTAACAATCATCCTTATTTATCAACTATTAAAGGAGATTACGCGCAAAGAAATGGTGGTCAATTTCCTTGGTTAACTAGAATGGATCTTAGCATCGAACAGGAGCTTTTTGTTAAAGTAGGCAGTAAGAAAAATTCAATTAAAATCAGAGCAGATATTTTTAACTTCGGTAACTTAATCAATAATAAATGGGGTCTTGGATATTTAAATACATCTTCAACACCACTAACATATAGAGGTAAAAATACAGCTGGTCAACCATTGTTTACAATGGCTACGCAAGTGGATAGACAAACCAATAGTACCATTTTGTTAAGAGACGCTTTCTTAAAATCGAGAACAATTCAAGACGTTTATCAATTCCAACTAGGACTTAGATATTCGTTCTAATCCACATTTTATTTCAAATAAAATTATAGTGTAAAGCAGGAGGCGATAGCCTCCTGCTTTTTTAGTAAATTTACTATATGAAAAATCTACTTTTGTTGGTATTAATACTTAATGTTATTGTACTAAAGGCACAGGATGTCACTACGGCAAACGCTCATTCTCACAATGATTATTTGCAACAATCTCCTTTTCATTTAGCTTACAATGAAATGTTTGGATCTATTGAGGCCGATATTCATTTGGTAAATAACAAAATTTTAGTTGGTCATGACACCAAAGATTTGGATTCCGCTAAAACACTAGAAAAATTGTATTTGCAGCCAATAGTTTCTTACAATTTTCAAGGTAGGAAATTACAATTATTGATTGATGTTAAAACAGAACCGATTTCTACAATTAATCAATTGATTCTTTTATTAAAAAAATACCCCACAATTATTACTAATAAAAATATTAAAATTGTTTTATCGGGTAACGCGCCGCCGGATTCTACATTTACTCAATACCCAAATTTTATTTGGTTTGACGGCAGACTTAATAAAAATTATACAAAAGCAGAACTATCTAAAATTGCTTTGATAAGTGAAGATTATAATAAATTAACAGGGTGGAAGTTCAAATGGCCAGTGGATAGCTTAGTGGAAGAAAAAATTAAACAAACGGTTTCAAGTGTACATGCACTTGGTAAACCCATTCGGTTTTGGGCTACTCCGGATAATGCCCGAGCTTGGGAAAAATTAATAGAATGGAAGGTCGATTATATCAATACAGATAAGATTAATGAATTAGCAGATTACCTTATCACAAGAAATAAAAATGTTCGCGAGCTACCCTATAATAGGGTGATAAAATCTGCAGGAACCGTGCTACGTTATGGTAAAGAAAATTTGGAAAATCATGCCATGGACATTGCCAACTTAAAGGATACCAACTTGGTGGTTGTGCAAGAGCGTTATGGATTTTTCATAGTAGACATCACTAAAAAAGTAATTGTAGATTCTTTTAGATTTCAGGATTATCCTAGTTATAGTAAATTAATGAGTGTTTATAGTGGTATTACCACAGCTATAATTGATGGTAAAGAATATATTGTATTTAGTGCTGCAGGCGGAGACCGCTCTTGTATTATGATTGTAGAGTGGCAGCCGGGAAATAAAAAAATCGAACAGATTCCAATACTTAAAAAAGCACCTGCTTCCAATGCCTTACCCAATCAGGTTTTGGTAGCCAAAGAAGGACAAGATTATTTTATTTACACCGTTTTAAATGGCAATAATGAAATTGTAAAAATAAATTTCAAAACAAAGTCTATTGTTTGGCAACAACCCACAGGTGTTGCTCCATATGGGCTAGCTATTGCAAAGAATAAAATATTTGTGTCTAATTGGGCAGGAAGTAAAGTAACAGATTCATTGCGATCAACAGCGGGTGTTCCTTGGGGCTTAGCCTATACTGATTCTTTAACTGGCGCAACAAAAAGCGGATCCGTTTCTGTTTTTAACTTAAGTGGTACATTCATCAAAGAGATGAACGTAGGTCTTCATCCAAATGCGATTATAACTTCAGTTAATCAAAATTTTGTTTTTGTAGCGAATGGTTCAAGTGACGAAATTTCTGTAATTGATGCGATAAAAAATCAAGTTATTCGGACTATACCCGTAGGTACTTTTGGAAAAGATTTACAGGGTAGTACGCCAAACGCCTTGTGCATAGACGCAACTGGTAAAAAATTGTATGTTGCCAATGGCTTAGACAATGCAATTTTTGTATACGATATAGTCAATCAAAAAAATGAAGGATTAATTCCAACCGAAGCATATCCAGCTGGTTTGTTGGTAAAAAATAACAAATTGATTGTTGCCAATTTAGAGTCTGATGGAGCAAACGTAATTGATAAAAATAAAAAGGCAAGGTCTATACATCACGAATTAGCTTCCGTAAGTATTATACCATTACCTAATAAACAAACTTTACAAAATTATACAATAGAAGTAGGTTTATTAAATGTTTCCAACAAAATAAAACAATGGACATTACCTGCCAGACAAAATATAACACCAGTTCCTGTTCCTGAGCGTTTAGGAGAACCTTCTGTATTTAAACACGTCATTTATATCATTAAAGAAAATAAAACATTCGATCAAGTTTTTGGTGATGTAAGAGGGGCAAATGGAGATAGTAGTTTGTGTGTTTTTGGAAATAAAATAACACCCAATGCACACGCACTTGCTAAACAATATGGCTTAATGGATAATTACCACGCTTCTGGAAAATCATCCGCCGAAGGCCACCAATGGACAGACGCCGGTATGGTTTCTGATTATGTTGAAAAAAATATTCGCGCTTGGTTTAGGAGCTATCCACATAGACAAGAAGACGCACTTGTGTATAATAAAAGCGGCTTTATTTGGAATCATGCATTAAAATTTGGCAAATCTGTAAAAGTATATGGCGAAGCTTGTGAAACAGTATATAACAAAAAATTATCCTGGACAGACCTCTATAAACAATATCAAAATGGCACAAAGCCAAACTGGAACAATACAACTACAATCGATAATTTAAGACCTTATATCCATCCTACGTTTCCAGATTGTGATAACATGGTATTTAGTGATCAACAACGTGCCGATATATTTATAGAGGATTGGGATCATTTAGAAAAAAATGATAGCCTTCCAAGTTTAATGATTCTGTCACTACCCAACGATCATTCGGCAGGTACATCCCCTGGATTTCCTACACCAAATGCAATGGTCGCAGATAATGATGTAGCCCTAGGAAGAATTATTGAAAAAATAAGTAAAAGTAAATCATGGGAGCAAACAGTTATTTTTGTTACACAAGATGATTCTCAAGGTGGTTGGGATCATGTGTCGGCGTATAGAACGGTTGGCTTTGTGGTTAGTGCTTACGCCAATAACAAAATTATAAACACAAAATACAATCAGGTTTCTATGTTAAGAACCATTGAACAAATTTTAGGATTACCTCCTATGAATACAATGGATGCTACCAGTAGACTCATGACAGATTGTTTTTCACCCCTTAAAAAAGCGCAATCCTACCAAGCGATTTCTCCAAATATTCCCCTCGACGAAATGAATATGCCTATCAAATCGCTTAGTGGTGTAGCCAAGAAAATGGCCCTCATGTCTCAAAATGAAGTGTTCAATGAAGTGGATGGAGGAAAAGACGATAAAATGAATAAAATATTATGGTTTTTTTCAAAAGGTAATCTAGCATACCCTACCTTCAAATAATGATATAAAACTTATCAAATGGTTCTTAAATTAATTAAAAACAGATCTGATATTGGTGCTGGAACAAGAGGATCAGATATGGGTATTGACGCACTTGAAATTGCAGCAATTAATGCAGACAATGATTTTTTTAATAGACACTTATATCAGGATGTAGTAACTCATAATGAAACCATCTATCAAAAAAATAGCAACAGTTTTGCTAAACGAATAGAACATGTTACTGAACAGTGTGTGAGAGTTTGCGATGCCGTTGCGGAAACTATATCTCAAAATTATTTTCCCATCGTACTTTCTGGAGATCACTCTTCTGCCCTGGGCACAATAAGTGGTATCAAAAAAGCCGATCCCAATAAATCAATTGGTGTGATTTGGATTGATGCGCACGCAGACCTTCACTCACCATACACATCACCGTCAGGTAATGTACACGGAATGCCTATTGCAGCAGCGCTCAACATCGATAATGTAAGCCATAAAATAAATGAGGTTTCAGAACAAACTATACACTATTGGAATACGTTAAAAAATATTGGAATAGAAGGCCCTAAACTATCTAGTGATCAGCTTGTCTATTTTGGCCTACGCGATTTTGAATTGGCAGAACAAAAAATAATTCACCAAAATAGCATCAAGCATTATAAAGTTGATGAAATGCGTAGTATCGGAATTGAAAAGTGTGTTCTGGATAGTATAGAACATTTTCAAGATGTTGATTCTATTTACATTTCATTTGATGTAGATTCTTTAGACTGTGATCAAATTTCATATGGTACTGGAACGCCCGTTAAATCTGGTTTTTTGCCTTCAGAAATTATTACAATTATAGATTTATTTTTAAATACAAAAAAAGTAGTGTGCATAGAATTTGCTGAAATAAATCCTTTACTAGACAACAAAGGAAACAAAATGGCAGAAACGGCTTTTCAAATTCTTGATCATGTTGCAAACCAGATTTAACTACTATGACAGAAAAAACCAATTATTATTTAGCATTAGAAGATCAGTATGGTGCCCATAATTATCACCCTATACCAGTTGTTATAGAAAAAGGAAGTGGTATTTATTTGACAGATGTAGATGGTAAAAGATATATTGATTTTTTAAGTGGTTATTCTGCAGTTAATCAAGGTCATTGTCATCCAGTTATCATTAATGCTTTAACGACTCAGGCACAGAATTTAACATTAACCTCTCGTGCTTTTCATAACAACTGGCTAGGTGAATATGAAAAGTATATAACAAGTTACTTTGGGTACGATAAGGTTTTACCGATGAATACGGGTGTTGAAGCGGGTGAAACAGCAATTAAACTAACCAGAAGATGGGGGTATGAGGTGAAAAAAATTCAACCCAATGAAGCCGTTATAATTTTTGCTGAGGGAAATTTTTGGGGTAGAACCATTGCTGCCATATCTAGTTCCACAGATCCTTCTAGTTATACAAATTTTGGACCTTTTGTTCCAGGTTTTTCACTTGTCCCTTACAATGATCTAATTGCATTGGAAACTGCTTTTCAAAACAACAACGTGGCTGGGTTTATGTTTGAGCCTATACAAGGTGAAGCAGGGGTTATAATACCCGATCAAGGTTATTTACAGGGCGTAAGAGATTTATGTACCCAATACAATGTATTAATGATTGCCGATGAAATACAAACTGGTTTATGTAGAACGGGCAAAATGTTAGCCTGTGACCACGAAAAAGTAAGACCAGATATTTTAATATTGGGTAAAGCACTAAGTGGGGGTGTGCTTCCTATTAGCGCTGTATTGTGTGATAATTCTATTATGACTTTAATAAAACCGGGAGAACATGGAAGTACGTATGGCGGAAATCCACTTGCTTGTGCTGTAGCGGTTGCTTCACTTCAAGTATTGAAAGATGAAAATCTGGCAAATAATGCAGAAAAAATGGGGCAATTATTAAGGACTGAGATAGAAAACATCAATTCGCCTTTTATTAAAATCATTAGAGGAAAAGGGCTACTCAATGCAATTGAAATAGAACATCCTAACCCCAATGCAGCTTGGGATTTATGTTTGGCCCTTAAAGAAAACGGGTTATTAGCAAAGCCAACCCATGGAGATAAGATAAGACTGGCACCCCCATTAATTATTAATGAAGCACAAATAAAGGAAAGTGTTTCAATGATTGCAAAATCATTGAAACACTTAGAAATATATTAATTTTCTTCTGAATCGGTTTCTTCTAATTCGAAATCATCATCTTCATCTTCTTCTTCAAAAAGAGCGTCGTAGTTGTCTAATTGATCTATGGTTAATTCATCCACGATTTCAAAAATAGCATCGTTCTTTTTTCTCCAAATACTTGTTTCATAATCATCGTGGTGCATTAATAATACCGCATTGTCGGTGTGCATTAAAGGCTCAAGCAAAGCAATTTGCTCACCTTCATTTTCTACTACTAAATAAAAATTTCCAATGGTTAAATCATTAAAGTTTGCCATAATTATTTTTTTTTAAAATTAGATATCCATTATTACCATAGTATAAACAGAATATAGTTTTAATGTTAATTCTTATTACTTTCTCATTTCATACACATAATTGAGCCGGTCTGGTTCACCAAAATAGGCGATAATTTCTTCGCCTATTTTTTTTGCACCCAATTGAAGCATTGCATTTTGAGAGCGAATATTTGATGCGCCAACATGAAAAATCACCCTCTCTACATAAATAAATGCATAATTAAGCATAAGGGTTTTT
>Ga0209598_10001415_pt1 | contig 19682 bp, 20 predicted proteins | sample M_140807_EF_Meta_FD_187317 | JGI IMG/M metagenome (GOLD analysis project Ga0209598, IMG submission 187317) | Freshwater microbial communities from Lake Montjoie, Canada to study carbon cycling - M_140807_EF_MetaG (SPAdes) (version 2) | ecosystem: Environmental > Aquatic > Freshwater > Lake...
CTACGTCCGCACGGCAAAGAGCCCGACGGCCGCGGACACGGTCGAATTTTTGCGCGGGCTGTGAACCGCGCCCGTCATGCCGCCTAGAACGAAGTCGCACGACCTGTTTGCCTCCGCCCTGAGGCGCATTCCCGGTGGCGTCAATTCGCCGGTGCGCGCCTTCCGCGGCGTGGGCGGCGAACCGTTCTTCGTCGATCACGCGGCCGGCGCGCGGATCCGTGATGTCGACGGCAACGAATACATCGACTACGTCGGAACGTGGGGCCCGGCCATTCTGGGGCACGCGCCGCAGGTCGTGGTCGACGCGGTGCGCGGGGCTGCACGGCACGGTCTGAGCTACGGGATTCCCAATCCGCTCGAGGTGGAAATGGCGGAACTGATATGCGCGTGGGTTCCCTCCGTGGAAAAAGTGCGCATGGTCAACAGCGGCACAGAAGCCACGATGTCCTGCGTGCGGTTGGCGCGCGGATTCACCAAGCGCGACAAAATCGTCAAGTTCGAGGGTTGCTACCACGGCCACGTCGATTCCCTCCTCGTGCGCGCGGGGAGCGGCGCGCTGACCCACGGACAGCCGGACAGCGCGGGCGTGCCGGGCGCGTTGGCGGAACTGACCATCACACTGCCTTTCAACGACCCGGAGGCTTTGGAAAACATTTTCGCCACGCACCGCGCTGAGATCGCCGCGGTCATCGTCGAACCGGTCCCGGCCAACGCGGGACTTATCCCTCCCCTGCCCGGCTATTTGGAGAAAATGCGCGACATTTGCGCGGCGCATGGGACTTTGCTCATCTTCGACGAGGTGATGACCGGATTCCGCGTGGCCAAGGGCGGCGTGCAGGAGTTGACCGGTGTGATGCCCGATCTCACCGCGATGGGTAAAGTGATCGGCGGCGGGTTGCCGGTCGGTGCCTTCGGCGGGCGCGCCGAGATCATGGACCATCTTTCGCCCGACGGTCCGGTCTACCAAGCCGGCACCTTGTCGGGCAATCCGCTGGCCATGGCCGCCGGGTTGGCGCAGTTGCGCGAGTTGGAGCGCACCCAAGCGTGGGCGCATCTGGAAAAATCGGGAGAGCAGCTCGAGCAAGCCGTGCGCGGTGCTTTGGCTGCGACGGGAAAGCATTACACCTTCCACCGCCTCGGCAGCATGTTCTGCCTCTTTTTCACAGAGAGTCCGGTGCGCAACCTCGGAGACGCGAAGAGAGCGGACACCGACGCATTCGCCAAATTTTTCCATCATTGTCTCGATCACGGCGTTTACTTCGCGCCTTCGCAATTCGAGACGGGTTTCATCAGCACAGCGCACAGCGCGGAGGACATCGCGCGGACCGCGGAAGTCGCGGTCGCGGGCCTGGGTAAACCATGAGCGACCCAACCTCACAGGAAGAAAGCCGCGCGGAGGAACTCGATCTGCTCCGCCGCGTCGCGCAACGCGAACGCGTCGCTTTCGAGCAACTCTACGACCGCTACTCCAACATCCTCTATGCCTCGGCGCTCAAATTTGTCAGGGAAGACGCCGACGCGCAGGACGTGGTGCAGGATGTTTTCATCCAGATCTGGGACAAGGCGAAATTGTACGACCCGGCCAAAGGGAAACCGCTCACCTGGGCCCTCACCCTGACCCGCAACCGCGCGATCGACCGCATCCGCGCCATCCAGCGACGGACCCGTTTGCGCGACGAATTCCAGGAGGAGACTGCGATGGATGAATCCGCGGGGGTCAGGGAGGCGTTATCTGGGGTGGATGCCGGCGAAAAAGCCCAAATCCTCCGTGCAGCCGTGAGCCAACTCTCCCCGCAACAGAAGAAAGTGATCGAACTCGCCTATTTCGGCGGGCTCACCCAGACCGAAATCTCGGAAAAGCTCGGAGAACCTCTGGGGACCGTGAAGGCGCGGGCCCGGCGCGGGCTGCACAAATTGAAAGAAATCCTCGGAGACCAACTATGAACCGCGAATCCATCGAAGAACTCGCCGCCCTCGACGCGCTCGATGCGCTTGACGGGGACGATGTGTCCGCGTGGCAAAAAGCGCGCACGGAAGACCCGGCGGCGCAACAACTGCGCGACGAGTTCGCCGACATCGCTGCGCGTCTGTCGTTGCTTGCTTCCGAAGTTCCCGCGCCCGTCGAACTGCGCGCTCGCGTCATGGACGCGGTCTTCGGATCGGAAACGAAGCTCGCCAGTGAGATGGAGCAGAACGCGCAACAATCCGGTCGGTCCGCATGGGCGGCCGCGGCGGCGATCGCCCTGCTGGCTTTGGTCGGTGTCTCCGAGACGACGGCACGCAAAGAGTCGGTCGTGGTGCGCGATGCTCGCCACGATGCCGGAGCGCCTTTCGTCGGTCTCGACGGCTACGGCGAATTTGTGCAAGCGAAAGCTTCGGTCCTCTGGGACAGCGGCCAGCGTGGATGGTGGATGCAGGCCGAGGGGTTGCCCTCCTTGCCCGCGACGCATTGCTATCGCGTGTGGGCCATCGGGAACAACGCCGGCGAAGTTTACGATTGCGGAGAACTGCGGGCATCCGGCGGATGCGGACGCATTTTCCTCAGTCCGGATACCGCGATGACTTCGATGCGCGGCTTCGCTGTGTCAATCGAACCGGCGGGAAAGAAGCCGCAAGCTCCCGGCACTCCGGTGGTGCTGATCACGCCCGCGCTGCGCGGCTGACGCGCTGGAGCGGTTTAAGTTTTTCTCTGGCCGCGGCACACGATGTGCTGCAGCTGATGTAGCGGTGCCGTCCCCGGCGCCGGAAGGGCAAGCGACGACAGCATTTCTTCAACCACCCTAGGTCGCAGAAAGCACCAAAACAATCGCGGCCAAAATGGCCACGACCAGTCCGATGCCGGCCGATTGGGCGGTTTGGAGCAACTTCGGACGGAAGCGCGCGCACCACTCGGCGACCAGCAACCAGGCAGCGGGAATGACGAGCAGCCACAGGCCGCGCGTGGCGGCAAACCGTTCGACCGCGGCCGACCAGGATCCGGCGTTGGGAATGTCTCCCGACGAGGAGAGAATGATCGAGGCCATGACCCCGAGGGCCAGCATGATGAACTGGGCGAGCGCGATGGCAATATTCACTTGGGATTCCACCCTGTCCGCCGCGGGACCCGGGGTCAATCCCGCGATCCTCTCGACATCTGGTCCCGCTTTAACTAGCTGATCTTCGTGCAATCCAACGCGCCGGTCCGCGTCCAGGCCAAATTTTTCTTTGAGGGCGAAAGAAAGTTTTTCGTCAAAGGGGTCACCTATGGGCCTTTCGCTCCCGACCAGGAAGGCCATCATTTCGGCACACCGGAAAAAGCGCGGGCCGATCTGGCCATGATGCGCGAGGCCGGCTTCAACCTCATCCGCATCTATTACGTTCCGCCGCGCTGGTTTCTCGACGCCTGCGCGGAGCACGGGATGCGCTGCCTCATCTCCATCCCGTGGGCCGAGCACGTCGAATTCCTCAACCAGCGAAAAATCCGCCGGGAGGTGGAGCAGTCCGTTGTCACCGCGGTCACCGCGCACAAGGGCCACCCGGCGGTCTTCGGTTTCCTCGTCGGCAACGAGATCCCCAGCCACATGGTGCGCTGGCTCGGGCCGCGGCGCGTCACGGATTTTCTCGAGTCGCTCATCTACATGGCCAAGCGGGCCAATCCCGACGTGCTCTACTCGTACGCCAGCTTCCCGCCGACCGAATACCTGCTGCCCCAGAACGTCGACTTCCTGACCTTCAACGTCTACCTGCACCGCCGCGCCGATTTCCAGCGTTACCTGGCGCGGTTGCAGAACCTGGCGGAGGACCGGCCGCTCATCCTCGGAGAGTTCGGCATGGACACAATCCGCCATGCCGAAGAGGAGCAGGAGGACATGCTCTCGTGGCACATCGAGGACGTGGTGCGGGGCGGATTGGCCGGCACGATCATTTACGCGTGGACCGACGAATGGTTCCGCGGCGGACAGGAAATTCTCGATTGGGCCTTCGGTCTGGTCACGCGCGAGCGCAAACCGAAGAAGGCATTCCAGGCGGTGAAAAAGCTGTTCGACGGCGAGAAGCCGTTGGCCGAGCGCGTGCCGCTGGAAAAATATCCGCGCGTCTCCGTGGTCGTCTGCTCCTACAACGGCGGCAAGACCCTCTCGCACTGCCTGCACGCGCTCGATCGCGTGGACTACCCCGACTACGAAATCGTTTTCGTCGACGACGGCTCGACCGACAATTCGCAGGAGGTGGTGGCCGCGTGGGAGCAAAGCCGGGAAAAGCGGCGGGCGCAGGGCGCGAAGCTTCCTGATTTCCAGAACATCCGCCAGCAGAACATGGGTCTGAGCTATGCGCGCAACGCGGGTGCTGGCGCGGCGACCGGCGAGGTGATCGCCTACACCGACAGCGACTGCATGGCCGATCCGGATTGGCTTTATTACTTGGTCGGCACGCTACTTTCCGGCGATTACGCGGGCGTGGGGGGACCCAATGTGTCGCCGCCCGCGCAGGATTGGATCCAGGCGTGCGTGGCTGCGGCGCCGGGTGGACCGAGCCACGTGCTGCTCACCGATGTGGTGGCCGAGCACATTCCCGGTTGCAACATGGCCTTTCACCGTTGGGCTTTCAACCAGGTCGGCGGGTTCGATCCGGACTACCGCAAGGCGGGCGATGATGTGGACTTCTGCTGGCGTTTGCAGCAAGGGGGACAGGTCATCGCGTTCAGCCCCGCCGCCGTGGTTTGGCACTACCGGCGGTTCACCCTGCAGGCCTTCCGCAAGCAGCAGGAAGGGTACGGCGAGGCGGAGTCGATGCTGCGCTTCAAACACCTCGTGTTCTTTGGACCGACCGGCACGGCCAAGTGGAAAGGACAAATCTACGGCGCGCCGCGTTTCACGTGGTTGGTCAACAGCCCTCTCATTTACCATGGAGTCTTCGGCGAGGGGCTTTTCCAGAGCATCTATCCCACGCCGCGGTCGGAAGTGGCCAATTACCTGGCCAGTCTCGAGTGGGTGCTCCTCACCGCCTTTATCGCCGTGCTTTCCATCGGGTTCCCCGACCTGCGCATCATTCCTTACCTCATGTTCGGCGGGACCTTTCTCGTCGCGCTTTCCTACATGCTGCAGGCGAGGCTCGAACCGCAGTTCGATTCGGTGCGCGCACGGTTGCTTGTCGCCTTTCTCGCCTTCACCCAACCGCTGGTGCGCGGATGGACCCGCTACTTCACGTGGCTCAAATACAAACGCACGCCCGAAAAAGTCATCCGTGCGCGCGAGATCGAGCTGGGAGACAAACACGCGTCGGGCGACACGACCAATTTCGAATTCTGGAATGAGCAGGGTCACGGACGCGAACGCCTTCTGGCCGAGGCGACACGCATGCTCGAAGAGGAAGGCTGGAGCTACTCGATCGACACCGGTTGGAAATCGTGGGACGTGCAGGTCTACGGGAGCTTCTGGTGGATGGCGCGACTTCGTTCGGTGACGGAATACCACGGAGGGCCGAAATGCCTGACTCGCGCCACACTGCGGCTGCGCAGCAGCGGAGTCACTGTTCTGGTCAACTTTCTCATCATCTGCGGGCTCTTCTACCAGCAAGCTTTCGCGGCCGGGGTCCCCTGGTGGGAATTGGGTGTTTATGCTGCTTTTCTCGGTTTCCTTGCTTACCGCGGACGGAGACTCAAACGCCGCGCGGCCGATCTGCTCACCGTCGCCGCGCGCCATGCGGGACTGGAGAGTGTGCGGAAAAAATCGGCAGCGTGAGCGAGCGTCTCTCCGACTACGATTTCGAGTTGCCGCGCGAGTTGATCGCCTCGCGTCCCCTCCCCGACCGCGCCGCATCGCGCATGATGGTGGTGGATCGCGCGTCGGGCACGATAACGCACCGCATGTTCCGCGACCTTCCGGAGTTCCTGCGTCCCGGCGATCTGCTCGTGCTGAATAATTCGCGCGTCATTCCCGCGCGCCTGCTCACCGATGACGGCAAGATCGAAATCCTCGTCTTCGAAAAGCTATCCGACAGACGCTGGCGCGCTTTTGCCCGTCCGGGAAAGCGAACCCTACCCGGCGCGGCTATTCCCTTGGCCGGCACGATCGCGCATGTGGAGGAAATCGATGCGACCGACGGAACACGCATCGTGCGCTTCGAGAACGAACCCGACTTCGAGGTCCACGGGCATATGCCGATCCCGCCGTATCTCGGCCGCGAAGACGACGAGGAGGACCGCACCCGCTACCAGACGGTCTTCGCCAAGGTAGCGGGATCTGTCGCCGCACCCACGGCGGGCCTGCATTTCACGCCGGAGATCCTCGCACCATTGCCGCACGCATTTGTCACGCTGCACGTCGGTCCTGGAACATTCCTCCCCGTGCGCACCGAAAACCTCGACGAACACCGGATGCACGCCGAGGAATTCGAAGTGAGCCCGGAAGCGGCCACCGCGATCAACGCGGCCGCGCGATTGGTTTTGGTCGGGACAACCACACTGCGCGTTCTGGAATCTTTGCCACCGGGACAGGTGCGAGCGGCCGGGGGCGCGACCGATATTTTTGTGCGGCCGGGCTATGAATTCCGAAGGACCGGGGCGCTGCTGACCAACTTCCATCTGCCCAAATCAACGCTCTTTGTCCTGGTCTGCGCCCTGGCCGGAACAAATCTGATGCGCGAGGCCTATGCGCAGGCGGTCCGCGAACGCTACCGGTTCTTCAGCTACGGGGATTGCATGTTGATTCTTTGATCAGGCTAGCGATGTTCGGGACATTTCGGTAGTTTCGAAACCATGTTCCCCACTCGCAAAGTCATCCATCCACAACCACCCGCGCGCGGTTAAACCGCTTTCTCAAGGCCATGAAACTCCTGATATCATCCCTCGCCATCGTCCTCGCCGGATGCGCCGGACCGGGCGGACAACTCGCGTCGCTCGCGCGCCAGCGTTTGGAACTCGCCCCGCAAGTCGCTTGGACAAAGTATTCTCAAGACATTCCAGTCTACGATCCGGCCCGCGAAACGAGCGCATTGCAAAGCATGATGGCGCAAGGCGCGGCGCAAGGCGTGCCGCAGGAAACAACCCGCCGGTTTTTCGCCGCGCAAATGGAGGCCTCGCGACGCATCCAGTGGCAATGGATCGAGGGATGGCGCAAGAATCTCGTCCCGCGCCCGTCCGGCCCGGTGCGTAGTCTCGATGAAGATCTGCGGCCGCGTATCGATGCGATCGGAGCAGAGCAAGTCGAAGCAATGTCGCGCGGCGCACGTCCGCTCACCCTTGATCAGATCTCGGTCTTGGGCACGCGCTTCTGGCCGAAGAACGCCTTGAGCACCGCGGCGCATTCATCGCCGAGCACGCCTGCCGTCACCTCGCAACGGTGATTGAGCGGCTCGCTCTGCAGAAGATTGATCCATCCGCCCGCCGCTCCCGCTTTGGGATCTGCACATCCGAAGACCACACGGCGCAAGCGCGAGAGCACGATGGCCCCAGCGCACATCGGACAGGGTTCCTTTGTGACGTAAAGGTCGCACTCAGTGAGCCGCCAGTCGCCGACCGCAGCCTCGGCTTGGGTGATAGCCAGCATTTCGGCATGGGCGGTGGCGTCCTTGAGCATTTCCACCTGGTTCCAGGCGCGGGCGATGACCTGTCCGTTGCGCACGATGACCGCGCCGACCGGAACTTCGTCGGCGGCGGCCGCTTTTTGCGCGCAGCGCAAGGCGTTCTGCATGTAGAAAACGTCCGGTTGCCAGTCGAAGCCTTGGATTTCCTCCGCGCTCAACGTAGTCTCCCTCCGTGAAAACACTGGTTGCCCCCTCCATCCTCGCCTGCGATTTCTCGCGCCTCGGTGAGGAAGTCGCCGATATCACGCGCGCCGGGGCGGATTGGATTCACTGCGACGTGATGGACGGTCATTTCGTGGACAACATCTCGTTCGGCTCGGCAATTGTCGAGGCAGCGTCGCGGCGCACGGACCTGCCCCTGGATGTCCACCTCATGATTACCAACCCCGACCGCTACCTCGACAGGTATCTGCCGGTGGCATACTCGGTCGATATCCACCTCGAAGCCGACACCGACGTTCCGGAAACTTTGCGTCGCATTCGTGCGGCGGGGAAAAAAGCGGGGCTGGCCATCAATCCGCACACGCCGATCGGCTCGATTGATCCCTACATCGGTCAATTCGACATTCTGCTCGTCATGACGGTCGAACCCGGCTTCGGCGGACAGCCTTTCATGGAGGACATGCTGCCGAAGATCCGCGCGGCGGCGGACCTGCGGAAACATTCGGGCTTGGATTTCCGCATCACGGTGGACGGCGGTATCAATGCCGAAACCGGCCGGCGATGCCGCGAAGCCGGTGCCGACGTGATGGTGGCGGGAACCAGCGTGTTCCGCGCGGCGAACCGCGCGGCGGAGATTATCGCGCTGCGGTGAAGAATGTGTCACAGGCATCTTGCCTGTGAGTCAGGACGCCACGGGCAGGATACCCTTGCCACAAAGTTTTACTGCGATGTCGGCGCGGGTTGTGCTGCGCCTTGGAGCAGGGCAAGCGCCTCGCCGGCGAGAAAAAGCGATCCGGTCACAAGCGTGGGTTTGTGTGGCGATCCCTTCAACGCGTCGACCAAACAACCCTCGGCAACGAGGGCAAATCCGCACCGCTGCGCGCCCTGGCGCAAGTCGGCGGGCGACGCCGCGCGCGCATTGTTGACGGGAACAACGACAACTTCGTCGGCGATGGCGCGGAGAACGCGAAGAGTATCTTCCGGGTTTTTGTCGCGCATGGCGCCGAAGACCAACCGCGCCTTCGCGGCGCCGAACACCTCGCGCCAGACAGCGACCAAAGCCCCGGCGGCCGCGGCATTGTGCGCGCCATCGATCACCAGGTTTTCTCCGATTCGCTGGAAGCGCGCAGGCCATTGCAAGCAAGCCAGACCGCGTTTGCGCGCACCTTCGTGCGGAACAAGTCCCACCGCATCAAGCGCGGCCAAGGCAACCGCCGCGTTCCACTTTTGATGCGATCCGGAGAGGCCGACGACGCTCTCGCAAGGCTTGTCGACAAAGCGGATGGCCGATCCGCAGCCGTCGGCTTTGGCGCGCAACACAGCGCGCACTTCCTCAGCCTGCGGCGCGGAGACAACCGGAATTCCGGGTTTGATGATTCCGGCTTTTTCCCCCGCGATGGCCGCGAGCGTGGGGCCCAGCCACTGCTGATGGTCCATGCCGATCGGCGCGATGACCGACACAAGCGGTGTGACCACGTTGGTCGCGTCGAGGCGGCCGCCCATGCCTGTTTCCCACACGACAATTTCGACGCCGGCGCGAGCGAACCACCACGCGGCAAGAACCGTGGTTAACTCGAAAAAAGTGGGCGGGTGATCCCAGCCCGCCGAGGCCTCGCGAAGCAAAGTCAGTCCCTCGGACACCGCCTCTTCGGGGATCATCGAGCCATCGACGCGGATGCGTTCGCGGAAGTCGACCAAGTGCGGCGAGGTGTAAAGGCCCGATCGGACGCCGCCCTCCCGCAGGATGGCATCGAGCATGGCGCAGATGCTGCCTTTGCCATTGGTGCCGGCGACATGAATGAACTTCAGCCTGTCCTGAGGCTCGCCAGCCGCGGCCGTGAGACACCTGGTGTTGTCGAGGCCCAGCTTGATGCCAAACGTCTGCGCGCCATAAAGCCACGCGAGCGCGTCGCGGTAGTTCACTTTCCGCAGCCGAAGAAATCGAGCAACTGCGAGAGCACGGCGCGCATATTGCGGCGGGGAACGATCATATCGACCAGCCCATGATCCCGCAGGAACTCGGCCGTCTGGAAACCTTTGGGCAATTCCTGGTGCGTGGTTTCACGAATGACGCGCGGACCGGCGAAGCCGATCATGCATTTGGGTTCGGCGATAATGATGTCGCCGAGGGACGCGTAGCTCGCCATCACGCCGGCTGTCGTCGGGTTGGTCAGCACGGAAATGTAGGGCAATCGCGCTTCGGCATGCCGCGCGAGCGCGCCGCTCGTCTTGGCCATCTGCATGAGACTGAGCATGCCTTCGTACATGCGGGCGCCGCCGGAAGCGGAAACAATGATGACCGGGCGCTTCTTTTTCGTGCTGTGCTCGATGATGCGCGTGATTTTCTCGCCGACTACCGATCCCATGGTCGCGGCGATGAAATTGAAGTCCATCACGGCGACGCCCGCGTTATGCCCGTCGATTTTGCACTCGCCAGTGATGACGGCGTCTTTCAGTCCGGTCTTTTTGCGGTAGGTTTCGAGGCGCTCTTTGTAGGTGGCCACCCCGCGGAACTTGAGCGAGTCGACCGACACCATGCCGGCATCGTGCTCTTTGAACGTTTCCGGGTCGGCTAAGCTCTCGATGCGCTCGCGCGCGCCCAGCGTGAGATGGTGCTCGCACTTCGGGCAGACCTGAAGATTCTGCTCGAACTCCGCTTTGGTCACCACCTCGGCACAGCCGGGGCATTTGGTCCAAAGCCCCTCCGGCACATTGCTCCTGCCGCGCGAACGGATTTTGAGCGCCGGCTTTTGGAAAATTCCCATGGCTCTTTTTATCCGCGCGCCACGGTAATGACAACCACGGCGGAGGCCCCCGCCTCCTTCAAGACGCGGGCACAAGCATCGGTCGTGGATCCGGTGGTCAAAACATCGTCGACCAAGGCTAGGTTTTTACCGGCAATCTCCGCGCCGCGCCGCAGCGCGAAGGCGCCTTCCAGATTTCCGAAGCGCTCCTCGCGGTGAAAATGTGTCTGCGTGAGGGTGTAGCGCACCCTGCGCAGGCAATCGACCACCGGAAGCGCCAAGCGCCGGGAAGCAACCGCGGCAAGGATGGCGGCTTGGTTGAACTCGCGCTCGCGTTCGCGGGCGGGATGCAGCGGGACAGGAACAATGCCGTCCACGCCCATGGCACGGACGCGCGGGTCACCGAAACCCTCGCGCAGCATGCGTCCCAAAACGTGGCGCAAGTGGAGATGCTTGTTGTATTTGAACCGGTGGATGAGTTCACGGACCGCGCCGCGGCTCCGGTAGGCCGAGGTCGCGAAATCGAAGTTCAGATCGAGGTCACCGCAATTCATGCACCGGAAACCCGGCTCGAGAGCCCCGCCGAACGGCTGGCTGCACACCGCGCAGCGCGGACCCTCCAACCGCGTCCGCGTCCGCCGGCAATCACGGCACATACGTCGTCCCCCGGATACCGCCGCATCGCAGACTGCGCAGTGCCGCGGATAAAACAGGTTGACGACCGGCTCAAAAAGGACGCGGGACCGCGGACCGGAAAACATGCTGCAAATAAAGATGCGCGAGCCAACCCGCGAAGATGATACCGGCCAGCGCAAAGAGGCCGGTCGGGACAGAACCACTGACCAGACTCGGGCCGACCCACGGCAAATGGCCGGTCGCATCGGCGACGGAAGGCTTGAGGAAAAGATTCTTTGTCTGCACGCCGAGAATTAATCCGGCATGCAGTCCGATCGGCAGCCAAAGGGAACGCGTGCGGACCGCACTCTGGCCGAGGACCCACCCGGCCACGAAAAGACTGGCCAAGCCGAAAGCCAAGACTGCAACGGAAGGCAAACTGCCGGCAAAACTGAAGATCTCGCTTAGGCCGCTCGACCATTGCACGGCCTCCGCGGGAAGGCGGGTTTTCGCCGGCTTGATAAAATGGACAACGGCGAAAAGGAGGGACGAAGCGAACACCGAGGTGCGAGCAGAAAGACTCCACAGGCATATTCCGAGGATGACACCGCGGAAAACAACCTCTTCGATGACCGAGACAAATCCTGCCGTGAGGAATATTCGCCCGAGTCCGGTGATGTTCGGGTCCTCACGCCAGACCGAAAACCCCGCCAATAAAGAAGCCGCGGAAAGGAGCACGACGCAGCCTGCGGCCAGCAACAAGCCCGTGATCATATCCCTAAAACCAACCGGGTTTTTTTGAAATCCAAGGTCAGACGGGCGGCGCAGGCCGATCCAGCGCAACGCCGGCCACAACAAGACGAGCAAACTGATCTGCAGACAGCGAGAGAGCACTCGATGAAAGGGAAAGCCGGCCAGCCAATCCGAAAATCCCGCGGCCGCAAGGTGTTGTCCGGCCCAGAAAACAGGCGGAGCAACCAACGCGCCGGCCGTCAGCGCTGCGACCAGATAGAGGAGAACTTTGAAATAAGCCGGCATAAGAGACGGGGAACCGCCCACGCCAACCTGAAGGAGCCCGACTGGCAAGCCTTTCCCGCCGAGCAGAGAAAAAGGACACCGGGAAACCGCGGCAGAGACAAGCAGACTACCGTTGCTGCATTCCTGCCCTGGCGGGGTTCGTCAGTCGCACCTCCACGGCTCCCGGCGCCAATTCACCATAGCCGGCAGCTTTGCGGATACAAGCCCGGGCAGAAGGCAACAAAAACAAAACCTTCAAGCCAGAATAACAGCTTGTCTGTCTTGCGTGCGGCCTTTTAAATCACGTGCTCGCCCGGAATTGTACCCGCTCCCATGACAAAAGCCCTCCTCGCCGCCTGCATTGCCGTCTCCATAGGTGCCGCCGTCCTCGGTTTCCTGAATCGGGGCAAACTTCTGGACACTCGCGCCGAGTTGGAGAGCAAGTCCAACGAACTCGCCAAAAAGCAGCAGGATCTCGAAGCGGCGAATAAAGACATCGAGGGTAAAAAAGAAGAAATCGCCAAATTGAGTTCCGAGAAGGAACAGCTCAGCGCCGAGTTGGGCGAAACCAAAGGCAATCTCGACAAAACGAAAAAGGAGCTGGCCGCGGCCACCGAAAAAGCGACCGAGCTCGCTACCGAACTTTCCATCGTAAAAAGCGAGAGCGAAGCTAAAGACGTCAAGATTGCGGGATTGGAAGAACAACTCGCCGGGCGCGCGGGAGCAACAGCCGCAGCGCCAGAAGGCGGGGTGGATACGAAAGCGCTGCGGACCGAACTGGAAGAAGTGAAGACCCTCCTGACCGCGGCGCAAGACCGCAACACGGGCCTGGAAACGCAGATTTCCGAATACAAACGCAAAGAGGTGGCGCGTCAGAAATCGCAGATGCGCCAGGGAGTCCAAGGAACGATCCTCGCGGTGAACCAAGCATGGAATTTCGTTGTCCTGAGCATCGGCGACCGGCAGGGCGTGGTGAACAACGCCGAAATGCTGGTCCAGCGCGGCGGCCAACTGCTGGGCAAGGTCCGCGTGACCTCGGTAGAACCGTCCACCTCGATCGCCGACATTGTCGTGCGCACCGTGCCGCGGGGATTCAGCGTCATGCCGGGAGACACGGTCATTTATCCCTCCCAGAGCAACTGACGCCCCCAGCCGATGGCACGCCGGATTCTCAGCCTGGTCATGGTGTTTCTTCTCACCTGCTTGGCAGGTTGCGAGACAAGCTCGCCCCCGACTTCCGAAGCATCGAAGCGCGGACTCACCACCATTCCTTGGAACCGGCCGGCCAAATGGGAAGGCGGCGGCGTGCTGGGCAGCCAGATGGGCGCCATGCGCGGCTACTGAGTGGCCGGGAAGTTGCTCCGCAGAACCCTCGTCATCCGGGGCGGCGCGCTGGGTGATTTTCTGCTTACGCTGCCGGTCCTGCACGCGCTGCGCCAGGCATCCGAGCATCTCGAAGTCCTCGCCTATCCGCAGTTCGTGGAACTCGCGCGCAGCGGAGGCTTGATCGATGGGGGCCGCTCGATCGAATACGGCCCGATGGCCGGTTTCTTCGCCCGGGGCGCGGTGCAGGATCCCGACCTTCGTAACTACTTCGCGTCGTTCGACGTTGTGCTGAGCTATCTCTACGACCCGGATGGAATCTTCGCGGAAAACCTGCGGGCGGCGGGAGCGAAGCGACTCGTCACGGGTCCGCACAAGCCGGCGGGCGGTGCGCATGCCATCGACCAACTTTCCTCACCCTTGGGGGAACTGGGTGTGAAGATGGAAGAAAAGTCGGCACGGTTGAGACTGCCGGCCGAGGCGGCACGGGAATTCACCATGGCGCTTCATCCGGGATCCGGCAGCCGGGCGAAAAATTGGGCGTCAGCAAACTGGCACGAGCTTGCCAAAAAATTCCTCGCCGCGCATCCGGACACGCGGCTCGCGGTCATCGGCGGAGAAGCCGATCGCTCCGCGCTCGAAGCTCTCGACGATCTGCGCCGCAGCGACCGCGTGCAGTTTTGGGAAAACCTGCCCCTCGCCGGCTTGGCTCGAAGACTGGGGACCGCTCGCGGCTACATCGGCCACGACACGGGAGTGAGCCACCTGGCAGCCGCGCTCGGCGTTCCATCGCTTCTTCTTTTCGGTCCCACCGACCCGGCGGTCTGGGGCCCGCCACATGCCCATGTTGCCGTGGTGCGAGCTCCGGACAACGACCTGTCGCAACTCGGATCACCCGCGGTCTTTGCCGCCGCGGAGAAACATCTCATACCCCGCCTGCTTGCCTCGGTGCCGCAAAACCAAGACAATCCTGTGCGATGAAAATGCTCCCCATTCTTCTCGTTGCCCTCACGCTGTTCACTCGGCACGCTTTTTCGCAGGACGATCAGGCCGCGTGGGAGAAGTTGCAGGACGAGGCCGCGGGACTGACTGACGGGCTACCCGAGGACGATGCGGAGGGAAAGAAGTTGCTCGCCGGGCGCTTGCGCGCCCAAGCCCAGCATTTCGAGGAGTTCCTCAAGCAGCATCCGCAGAGCGCCTACCGCTGGGAAGGGCGCATGGCTGTCATGCAGGTCGGCAATTCCCTCGACATGCTCGAGGATCGCGAGCCCGACTTGGAAGCGCAGGCCAAAGAACTGCGCTCGATCGCGGATGACAAAGATGCTCCGGAACGCATCCGCGCGGACGCGGGACTCGTCCTCCTGCAAATCGCCTCGGCCAAGTTCGACAAAGACCGGACCGAGGATTCGGCGCGCGCGCTGAGCGGCGCCATCACCAAGTTTCTCGAGACGCATCCCGACGACAATCGCGCGCCGGCGCTGAAACTCACCGAGGCGCAGGCGATGGAAACCTTCGACCCCGATCGCGCACGGGCCCTTTACGAGGAGATGGCCAAGAACGAGGACAAAGAAGTCGCCGATGCGGCCAAGGACGGTCTGGCTATGATGGAAATGCGCACCAAGCCACTCGAGTTGTCATTCGCCGCGGTGGACGGACGCACGATAGACCTAGCCGATCTGCGCGGCAAAGTAGTGCTCGTCGATTTCTGGGCCACATGGTGCCCGCCCTGCGTGGAGGAAGTCCCGAAACTCGTCGAGACCTACGAGAAATTCAAAAGCCAGGGTTTCGAAATCGTCGGTATCTCACTCGACCAGAGCAAAGAAGCCTTGGAGAAATTCACCACGGAAAACAAAATGACCTGGCCACAGTGTTTCGACGGCAAAGGGTGGGACAACGAACTGGCCAAACGTTTCAGCATCCAGTCCGTTCCCACCATGTGGCTGCTCGACCGCGAAGGGAAACTGGCCGACCCGAACCCGCGGGAACGTCTCGAAAAGGCGATCCAAGCGGCCCTCGAGAAAAAGTCCTGAGGTCCTCAGGACTTTTTCCCGCGCGACTTGGCTTTCTTGCGGGCGTGGCGCAAGCGCCAGCGCTGCGGAGCCTTGACGATGTAGCCAGCACAGTCTTCCGCCCCGCAGCGGCAGGGATGCTCGTGGTAATGCTGGTAATCGTAGTAGTAGTCGTAAGACAACTCTTCGCCGGGTTTGATTTTCCGCAGGGCAACAACCCAGACGCGCCCGCGCGTAATCTGCGACTCGCAGTTGGGATCGCAAGAATGGTTGACATAGCGCGCCGTGTTCCAGAGGACGCTGCCGTCGATATCCGTCTTCTGGTTCAACTCGAAAATGTAGATGCATCCGTCCTTGCCGCTGGCTGCGCGCTCCTGGCGCTTCAATTCGCGCCGCCATCCTTCGGCCTTGGTGATGCGCTCGCCGGTGTATTCGATGATGCGCGTGCCGCGCGGAATCTCCTTGGAGGCAAACATCCCACGGCCGTGGATTTTGGAACCTTTGACCACCGCCCATTCGCTGCGGGTCTTCTGCGGTCGTGTTTTTTGGCGCTTTGAGGCAGGCATGAGTGGAAATCATTACCAGAACTGCGGACGGGGCAAAAGCCTCTCGGGTGAAGCAAATGACATCGACTTACCGTTCCGCAGAGACACTCTTGGGCCGTGGAACATCGCGATGTCGTAGTTCTGGGGGGTGGAGCCGCAGGTCTTTTCTGCGCGCTGAATGCGGGCGCCCGCGGCAAAAGCGTGCTGGTCTTGGAGCACAACGCCCAGGTCGGGAAAAAGATCGGTATTTCCGGAGGGGGACGCTGCAACTTCACCAATCTGCGAGCCTCCCCGGACAACTACCTCTCAGCAAATCCCGAATTTTGCCGGTCGGCCTTGGCCCGTTACAAGCCGTCGGATTTTCTCTCCCTGGTCGAAAGTCACGGCATCGCGTGGCACGAGAAAAAGCTCGGACAACTCTTCTGCAACGGCAGTTCGCGCGAAATCATCGCCATGCTGCTGGAGGAATGCCGCCGCGCCCGCGCCGAGGTGCGTTGCGGAATCCAGCTGCACGAAGTTTCCAAGCCGGAGAAGTTTCTTGTCGGCACCTCGCGCGGCGAGATCGCCTGCGATGCGCTGGTCGTCGCCACGGGCGGATTGTCCTTCGCCAAACTGGGCGCCAGTGATCTGGGCTACCGCATTGCGCAGCAGTTCGGGCTCCGCCTGACCGAAATCCGTCCCGGCCTCGTGCCGCTGACCCTTTCGCCGGCAGACAAAACCGTTTACGGTCCCCTCAGCGGCGTATCGTTTCCGGTGCAGGCAAGGTGCGGGAAAACCTGTTTCGATGAGGCCATGCTCGTCACGCACCGTGGACTGAGCGGCCCGGCTATCCTGCAAATCTCGAATTTCTGGCGCGAAGGCGACGCGCTTGCGCTCGATTTGCTGCCCGGAAGAAGCGACGTCCCCTCGCCCGGCAAAGATAGCGCCACCGCACAGTTGTCACGATTCTGGCCGCAACGCTTCGCCGAAACATGGTCCGAGAAAAATGTGCCAGCCAAACCCGTGGCGCAGTGGACTTCCGCAGAGCGCGAGCATGTGAGGCAAAATATTCACTGCTGGTCGCCGCGACTCGAAGGCACCGAGGGTTACCCCAAAGCGGAGGTCACCCTCGGCGGCGTCGATACACGCGATCTCTCGTCCAAAACCATGGAGGCGCGCTCCGTTCCCGGACTTTACTTCATCGGCGAAGTTGTGGACGTCACCGGCTGGCTCGGCGGATACAACTTCCAGTGGGCCTGGGCCAGCGCCGGCGCGGCGGGAAACGCGGCTTGATTTTGCCCCGAGTTTTTTCGCGAAAGATTTACGGCTTCCCGGTGTCCACGATTTCGATGCCGATTGCCTCGGCCGCGAAAATCAGTTGCCGCGTGACCTCGTCGAGTGCGGCGGCAAGCTGCGTCCGGACAGAACTGTCATCCGGAAAAACCTCAAGCACCCCGGCCAGCGCATCGGCACGAGCGATGGACGCGCGAGCCAAGGCTGCCTGAAGGGGCGACGATTCCATGACCAGCTGGTGGAGTGCAGGTGCGCCATCATCACGTCCGAGATAAATCTCGCGCACGGCCGCAAGGCGCCCGGAAATTTCCTCGGGCCCGCCTTCGCTCGAATCGATACGGTCCGGCAACACGTCCCCGGTCATCGCGAGCAGGCCTTGAAAAACGCGGGCCGCGGCCATCTCGGGAGAAGCGAGAAAAAATCTGCCGCGGAAATTGTCCGCATCGCCGGCGCGCCAGGCACCGGCCAACCCGCGCAAGCCACGCTCGAGTTCCTCGATCTTCGTCCCGACAACGCGCGCCTCGGCCAGCAGGTTACCCGCCACGGAGGAATCGAGCGGCCGCGAGAGAAGGTCTTCCATTTTGTCGATCGAACCCGCCAGTTCGTGCATTAGCAAACTGCTTCCGCCCGGCAGCCCCGCTCCGAGAGGGTCCGGTTGGGCCCTCAATTCCTCCGCCGATTCCGGATCGACGAGAAAAATGGCGGTCTCGGCCTTGCGGTAGGCGGCTCTGGCCGCGGAAAGGGATTTTTTCGCTTCGCGCAAATTTTCTCCGGCGCTGGCCGGGGAATCCACGGCAAGCGCGAGGGCACGACGCGCAAGGGACGTTTCCTCCGCGGCGGTATCGGTGACATCCGCGAAATACTCCGCGCTCGCCGATGCGACACTCGCCGAAGTCGGTTCCCCCGCCGATTCGCTGACAGAACCGGCCGCCACGCTGAGTTCCAATGGTCTCGGGGTGGGCGTCGGACTCGGCGTCGGCGTGGGGGTCGAACCACCTGATCTGCCTATTTCATACTTACAAGCTGAGAGACAGAGCAAAACGGCCGTGACGGCCAGCGCAACCGCGAGGCTTCTTATGCGGTCGGAAAAGCTCACGGAACCAGTGGACTCAGCAGCCACCACAGAGTCAAAAGGATTCTCCAGTCCGGTCCAGCGCCCGCAGGCAATCCGAAGCCAAAAAGGAACCCGGCAAGGTTTGGGCCAGCCTGAAGAGACGGCGGGCTTCCTCGGTCCGGCCCTGCCGCCAGAAATAAAATGCCAGATATTCGTAACCGCGCGCGTGGTCCGGGTCGCGCGCGATGGCCCGCAGATGGGCCGGCAATGCTTCGGAAAAGCGTTTTTGATAGTCAAGCGCCAAGGCTTTCTCCCGCCACGCATAGTGGAAAAACGGCCGCTCACGGTTGGCCTCGGCAAAATACGCCGAAGCGCGGCCGTACCATTCCATCTTGTCCCCGTAAGAGACGGACACATCGCCGATTTGACCGGCGGCCTCGCCCGCCAAGACAAGCAGCCGCGGATTTTGCGGGCGAAGCATGAGGCCGGAAATGGCTTCATCCCACGCTTCCTCCGCGGCCCCCGCCATTAGTTTGTTTTCGGAACCCAGCGCGCCGTATTCCGCGGGAGCCTCGCGCAAAACGGAAATCACGATCAGGACTCCCGGGACAAGAGGCATCGTCGCGAGTAGCTTGAGCCAAAGCGGCGCCGGACTTCGCTCGGGCATTTCACGCGAAAAACGCGCCCCGGCCAGCCATCCGCCGCACAGGGCAACGAGCAACGCCACCGCGGGCAGATGCAAGCTGTAGTCGAAGAACGCATGAACACCGACGGCTACGAACGCGGCGACAGAACCAGCGGCAAGCCCCAGCGTTGTGCTCTGCGGTAGCAGACCGGTCGCCGGTGTCTCCCTCGCCAGACGGAGCGCGTTCCGCCAACCAGCCGCAACGTGCACGACGAAGAAAGCCAGGCCGAGCACCAGTCCGATGCGCCCGTATTCGACGAGCAATTGCAACCAGTCGTTGTGCGCGTGCACCGGCTTGGCCGAAAAACCGGCGCCACGGTAACGTATGGAGAGCTGGTCCAACATATTCGCACCCGCCCCGAAGAATGCGTCGATGGAAAGCATCGGAGGGACCGTGATAAACCAAAGCTTTTGGCGGTATTCGTCGAGGTGAAGCTCGGTCAATCGCAGCCGCACCGAGAGACTTTCCGCACCGGCCCAAACGGCAAGGCCCAGCGAAAGCGAAACGAGAAGCATTGCTCCCGCAGCCAACAATCCGCGGTGCGCGAGCGCGCCACGACGAACGAGGAAAAAGCTGAGCAACGCAAAAGCGACCGCGCCCGAGGGGACTCCGAGATAGGCCGAGCGCGAGAGACTCAAGGAAAGTCCGACAAATCCCGCGGCGGCAACCCACAGAAGGAGCAGTTTCATCGCGGC
>Ga0209598_10001418_pt1 | contig 19672 bp, 16 predicted proteins | sample M_140807_EF_Meta_FD_187317 | JGI IMG/M metagenome (GOLD analysis project Ga0209598, IMG submission 187317) | Freshwater microbial communities from Lake Montjoie, Canada to study carbon cycling - M_140807_EF_MetaG (SPAdes) (version 2) | ecosystem: Environmental > Aquatic > Freshwater > Lake...
GCTTGGGATTGTCCGAGATCGACAGCCAGGCGGGAAGGCCTGGCGTGTTCAGACCCAGCATGGCGCCGGGGTTGGGGCAGTGGGCGGTGAGTTCCGACCCGTCCTCAAGCACGACATCGGCCAAGAAGCGTTTGTAGCGCCGCAGGAGGGTGGCCGGGACCAGGGGGGCAGGGAAGTCCATAGGGCGGGTATAGGCAAGCGGGGCTCCAGCCGATAGAGGTTCGCAGGAAACGGAGACTTACGCATGGGCAGCCCGGGCGGAGACGATGTGGTGACGGCGGCGGTGCTGATCATCGGTGACGAGATCCTGTCCGGCCGCACCCAGGACACCAATTTGAGGGACATTGCCCGGTACCTGGGCGTGCACGGGGTGGACCTGTGCGAGGCGCGCACCGTGCCCGACATCCAGGACGAGATCGTCGATGCCCTGAACGCCCTGCGCGCCCGCTACGACTATGTCATCACCACCGGCGGGATCGGGCCCACCCACGACGACATCACCGCCGACTCGGTGGCGGCGGCCTTCGGCGTGGCGCTGGAAGAGCATCCCGACATCCTGGCCCTGATGCAGTCCCGCTGGGGCGACCAGATGAATGTCGCCCGGCGGCGCATGGCCCGGGTGCCGGTGGGCGGGTCCCTGGTCATCAACCCGGCACAGGGACCGCCAGGCTTCACCATTGGCAATGTCTTTGTCCTGGCCGGCGTGCCCCAGATCATGCGCGGCATGCTGGAGGACGTGGGGCCAAGGCTGCGCTCGGGCGCGGTGGTCCTGTCCCGCACGGTCCGCGTGGAAGGCTCGGGAGAGGGTGTCATCGCCGCGCCCCTGGAGGCGGTGGCGAAGGCGCATCCGAGCCTCAGCCTGGGCAGCTATCCCTTCTTCACCGAGGGGCTCTACGGATCGAACCTGGTCCTGCGCAGCCGCGACGAGGCCGAGCTGACGGTCACTGTCGGGGAGTTGATCGCCGCCCTCCGGGCCGCGGGCATCGAGAATGTCCGCGAGGTCGAGCCGGCCTGAGCCCGGACCGGTGAGCCTCTATCCCGTCATCATGTGTGGAGGTTCCGGGGTGCGCCTCTGGCCCGCCTCCCGGCCTGAACGGCCCAAGCCCTTCGCCCGGCTGTTCGGCGACGGGCCCACGGCCTTCCAGGACACCGCCGCCCGGGCCGCTCCCCTGGGGCCGCTCCTGGTGATCGGCGGGGCCGACCACGGGGGCCTGATCTGCGAGCAGCTGGCCGAGGCCGGGCTCGACGCCGAGGTGATCCTCGAGCCCGAACCCCGCGATTCCGCCCCGGCCATGGCGGCGGCGGCCATCCGGCTGCTGCGACGGGACGAAGAGGCGATCATGGTCGTCCTGGCCGCCGACCATCACGTTCCGGACGCCGAGGCTTTCCGCGACTCCGTGGTCCGCGCGGCCCCCTTCGCCCGGGCTGGCCGCATCGTCACCCTGGGGGTGAAGCCGACCTTTGCCTCGACCGCCTACGGCTACATCCGGCCAGGGCGGGGCGAGAGCGTTCGGATGGTCGAGGCCTTCATCGAGAAGCCCGACGCCAGCCGCGCAGCCGGCCTCATCGCCGAGGGCTGCCTCTGGAACAGCGGCAATTTCATCGTGCCTGCGACGACCCTGGTCTATGAACTGGGCCGCCTCGCCCCCGAGGTTCTGGAAGCGGCGGAGGCCGCTGTGGAGTCGGCGGCAGAGTCCGCCACAGGGCTCCTGCTGGGCGAGATTTTCCGGACCGCCCCGCGGATCTCCATCGACTATGCGGTCATGGAGAAGACCGCCCGGGCCATGGTCGCCGAAGTGGACTTCGCCTGGTCGGACGTGGGGGCCTGGGATGTCGTCCACGCCCTGTCGGAACAGGATGCGACGGGTAGTCACATCGAGGGCCGGGTCGAGGCCGAGGGCGTCTCCGGAGCCTATATCCGCGCCTCCGGCGGTGCCGAGGTGGTGGTGGTCGGTGTCCAGGGCCTGGCCGTGGTGGCCGACGGTGCCCGCATCCTCGTGGCGCCCCTGGCCGACAGCCAGGCGGTGAAGCGGGCCGTCGAGCGGCTCCAGGCCCGGGGCCCGGCGGGCTATCCCGGCCTTGAGCAGGCGACAGCCGACCTGGGCCTCTGGCTCCGGACGGCGGCCCTGCCCGTGTGGTGGTCCCTGGGCGCGGACCGGGAACGCGGGGGTTTTGTCGAGGCGATCGGTCAGGACGGCCGGCCGCGGCCTGCGCCCCGGCGCGGGCGGGTGCAGGGCCGGATGATCTTCAGCTTTGCCCAGGCGGGGCTGATGGGCTGGGACGGACCCTGGCGCGAGGCGGTGCGCCACGGCCTCGCCGGTATGACCGACGCCTTCCTGAGGCCGGACGGCCTGGTCCGGAGCCTGGTCGGGCTGGACGGAAGGCCGCTGGACGAGACCCCCTTCGTCTACGACCAGGCCTTCGCCCTGCTGGGTCTGGCCAGCCTGGTCCAGGCGGGTGAGTCTGCAGACATGGCCCTGGGTGTCGCCCAGCGCATGCGCGAGGGCTTGGATAATCTACGTCATCCGGGCGGCGGCTTCCGAGAGGCTGGCGACCAGCCCTTCCAGGCCAATGCCCACATGCACCTGCTCGAGGCCGCACTGGCCTGGGAGACGGCGGGAGGCGATAGCGGCTGGGCGGACCTGTCTGACGAGATCGCGGGCCTCGCCCTCGGCGCCTTCATCGACCACCGCGGGGTCCTGTCCGAGTTCTTCGACGCCGACTGGCGGCGCGCCGGCGGGGATGCCGGAAGGCTGGTCGAGCCGGGCCACCAGTTCGAGTGGGCCTGGCTCCTGGACCGCTGGGGTCGCGCCCGGGGCCGGGCCGACGGCCAGCTGGCGGCCAGGGCCCTGCACGCGGCGGGCCTGCAGGGGGTGGACTCCCGTCGGGCCTGCGCCGTGAACGCCCTGTGGGAGGACCTCTCCATCCGGGACGGGTGGGCGCGCCTCTGGCCGCAGACCGAGTTCCTGAAATCCGCACTGGCCCTGGGGGAAACCGAAGACGCCCTGCAGGCCGCCACGGGCCTTGCCCGGTATCTGGAGACCCCGGTCCGCGGACTGTGGCGGGACCGGCAGGGACCGACCGGAGGCTTCGCGTCCGGGGACGCACCCGCCACATCGCTCTATCATATCGTCGGTGCCATCCGGCAGCTCGAGGAACTATCCCCAGCACTTTCCGCGTAAGTGACGTTTTTTATACGTCACGCCCGCTGGAGCGCTCGCCTTTTCACAGAAGGTTGATTACCACGACGCGAGTCCCGCGACCCTGACCGACTCCCCCAAACCGCCGACACGGCTCGGAGACGTTGAATTGATGACCGCGATCCCCGGCCTTCATCCCGCTCCCACCCACCACGCTCGTCTGATTGCCTGGGTCGAGGAGATCGCGTCCCTGACGCGGCCGGAGCGTGTCCATTGGTGCGATGGATCGGATGCGGAGTGGGAGGCCCTGACCCGGGAACTTGAGGGCAGGGGCACACTGACCCGGCTGAATCCCGCCAAGCGCCCCAACTCCTTTTATGCGGCCTCCGATCCCAGCGACGTTGCGCGGGTCGAAAGCCGGACCTTCATCTGTTCTGAGCGCGAGGTTGACGCCGGGCCGACGAATAACTGGTCGGACCCCGTGTCGATGCGGGCGAAGATGGCGGGCCTGTTCGATGGCTGCATGACCGGTCGCACGATGTATGTCTGCCCCTTCAGCATGGGGCCCCTCGGCTCCAAGATCAGCCAGCTGGGCGTCGAGATCACGGATAGCGCCTATGTCGCCATTTCGATGCGGGTGATGACCCGCATGGGCCTGGCGGCGCTGGAACAGCTGGGCGACGACGGCTTCTTCGTGCCAGCGGTGCACACCGTCGGTGCGCCCCTTGCGGCCGGTCAGGCGGACGTTGCCTGGCCCTGTAACCCCGAGAAGTACATCGTCCAATATCCCGAGACCCGGGAGATCTGGTCCTATGGGTCTGGCTATGGCGGCAACGCGCTTTTGGGGAAGAAATGCTTCGCTCTTCGCATCGCCTCGGTCATGGCCCGGGACGAGGGCTGGTTGGCCGAGCACATGCTGATCCTGAAGCTGACCTCTCCGGAGAACGAAGTCCGCTTTATCGCCGCTGCCTTCCCGAGCGCCTGCGGCAAGACCAACATGGCCATGCTCCAGCCCACCCTCGCGGGCTGGAAGGCCGAGACCGTCGGGGACGACATCTGCTGGATGCGGTTCGGAGACGACGGCCGTCTGTACGCCATCAACCCCGAAGCCGGCTTCTTCGGGGTGGCACCTGGCACCGGCAACGAGACCAACCGCAATGCGGTGGCCTCGCTGTACGCCAACTGCGTCTTCACCAACGTCGCCCTGACCGATGACGGGGACGTCTGGTGGGAGGGCCTGACCAAGACCCCGCCCGCCAACCTGACCGACTGGAAGGGCCGGGCCTGGACGCCGGGCTCAGGTGAACCCGCCGCGCATCCCAACGCCCGCTTCACCGTTCCGGCGGGTCAGTGCCCGGTGATTGCCCCCGAGTGGGAAGACCCCAAGGGGGTGCCGATCTCGGCCATACTGTTCGGCGGCCGCCGCGCCAGCGCCGTGCCTCTGGTGACCGAAGCCTTCGACTGGGCGCACGGCGTCTTCCTGGCCTCGAACGTGGCCTCCGAGGGCACGGCGGCGGCGGAGAACCGGATCGGGGAGCTCAGGCGCGATCCCTTCGCCATGCTGCCCTTCTGCGGCTACAATATGGGCGACTATTTCCGTCACTGGCTGTCGATCGGCGAGAAGACGGAGGCTTCGAAACTGCCCCGCATCTACTTCGTGAACTGGTTCCGCAAGGACTCCACGGGCCGCTATGTCTGGCCAGGCTTCGGCGACAATTCCCGGGTCTTGAAGTGGGTTTTCGAGCGCCTGGCGGGACGGGCGCCGGCCCGGGAGACCCCGATCGGCCGGGTTCCGACCGCCGGCTCCCTGGACCTGTCGGGCCTGAACCTCGCAGCGGCGGACGTTGACCTCCTGCTGACGGTAGATCCTGCCGTCTGGAGCGAGGAAGCGGCCCTGATTCCACCCGCCTATGAGGCCTTTGGCGAGCGTCTGCCCGAGGAACTCTGGCGCCAGCACCGGGCCCTGGAGGGCCGTCTCCAGGCGGCGAGCCAGCCTGCGGAGATTGTCGCAGAGTAGCCTACCGGTGGCAGGCCTTCCCCGGCCCGGGAGGTCAGCCCCGGCTGACCCCGTGATAATCGCAGTACCAGTCCGCGAAGCGCCGGACCCCGACCTCGACGGGTGTGGCCGGCGCATATCCGAGGGCTGAGGTGGTGTCGGATATATCTGCTTCCGTGCGCGCGACGTCGCCGGGCTGCATGGGCATCAGGTTCAGGTGCGCCGGACGGCCAAGGGCCTCGGCAAGGGTCTCGATATAGGTCATCAGCTCGACCCGGGTCCCGGCACCGACATTGAGGATCCGCCAGGGGGCGACGCCGCTGGTCGCCGGGTCGGGAGCCTCGGGTCTCCAGTCTGGATTGACAGCTGCGGGATGATCAAGGGCGGCGAGGACCCCGCTGACGATATCGTCGACATAGGTAAAGTCCCGCTGCATCCGACCCTGTCCGTAGACGTCGATGGGCCGTCCCGCGACGATGGCGTCGGCGAAGCGGTAGAGGGCCATATCCGGGCGCGTCCAGGGCCCGTAGACGGTGAAGAACCTCAGGCCTGTGCAGGGCAGGCCGAACAGGTGAGCGTAGGCGTGGGCCATGGACTCGTTCGCCAGCTTGGTCGCGGCGTAAAGCGTCAGGGGGTGATTGGCCGCTTGGTGAGGGGAAAAGGGCAGGGCCTCGTTGGCGCCGTAGGCTGAACTCGTGGAGGCGAAGACCAGATGCGCCGGCGAGGTCGCCCGGCAGCCTTCCAGGACGCTCAGGAACCCCACCAGGTTGGAGTCGACATAGGCCTCGGGGTGCTCAAGGGAATAGCGGACGCCCGGCTGTGCGGCCAGGTGTACGACGCCGCTGGGTTGGACGGATCGGAAGACCTCCGCGGCGGCTTGCCGGTCCGCCAGGTCGAGCCGGTGATGCTGGTAGCCCTTCCGGGATTCAAGCCGCGCCAGCCGTGCGAGTTTGAGACCTGGGTCATAGTAAGGGCTGATATTGTCGACACCGACCACGCTCTCGCCCCTGTCGAGAAGGGCGTTTGCGACGTGGAACCCGATGAATCCAGCCGAGCCTGTGACCAGGATCATGACTCAGCGTCCTGCAACCTGAAGCTGCAGCCAGCGATCAACGGTTTGACACGACCCGAAGGTCCGGGACGCCAGCCGGCTTCTCGCCGCGAAGCTGGGCGACAAGATCGAAGATGGCGCGCCGGATCTCGTCGGTATCGCCCCGCATGGCGATGGCTTCCAGTCGCCGCATATGGGCCGGCGCTACGCCAAGGGCGCTGGTCGAGACCACCTCGAGGACCTTGGGCGCGCAGGGGATCGCGCTCTCCATCTCGTCCAGGAGCTCCTCGGTAAGCTTTTCTCCGGGGCGCAGGCCCGTAATTTCAATCTCAATGTCCTTGCCCAGCGTGCGGCCGGAAAGGGCGATCATCTGGCGGGCCAAGTCCATGATCTTAACAGGCTCGCCCATCTCGAGAAGGAAGAGTCGGGAGCGCTCGGCGTTCAGGTCGTAGGCGCAGGCCGCTGTGGCGTGCAGCACGAGCTGGGCCGCCTCTGGAATGGTCATGAAGTAGCGTGCCATTTCCGGGTGTGTGACCGTTACGGGCCCGCCCCGGTCGATCTGGGAGCGGAAGATCGGCACCACGGATCCGGCCGAACCCAGCACATTGCCGAAACGCACCGCCGCAAAGCGAGTCTCCGAGCCTTCCTGCTGCCCCTGGATCACGGCCTCTGCGAGCCGCTTGGTCGCGCCCATTACGTTGGACGGATCCACGGCCTTGTCGGTGGAGATCAGGACCATCTGGGCGGCGCCGGCGATACGCGCAGCTTCGGCCACGTTCCAGGTGCCCAACACGTTGGTAAGCACGCCCTCGACGGGATGCCGCTCGACCATCGACACATGCTTCAGCGCGGCGGCGTGGAAGACGAGGTCGGGCATCTCGACCCGGACGCAATCGGTGACCCGGTCGGCATTGCGAACATCCACAAGGGCGGCGGTCCGGGAGAGTTTCGGGAAGGTTTCCCCGAGCTCGCGGTCGATCTCGAACAGGGCGGTCTCGGAAAAGTCGACCAGGGTGACATGCCCAGCTTCAAGGGCGGCGACCTGACGGACAAGTTCGGCGCCAATCGAGCCGCCGGCGCCGGTAATTAGCACCCTGCGGCCTCCGATCAGGCCTTTGAGGGCGACCTGGTCGAGCTCGATCGGGCCTCGCGGCAGGAGTTCCTCGACGCTGATGTCGCGCATGGGAAGCAGGGCGACCCGGTCGTCCTGCGAGAGGTCGACGATGGACGGCAGCCTGAGCAGGCGAACGCCGTCGTTCTTCAGCCGCCCCAGCTGGGCGGCGGTGAGGCCCGTCAGGCGCGCGGGTTCGTCAAGGAACAGGATGGCGCGGGGATACTGGTTCCAGCGGCGCAGGTCGACCAGGGCCTCATCCAGCCGGCCGAGGGACTCGATGATGCAGACCCCCCGCACCTGCTGTCCGACCTCGCTGGAGTCCAGACCAATAATGCCCACCGGTGTCCAGGTGTTGTCGCGACGACGGCCCGCCTCGCGCAGATAGGTCTCGGCGGCGGAGGTTGGACCGATGAGCAGCAGTTCCGGCGCCTGAGGCGCCCGGTCTGTGAGGGATTTCAGGGGCGCAAAGCTGTCGAGGGCACGCTCATGAGCCGCCCGGCGGAGCATTCTGGCGCTGATCGCCCCGACCATCTGGAAGAATGGCGCCAGAGCAAGCACAACCCGGCTGAGACCGTCCGCCCGGGCGGCGGCGAAGAACAGGAGCAGGAAGCTGGCCGCGGTCATCAGGGCGATCCGCGCCAGCACCAGGGCATCGGGCGTGGAGACATAGCGCCAGGGCGAGAGTTCCCGCCGGAAGAGCCAGGAGAAGAAGCAGGCCAGGCCGCCATAGACCAGGGACTGGACGAAAACTCCCGCCAGCACCGCAGGATCCAGGCCGGAAGTCCGACTGCTGGTCAGCAGGAAGGCGGCAAGGAGGGCGGCGCAGGCAATGGCCGAGTCCGCCACAATATTCCGGGTCCGTTTGGCCAACCGCTCCACGCAAAAGCTCCTTACTTGCGACGGCCCAACCGGTGTCCAGAACCGGCGGCGCAGGTCAGACGGTCCTTAAACGTTCGCTACAGAGCAATCCGTCTCTGAGTCGCGACATAGCTCGCAGAGCAAGATTAACGACTCTGGGCATAGACGCCTATTTACCAAAAAAGAAAAGCCGCCGACCCTGCAGTCGACGGCTTTACCTGTGGTTTATAACGAGACTGTGGCGTCAGAACGCGGCCTTCAATCCGACGACCACCCGGGCTGAGGTGAGCTTTGCCGGATCGTTCGACTCCTCGACGTTGGTGTCCCAGTAGCGGAGGTCCAGGCCGAAGACGTCGTTGATCGCGTAGCCGAGGCCCAGGTTCCAGGTCTCGTAGTCGCCGTCGCCTTCCAGGGCCTGGTGGCCGACGGCGCCCGAGACCGAGAGCTTTTCGGCGATCGGCATGGAGCCGTTCAGCTCAACATAGGTGGCCTGGCCGGTCTGCCCGAAGTTCTCGGGGGTGTAGTAGAGCGCGCCGCCGACGGTACCCTTACCTGCGGCCACGGAGCCGGCGAGCTTGCCTTCCCAGAAGTCGAGGTCCGCACCGTCTTCCTGGTTGGTGTAGCCGTATCGGACCAGGCCTACGTCCAGGGAGACCGGACCGAGGGTCGGCTTGAAGCCTGCGTAGAGGTCATATTCCATGCTGGTGCTGTCGCCGAAGTCGACGTTCGACAGCCAGGTGCCGGCGTAGAAGATGCCGACGCCCAGATCGGCGCCACCATAGACCTGCGGCTTGCTGTCCGTCTGGCTATAGCCCCGGAATACGTAGTCAGAGGCAGCACCGACGTTGAAAGAGACCGACGGCCCATCTTCTGCCTTGGCCTGAGCGGCGGCTCCGAGGGCGAGGGTAGCGGTTGCGGCGATGGCCGCGAGCTTAAACGACTTCATTATTTTGCAATCCCCTTGAGATTCAGGCCTGACCCTGTCGGTAGAACACTTCCCCATTGCGGCCCCGAACCGCCACTGCGGGCGGGGAGCTCCGGCCCAGTCCCCACACGACTGATCGGTTTCCGGGCACCGCCGTCGACGGACGCCTATTTTTTGGGCGTCAGCGTGAGGCGTGGTTCACAGAGAAAGGCCCAAATGAGATTAACGGGGCGTGAACCGCGCTCATCGCATCGACAGGGTTGCAAACCCGAGGTGCGATCCGGCGTCGACGAGAAGGGTCTCTCCCGTCACGTGCCGGGACTGCCGCGAGGCGAGGAAGGCGGCGGTGGCGGCGATGTCTTCGGCCGAAGACGCGACCTTCAGTGGGGTCGCCGCCGCAGAGCCCTCGCGGAGCCTGTCGACGCGCTCCTCAGTCATGCCCTTGCCGAACCAGGGGGTGTCGATGAAGCCTGGGCAGACTGCGTTCACGCGGATCCGGGGGGCCAGGGCCCGTGCGAGCGAGAGGGTAAGGGTGTTCAGGGCGCCCTTTGAGGCGGCGTAGGGCACGGAGGAGCCGATCCCCACCACGCCCGCGATGGACGAGGTGTTGACCACGGCCCCGGGCTGGGGCGCTGCTTCCAGCAGGCTTCGGGCCGCGCGGACCATCTGGAAGGCTCCGACCACGTTGACCGAATAGAGGTTCAGGAAATCCTCGGCGGAGACCGCCTCCAGGTCGGCATGGTTCTGGGCGAACTTGGTGACCCCGGCATTGTTGAACAGGGCGTCGATCCGACCCAGAGAGGCGGCCGCTGCAGCGATGGCGCGGCAGTCCTCGTCGCGGGAGACATCGCCCTGGATCAGGTGCGCTCGTGCGCCTTCGGCCCGCACCAGGCTGGCCGTGGTCTCGGCCTCCTCGGCGCTGCGGGCGAAGTTGACGATCACGTCTGCGGCGCCGCGGCGTGCCGTCTCTATCGCGATCGCCCGGCCCAGCCCGGTGGATGCCCCGGTGACGACGACGACGAAATTCTCGAAATCCTGGACGCTCATGGGCATGTCTCCTCCGCCTTTGCGAAAGGCATAGGCCCAACGCCCCGACTGCGGAAGGGGCTGCCTGACCAAAGGAATTCTTGTGCAGGCACCAGAAGAATTGGACGCTGGGTAGCCGGCTTGTGAAGGTTTCCGGCTAGGCCATGCCCTATATGGTCCGGCGTCGCCCGTAAGCGGCGGTAGGAAAGGCGAGCCATGACGGCGAAAGGACATCCAGCGTCCCTGACTCACCTGCAGAGGCTGGAGGCCGAGGCCATCCACATCCTGCGGGAGGTGGTGGCGGAGGCCGACAAGCCCGTCATGCTCTATTCTGTCGGCAAGGACTCAGCGGTCATGCTCCACCTTGCGGTGAAGGCCTTCTGGCCCTCCCGCCCGCCATTCCCCCTCCTGCACGTCGACACCACCTGGAAGTTCCGGGCCATGTACGAGATGCGTGAGCGGATGGCCCGGGAACTCGGCTTTGACCTGATCGTCCACCGCAACCCGGACGCGCTAGAGAAGGGAATCAATCCCTTCGACCATGGATCGGCCCTGCACACCGACATCTGGAAGACGGAGGGACTTAAGCAGGCCCTGGACCTAAATGGCTTCGACGCCGCCTTCGGGGGGGCCCGCCGCGACGAGGAGAAGAGCCGGGCGAAGGAGAGGATCTTCTCCTTCCGGTCCACCCAGCACCGATGGGACCCCAAGAACCAGAGGCCCGAGCTCTGGCGGCTCTACAACACCCGCAAGAACCCAGGGGAATCGATCCGGGTCTTCCCGATCTCCAACTGGACCGAGCTGGACGTCTGGCAATACATCCACCTGGAGAACATCCCCATCGTTCCCCTCTACTTCTCCGGTGTCCGACCGGTCGTCGACCGGGACGGGACATTGATCATGGTGGATGACGATCGCATGCCCCTGCGGCCAGGCGAGACCCCGATGATGAAGTCGATCCGGTTCCGCACCCTGGGCTGCTATCCCCTGACGGGGGCTGTGGAGAGCACGGCCGCGACCCTGCCGGACATCATCCAGGAGATGCTTCTGACCACCACCAGCGAGCGCCAGGGCCGGATGATCGACCACGACCAGGCGGCCTCGATGGAGAAGAAGAAGCAGGAGGGCTATTTCTGATGGCCCACCAGTCCGACCTCATCGCGACCGACATCGAGGCCTATCTCAAGGACCATGAGACCAAGAGCCTTTTGCGGTTCCTGACCTGCGGCTCGGTGGACGACGGCAAGTCCACCCTGATCGGACGTCTGCTCTACGACTCCAAGATGATCTTCGAGGACCAACTCGCGGCCCTCGAGGCCGACTCCCGCCGGATCGGTACGCAGGGTGGCGAGATCGACTTCGCCCTCCTGGTCGACGGCCTGGCGGCGGAACGCGAGCAGGGCATCACCATCGACGTCGCCTATCGCTTCTTCTCGACAGACCGTCGCAAGTTCATCGTCGCCGATACGCCCGGCCACGAGCAGTACACCCGGAACATGGTGACTGGCGCCTCGACCGCAGATGCGGCGGTGATCCTGATTGATGCCCGGCGTGGGGTTCTGACCCAGACCCGCAGGCACGCCTACCTGGTCCACCTTCTGGGCATCCGGCATGTGATTCTGGCGGTGAACAAGATGGACCTGGTGGACTGGTCCCAGGCCGTCTTCGACGAGATCACCGCAGAGTTCACTGCCTTTGCCGGGAAGATCGGCCTGTCAGACTTTACCGCCATCCCCATGTCCGCCCTTCGGGGGGACAATGTCGCCGAACGGGGAAGTGCCCCCGCCTGGCATGACGGACCCACCCTCCTTTCCTGGCTCGAGGCGGCCCCGGTGGGCGATGATGCGGTCGCCCGACCCTTCCGCATGCCGGTCCAGTGGGTCAACCGGCCCAACCTCGACTTCCGCGGGTTCTCGGGCCTGGTCGCCGCTGGCTCTGTCCGCCCTGGAGACCCGCTGAGGGTCTCGCCCTCCGGACGAGAGAGCCGGGTACGGCAGGTTCTGGTCGGGACCGGGGAAATGCCTGAGGCCCTTGCGGGCCAGTCCGTGACCCTGACCCTTGAAGACGAGATCGACATCAGCCGGGGCGATGTCCTGGCGACCTCCGACGCCCCGGTCAGCGTCGCCGACCAGTTCGAGGCGACGGTGGTGTGGATGGACGAGTCCCCGATGCTCCCGGGGCGCCCCTACCTGCTCAAGCTAGGAACCCGGACTGTTGCGGCCTCGATCACCGAGCCGAAGCACCGGGTCAATGTAAATACGCTTGAACATATTGCCGCCAAAATACTGAATCTGAATGAGATTGGCGTCTGTAATATCTCGACAGACATACCTGTCGCCTTTGAGCCCTACGCCGAGAGCCGGGACCTCGGCGGCTTCATCCTGATCGACCGGATGAGCAACCGGACAGTCGGTGCCGGGATGATCCACTTCGCGCTCCGGAGAAGCCAGAACGTCCACTGGCAGGCCCTGGACGTTGATCGCGCCGCCCGGGCCACCCTGAAGGGGCACCGGGGCCGGGTGATCTGGTTCACGGGGCTCTCTGGGTCAGGAAAATCCACTATTGCCAATATGGTGGAGAAGAAACTTCACGCTATGGGGCGGCACACCTACCTCCTGGACGGCGACAATGTTCGGCACGGCCTCAATCGCGACCTGGGCTTCACCGACGAGGATCGTGTGGAGAACATCCGGCGCGTCGCCGAGGTGGCCAAGCTCATGGCCGACGCCGGCCTTATCGTCCTGGTGTCCTTCATCTCGCCCTTCCGGGCCGAACGGGCGCTGGCGCGCAACCTCATGCCCGAGGGTGACTTCGTCGAGGTCTTCGTCGACACCCCCCTGGCGGTCGCCGAGGCGCGGGACGTGAAGGGTCTCTACGCCAAGGCGCGGGCCGGCGAACTGAAGAACTTCACGGGGATCGACAGTCCCTACGAAGCGCCCGAGACCTCTGAAATCCGCATTGATACGACAGCCCTGTCGGCGGAGGCCGCGGCCGAGTTCGTCACGGCCTGGATGGAAGGCGAGATGGACTACACCATCTGAGACCGCTGCTGCGGCCGGTTCCTTGCCCCGTGGCCCCCCGGAGGGTAATCGGTCTGCATGAGCGAGATTCAGGTGACCCAGCTCGGGCAGGTGACGCCCGGCTTTGACAGCCCCGAGGCCGCCGTCCTCGAGCGCGTTCCCAACCCCCAGAAGGGGCAGACCTATCTCGCCCGGTTCACGGCGCCCGAGTTTACTTCCCTCTGCCCGGTGACTGGCCAGCCGGACTTTGCAACCTTGATGGTCGACTACGCCCCCGGCGACTGGCTCATTGAGTCCAAGTCATTCAAGCTTTTCCTCGCATCCTTTCGGAATCACGGAGCTTTCCATGAGGACTGCACCCTGATGATCGGCCGTCGCCTGGTCGAGGTTGCCCAGCCCGTCTGGCTGCGGATCGGCGGCTATTGGTATCCGCGAGGCGGCATTCCCATCGATGTCTTCTGGCAAACCGGAACTCCGCCGGTGGGCCTCTGGCTGCCGGACCAAGGCGTCGCGCCTTACCGTGGCCGCGGCTGAACCCCCGCTTTAGGGGGTCCAGCGCCGGACCCGTCCCTCGATTTCCGGTCGTTCCCGCTCCCGGGGCGGATCGCCGGGCTCGCCGATCAGGATGAAGCCCGCCACCTTCTCCTCGCCCGACAGGCCCAGGCGGGCGCAGGCCTCAGCGTCATAGGCGTACCAGTCGGTAATCCAGTTGGCACCGTAGCCCATGGCTGTGGCGGCATAGAGAAGGGTGGTGCAGACAGCACCGGCCGACAGGACCTGTTCCCAATGGGGAATTTCTGCCGGGCGTGGGCTGGACACAACGGCGATGCAGAGTGGCGGGGTGCGCAGCTTGCCCAGCTTGCCGACGGCCCGCGCGTCTCCACGGGACTGCGCAAGGGCCTCCAGCCAATCCGCGAAGGCGGCCTTGTCGTCGCCGGCGAGCACGAGGAACCACCAAGGGGCGAGTTTCCCGTGGTCCGGAACCCGGGCGGCGAGGCGGATCAGGCTGGCGATCTCTTCCAGCCCGGGCCCGGTTCCCCCCAGGGTCAGGGCCGAGGCCGAGCGCCGGCATGCCAAGAAGTCGAGGACCTCCGGGGCTGGCACCTGGATTACCGGTTCGCCGAAGGCAGGGGCGGTGGGAAGCGGGCGTCGCGGGTCGGCGTTCATGTCATGCCTTTGTAAACCTCGGGCTTCACATAGACGGCCAACACAGAGGCGCAAGCAGGGGATTCGCTCAGACGCGGCCCTGTGTTAGATTGCGAAAGTCAGCGGGGGAGTAACCGGATGGCTAAGACACTCGAAGTGATCGATCCGCGCGCCGCCCCGCCCGTCTGGGCTGCCCTTCGGAACGAGGCGGAGCATACCGCGCGGACCGAACCCGCCCTGGCTTCCCTGGTCAACGCCGTCATCCTCAGCCACGACAATCTGGGCGATGCCCTGTCCTACCAGTTGGCCCACAAGCTGGGCGACCAGGAGCTGAGGGCGATGAGCCTGCGCGAACTGGCGATCGAGGCCTACCGCGCTTCCCCGCACCTGGTGGATACTGCCGAGGCGGACCTCAAGGCGGTGTTCGAGCGCGACCCGGCCTGCAAGGGCTATGTCCAGCCCTTCCTCTTCTTCAAGGGATTCCAGGCCCTCCAGACCCAGCGCATCGCCCACTGGCTGTGGGGGCAGGGCCGCGAGACCATGGCCTTCTACCTGCAGAGCCGGATGAGCGAGATCTTCCAGGTCGACATCCACCCGGCTACCCAGATCGGTTCCGGAGTCTTCATTGACCACGGCACGGGCATTGTCATCGGCGAGACAGCGGTGATCGGGGACGATGTCTCCCTGCTGCAGGGCGTGACCCTGGGCGGCACCGGCGCTGAACGTGGTGACAGGCACCCGAAAATAGGCCGAGGCGTCCTTTTGGGCGCTGGCGCCAAGGTGCTGGGCAATATCCAGATCGGCGACTACGCCAAGATCGCCTCCGGTTCGGTCGTCCTGAAGCCGGTGCCAGCGCATTGCACGGCCGCCGGCGTTCCGGCCCGGCTGGTCAACTGCCCGACCGGGGAAGAGCCCGCACGAAGCATGGACCAAACCCTCGCAGATATGGTCTACGACTACGTTATCTGATTTGGCGGATCGGACGCCGTCCGGTCGGTTGGTCGGCCAGTTGAGTGAATCGACGGAGAAGATCCATGGAAGACCGCACCCTTCGCAAGATCGAAGGCCACCTCCGGGGGACCTTCGCCAACGCCCGGATTAACGTCGTCCCCCGCCCTCGCCAGAAGGACTCCGCCGAGGTCTATGTTGGCGAGGAGTTCATTGGCGTCGTCTTCGAGGACGAGGACGAGGCTGGGTCCTATATGTTCGAGATGGCGATCCTCGCCGAAGACCTGCCCTGACCCCGCGCCCAGGCCGGGGGTCAGAGGACCCCCAGCATTTCGGCAACCAGCGGGTGGCGGACGATGTCGCGGTCGGCCAGGCGGACGACCGAGATGTTCCCCACCGCCTGTAGACGCTCGGCCACCGGCGCCAGGCCCGAGAGCTCAGGCAGCAAGTCGGACTGAGCCGGGTCGCCCGTCACCACCATGGTGGAATGCCACCCCAGGCGTGTCAGCAGCATCTTAAGCTGGACGTAGGTGCAGTTCTGGGCCTCGTCGATCACCACGAAGGCGTTGTTCAGGGTGCGCCCGCGCATGAAGCCCACCGGCGCGATCTCAATCACGCCCTCGGCCATCATGGCGCGCACGCGTTTCATGGTGAGCCGGTCGGACAGGGCGTCATAGAGGGGCCTGAGGTAAGGGGCGAGCTTGTCCTCCATATCGCCGGGCAGGAAGCCGATGGACTCCCCGGCATCCACCGCAGGACGCGACAGGACGATCCGTCCCACCTTGCCCGCCTCGAGGGCCTCGACCGCCTTGGCGATGGCCAGATAGGTCTTGCCCGTCCCGGCGGGTCCCAGGGCAAGGACCAGGTTGTAGGCATCAATGGCCTCCATCATGGCGCGCTGGCCGTCTGACAATGGCCTGACAGTCTTTACGAAGCTCTGGTCGCGCGCCTCGTCCCCCTGCCGGGCGACGGGCGACCAGGGCCTTTCCACCGGCAGGCGGCGGATCCGGGGATTGCCGTCAAACTCCGATAGGTCCAGTGCGCCTTCGCGCATCTGTCGCTTCAGGACTCGCTTGGTCATGAGGGCCTCCGGCTTGGCGTGAAAAAGGGGCGTATCCGGATCGGACCGCCCCTGGGGAAATCGTTGTAAAGACACGGACGCCGCGTCGGATGGTGCCCTGGTGGCGCCACCGTCCCCGTCTCCGGTTGGCGGCCGTGGCCGCCCTGGATGCTGCATGGTCATCAAGTCTCCCGCATCCGGGATGAAGGCGTCTACCTGGGCTTCGCAGCCCCGATTCGCCTAGCTAGGATAAGATCGGCCATATTGCAGAAGCGTGAATGACGCTTTCACCGAAGGGTCACGGGAGACACCATGCCTGTCTATTCACTCGGCGATGCAACGCCGGAACTGCCCTCGGAAGATGAGTACTGGATCGCACCGACGGCAGCGGTCATGGGGCGGGTGATCCTGCGCCGGAACGCCTCGATCTGGTGGGGCGCCACCCTTCGAGGCGACAACGACCCGATCGAGATCGGCGAGAACTCGAATGTCCAGGACGGCTCGGTTCTGCATACCGACACCGGCTCGCCCCTGACCCTCGGCGCCAATGTCACCGTGGGCCACATGGTTATGCTTCATGGCTGCACCGTCGGTGACAATTCGCTGGTCGGCATCGGCTCCATCATCCTCAACGGCGCCCGGATTGGCCGGAACTGCCTGATCGGAGCCAACAGTCTGATCACCGAGGGCAAGGAAATCCCCGACAACTCCCTGGTCATGGGGGCCCCTGGCAAGGTCGTGAGAGAACTCTCGGAGGCCCAGGCCCGCTCTGTGGCCCTCGGCGCACACCATTATGTCGAGAACTGGAAGCGCTACCGCGCCACCCTGCGACTCAAGGGTTGACCGACCGCGGCTGTAGCCTCCTTTCTGGTCTCAACACACAAGCCGGAACACCCAAGGGAGAGACATCATGGCCTACGAATACATTCGCGTGGAGCGTGAGGAGCACGTCACCGTCATCACGCTGAACCGCCCGGAGGTAATGAACGCCCTGCACTCGCCAGCGCATTTTGAGATGCATGAGGCGCTGGATGCCTTCGCAGCGGACCCGGACCAGTGGGTCGGCATCATCACGGGCGCCGGAGACCGTGCCTTCTCGGCCGGAAACGACCTGAAGCACCAGGCGACGGGTGGGGAAATGCGCAGCCCGCCCTCGGGCTTTGCCGGCCTGACCTCGCGCTTCGACCTCACCAAGCCCCTGATCGCCGCCGTCAACGGCGTGGCGATGGGGGGCGGCTTCGAAATTGCCCTGGCCTGCGACATCATCCTTGCCTCCGAGGCGGCGATCTTCGCCCTGCCGGAGCCGAGGGTCGGCCTCGCCGCCCTGGCGGGCGGCCTGCACCGGCTGCCGCGTGCCATCGGCGTCAAGCGCGCCATGGGCATGATCCTCACTGGTCGCCGGGTCTCGGCCGCCGAGGGCGCCGAACTGGGCTTCGTGAACGAGGTGGTTGCGCCCGGCGAACTGATGAATGCGGCCCGGCGCTGGGCGGCCCAGATCTCCGAGCTTTCGCCCATGTCCGTCCGGGCCTCCAAGGCGGCGGTCTTCCGGGGGCTCGACGAGCCCAGCCTTGAGGCCGCGATCAAGGGACAGAACCGCTATCCGGCGGTCGCGGCCCTGTTCTCGTCCGAGGATTTCGTGGAAGGGCCGATGGCCTTCTCCCAGAAGCGGGCGCCGAACTGGAAGGGGCGCTGACGCCCCCCTTGCGAAGGTCGGTCCGGGCGGTCAGAAGGGCGCAACTGAACGCTGTTTAGCTGCGAGGTCCGCCCATGGACGCCTACGACTACATCATCATCGGAGCCGGTTCCGCCGGTTGCGTGCTGGCTGCGCGCCTGACTGAGGACCCCTCGGTGCGGGTGCTCCTGCTCGAGGCCGGCGGGAAGGACAATTCCCTGATGATCCGGATGCCCGCCGGCGTCGGTGGCCTGATCGGCGGCAAGGGCGACTACAACTGGGGGTTCTGGACCGAACCTGAGCCGAACCTTGATGACCGCCCCCTCTGGTGGCCGCGGGGCAAGGGCTGGGGCGGCTCCTCCTCGATCAACGGCATGATCTACATCCGCGGCCACGCCCGGGACTATGACCAGTGGCGGCAGATGGGCCTGGAAGGCTGGGCCTACAGGGACATTCTTCCCTATTTCAAGCGCTCTGAGGCCTTCGAGGGTGGCGCTGACGACTGGCACGGCGGGGAGGGGCCCCTGAAGGTGTCCCGGGCCTCCGACCCCAACCCGATCTATGCGGCGGCCATCCAGGCGGGCGGACAGGCCGGCCATCCCCTGACGGGGGACTTCAACGGCTTCCAGCAGGAAGGCTGGGGCCCCTACCAGATGACTGTCCACGACGGCGAGCGGTGGAGTGCCTCGCGGGGCTACCTGCACCCGGTCCTGTCCCGCCCGAACCTGACCTGCGTGACGGGCGCCCGGACGACCCGGATCCTCATTGAGGACAGTGTGGCGGTCGGGGTGGAGTACGCCGACGAGAAGACGCGCGTTCGCACCGAGGTACGGGCCCGCCGGGAAGTCCTGCTCTGCGCCGGCGCGGTCCAGTCCCCCCAGATCCTGCAGCTGTCCGGCATCGGGGCCCCTGAGGCCCTCGCGGCGGCCGGCGTGCCCCTGGTCCATGCCCTGCCAGGAGTTGGCGAGAACCTTCAGGACCACCTGGACGTGACCCTGTCCTGGGCCTGTCCCCAGCCCATCACCATCTATTCCCAGCGCAAGGGCCTGAAGACCCTGCTGGTGGGGATCAACTATCTCCTCTTCAAGAAGGGGTTGGGCCGCCGCCAGTTCCTGGAATCCGGTGCCTTCCTGAAGTCGCGTCCCGACCTCGACCGGCCGGATCTCCAGGTCCACTGCGTGCTCGCCGTCATGCAGAACCACGGCAAGACCGTCGTCGAGCGCGATGGGTTCACCTTCCATGTCTGCCAGCTCCGCCCAGAGAGCCGGGGTCGGGTGGGCCTGCGTTCCGCCGATCCCTTCGACGATCCCGCCATCTTCGCCAACTACCTCGCCGCCGAGGAGGATCGCCGGGCCCTACGCGAGGGCGTGCGGATGATGCGCGAGGTGGCCCGCCAGCCGGCGCTGGACCCCTATCGCTCCGAAGAGCTCTTCCCCGGGGTGGACATCCAGTCTGACGAAGCTGTCGATGCCTGGATCCGGTCCGTCGCAGAGACCATCTATCACCCGGTGGGCACCTGCCGCATGGGCGCCGACGGGGATTCGATGGCCGTGGTGGACGCCCAGCTCAGGGTCCATGGCCTCACGGGGCTGAGGGTCATCGACGCCTCGGTGATGCCAACCCTGGTGGGCGGCAACACCAATGCCGCCACCATCATGATCGCGGAGAAGGCCGCAGACATGATCCGGGATCGCGAGGCGCCGGCGCCGGACGACG
>Ga0209598_10001419_pt1 | contig 19666 bp, 16 predicted proteins | sample M_140807_EF_Meta_FD_187317 | JGI IMG/M metagenome (GOLD analysis project Ga0209598, IMG submission 187317) | Freshwater microbial communities from Lake Montjoie, Canada to study carbon cycling - M_140807_EF_MetaG (SPAdes) (version 2) | ecosystem: Environmental > Aquatic > Freshwater > Lake...
GTTTGCGTCTCTGCAGCGTTTCATGACCCAGGTCACCGTCGGCGAAAACGAAGGGATCGAATCCGCCCTGCGTCGCTTCAAGCGCCAGGTGTCCAAGGCTGGCATTTTTGCCGATCTGAAGCGCCTGCGGCACCACGAGACCCCCACCGAGAAGTACAAGCGCAAGGCTCAGCAGCGCCGCCGCCGCCGCTGAGGCCTTAGGCCCGAAGACCATCCGTTGAGGCGGCTTCAGGGGTTGTCCTTGAAGCCGACTTCATTGTTGATGCCTGTTTTTTGCCTCTGCATGGAGGAATGCCTGAACCTGGTGGCTTTTCCCAGGCCAGCCTCCACTGTGGTGCCACCTCGCTACCCCTTGGCAGGATGGGCAACGGTGCGATCGGGACCGTTGGGTTCGCGGATGCCGCAGCAGCGCTCCCGATGCGGTTCGGCCCACGCCTCCTTCTGCGGGGTATCGCAACCAGGCTGGAGAGGCCTCTCTCCCCTTGCCATGGGCCGTCTTTTCTCTCCCACGGGCTTTCTGGCCCGGTTCGGCCAGTGGCTGGCCGAGGCGATCAACCATGCCTTCGGCAATCCCCGTGAAGAGCGGAGCCACCGTCCTCCGCCCGTGGGGGTGCGGCCTTACCGCGACCGCCCGCGCCGCCGCTCCCGCTGATCTCCGGATCCATCCCCAGCCCATCGAAGCTGCGGTAGGTGAGGGCCTCGGCCACCGCCGAGGGGCCCACCGAGGCTTGATCCGCCAGGTCGCTGATCGTGCGGGCCACCCGCAGCAGCCGGGCACCGGATCGGGCGGAGAGATGCCGTTGGCGGATGGCCCGCTCCCAGAGGGCCAGGGCTGCGCTGTCCAGTTGCAGCACCTCGGCCAGGGCCGCCGCGGGCAGTTGGGCATTGCCGCAGCCGCCTGGATTGCGTCTGGCCGAACGTTGCCGCGCCGCCAGAACCCTCTCGGCCACCGCCTGGCTTCCTTCCGGTCTGCCTGAGGCCCTGCCGTTCATCGATGGCGGGCTGCTGTCCGGCCGGTAGGCGCCCGCCAGGTCGTGGGGATCGCAGCGGCGCATCACCACCTGCAGATCGATCCGGTCGAGCAGGGGGCCGGAGAGCCGGCCCCAGTAGCGCCGTCGTTCCGACTCGCCGCAGCGGCAGGCGCGGTCGGGGTCGCCCCACCAGCCGCAGGGGCAGGGGTTGGTGGCGCCCACCAGGGTGATGCGGCAGGGGAAGCGGCACCGCTGGCGGGTGCGACTGATCCACACCTCCCCCTCCTCCAGGGGCTGGCGCAACTGGTCGAGCACGGCGCGGCGGAACTCGGCCAGCTCATCGAGGAAGAGCACCCCGTGGTGCGCCAGGCTCAGCTCGCCCGGCCGCGGCAACGTACCGCCGCCGATCAGGGCCGCGGCGGAGCAGCTGTGGTGGGGGCAGCGGAAGGGACGCTGTCGGATCAGTCCGGCCCCTTCCGCCAGCAGACCCGCTACGGAGTGGAGCTGGGTGAGTTCGAGGGCCTCCTGGTGCTCCAGGGGGGGCAGAAGCGACAGCAGTCGGCGGGCCAGCATCGTTTTGCCGGTGCCCGGAGGGCCGACCAGCAGCAGGTGATGGTCGCCAGCGGCGGCGATCTCCAGGGCCCGCCGGCCATGCATCTGGCCGCGCACTTCGGCCAGATCCAGGCTTTCGCCGGCGGGCCCGGTTGGCGCGGCCAGGGGCTGGCCGCTCGCCGCGGGGTCCGCCGTGCCCTGGGCAGGATCGGCCAGGACCGCCAGCGCTTGGCTCAGGCTGCCGGCCGCCCAGACCGTGAGTCCCTCCACCAGGCGCGCCTCGGCCGCGTTGGCGCTGGCCACCAGCAGGGCCCGAACCCCCTGGCGCTTGGCCGCCATGGCGAGGGCCAGCACCCCTCGCACCGGCCGGAGGCTGCCATCGAGGCCCAGTTCGGCGGCGCTCCACACGCCCTCCAGCTGCTCGCGGGGCAGCTGGCCGCTCGCTCCCAGCAGCCCCAGGGCGATCGGCAGATCGAAGGCGGGCCCTTCCTTGCGCAGGTCCGCCGGCGCCAGACTCACCACCACCCGGGTGAGGGGAACCTTCAGGCCGCTGTTGCGCAGCGCCCCGCGAACCCGCTCGCGCGATTCCTGCACGGCGGCGTCGGCGAGCCCCACCATCAGCAGGCCCGGCAGTCCCGGGCCAATGTCCACCTCCACGGTCACCGGGAGGGCTTCAAGGCCCCGCAGACCCGCACTGCCGCATCGTGCCAACATCGGATCAGGAGGTGAGAACAGGGGGATCAGCGATCGCGCCAGAGCTATCCCGGCGTGATGGTTCCAGCCGGCTGATCCGGTTGGCCGAGCGGGTGGCAGTGAGGCTTCTTTCTGCCTCTGGAATGTCCGCCGCGGACCTAGGCCCCGGCTTGAGCATCCAGCTTTTGGAAGGGGTCCGCTGCGGGGATGCCTCCTGCGGACCGCGCTCCATTCCGGGGATGGGGCGCTTGCGTGCCGGCGTTGTCGGTACCGACGGCCACCCTTTCGCCATCCGGTTCGCCGTCCGGCTTGCCGTGCGGTTTGTCATTCGATTGCCATCGGCATGGTGTGGGTAAGGCAGGGGTGCTCCATTGGCTCGCCTGCATCCCCCCATCCAGTGCCACCCCCTGTCCCACGTCCCGTTCTCCCCGCACGCCCCTACGCAGCCGTGAGGCCATGACCCCTGACCCCGCCCCCACTCCCGCCCCCACCCCCGGCCCTCGGGTCGCTCCGCAGGACGCTGCAGTCCCAGCCGCCGCCGGGACCGGTGCGAATGACACGATCTTCGGTCGCATCCTGCGGGGCGAGATCCCCTGCGATGCGGTGTATGCCGACGACCTCTGCCTGGCCTTCCGCGACGTGAATCCCCAGGCGCCGGTGCACGTGCTGGTGATTCCCCGCGAGCATCTGGTGAACCTCGCTGATGCCGGTGGGCAGCACCGGGAGCTTCTCGGCCACCTGCTGCTGGTGGCGGCGCGGGTGGCGCGGCAGGAGGGGCTGGCGAGCTGGCGCACCGTGATCAACAGCGGCGCCGAAGCGGGGCAGACCGTCTTTCACCTGCATGTGCATGTGATCGGCGGACGACCGCTGGCCTGGCCGCCGGGCTGAAGGCTGCCGTCTGGTTGTTCGCTGCTGGAGTCATCCGGCCTCCAACCAGGCACCGGGGCAGTGCGGGCTTCCCGTTTCCGGATCTGGAACCATCCCGCCCAGCGCCGCCACCGCCCCACCAGCGGCGACAATGCCCAAAAGACGCCAGCCGCTCACCCTTGAACCCCCTGAAGGCCCTCCGTGAGCAGCTGGGCAAGCTGCAGCGCCTGGCCCAGCCCTACTTCCTGCCCCTCGACGCCAACGGTGAGGCCGCCAGCGGTGCCCAGTTTCTGCTGCTGATCCTGGCCCTGGTGGCGGTGGTGGTGGGCGTCACGCTGCTGCTGCTCACCGGTGCGGTGGCCGTGAGCGGCGCCCTGATTCCCGAACTCCAGAGCCGCTTCCTGCCCGGCGTTCCCCAGCAGGTGGCCGCCCTCTGGAGGGCACCCACGGGCCTGGTGATCATGGTTCTGGCGGCGGCCGGGGCGGCGTGTTTCTGGTGGTTCCGGGGCCGATTGCGTCAGGGCCGCTGGCTGCCGTGGCTGCTGCTGGGGGTGATCATTTTGTTGATTCTGGTGATCAATGGCATCAATGTGGGCATCAGTTATATCGCCAGGAATGTGGATAACACCCTGGTGGCCTATGACAAAGATGGCTTCTGGAAAACAGTTGGTATTTACGCTTTCTGCCTGGTGCTGGCCCTGCCGATCCGGGCGATCCAGAGCTACCTGATTCCCAGGCTCGGCCTGATGTGGAGGGAGTGGCTGAGCAGCAGGCTCCTGAATCGCTACATGAGCAACCGGGCCTACTACGTGCTCAATCCCAACGATGAGAGCCAGGAGGAAATCGATAACCCCGACCAGCGAATCTCCCAGGACACGGCCAGTTTTACGGCCACCAGCCTCAGCGTCACGGTAGAGATCATCTCAGCCCTGCTGACCTTCTTCAGTTTCATCATTGTTCTTTGGAGTATCAATCACACTCTGGCGTTGTGGCTGTTGGTCTATTCGCTGGCCGGCACGGCAGTGGTGATCTTCGCGAGTCGGAAGTTGGTTAATCTGAACTACCAGCAACTCAAGCTTGAAGCCGACTTCCGGTATGGCCTTGTGCACATCCGCGACAACGCCGAATCAATCGCCTTCTATCGCGGAGAACAGCAGGAAACCCATGAGGGAGAGCGCCGTCTTGGTGGAGCGATTCGCAATTACAACCGATTGATCATCTGGGAGGCGCTGATCAACGTGATTCAGCGATCCTACGACTACTTTTCCCGCTTCCTGCCCTGGTTGGTGATTGCGCCGATCTATTTCGCCAAGCAGGTGGATTTCGGGGTATTCGGCCAGGCCAGCATCGCCTTCTCCCAGGTGTTGTATTCGGTGAGCTACATCGTTAACAACATCGACCGGCTGGCGGCCTTCTCGGCCTCGATCAGTCGACTGGAGGGTTTCCAGAGCAAGGTGGAGGGCATCGCCGCCCAGCGGGGCGCGGAGTCTGGAAGCCCGGCGCAGGTCGCGGTTGATCAGAGCCGCTCCACTGAATCGATTCTGGTGAGCCATGTCGATCTGGTGCCCCCCCGCACCGAGCGCACCCTGATCCGTGATCTGAGTCTCACGGTGGGGCCGCGGCAGCGGCTGCTGGTGGTGGGCCCTTCCGGCTGCGGAAAAACCTCCTTCCTGCGGCTGGTGAGCGGTCTGTGGGAACCGGCCGCCGGAACCGTGGAGCGCCCGCCGGTGGGGGAATTGATGTTCATTCCCCAGAAGCCCTACATGCTGCTGGGCAGTCTCCGGGAGCAGCTCTGCTACCCCCAGCCCCCCGAGCGCTTCGGCGACGACCAGTTGCGCCATGTGCTCGAGGAGGTGAGGCTGCCGGAGCTGGTGCACCGCTACCCCGACCTCGACATCAAGCAGGACTGGCCCCGCCTGCTCTCGCTGGGAGAGCAGCAGCGTCTCGGCTTCGCCCGGTTGCTGCTCAACGCCCCGCGCTTCGCGGTGCTCGATGAGGCCACCAGCGCCCTGGATGTGACCACCGAGAAGGCGCTCTATGAACTGCTGGTGGAGCGGGATGTGGCTTTCGTAAGCGTTGGCCACCGGCCCACCCTGATCGATTACCACGACACCGTGCTCGAGCTCGATGGCACGGGCGCCTGGCAACTGCTGCCGGCTGCCGGCTATAGCTTTGTGCGACCCACCTGATCCGATGAGCGACCCCGTTTCTCCGGTTGAGCCCAAGGCCGGCGCCGCTGCCGCTGCCTCCCCAACCCCCGCCGCATCCGGCAGTGTTGGCGGGGCCCCGGCCCGGGCCACCAGCGCCACCACCGGCGATGAGCCGGCCTTTGGCTGGAGCGGCTACGCCGAGCGGGTGAACGGCCGCTTCGCCATGCTCGGCTTCACGGCGGTGCTGTTGATCGAAGCCCTCAGCCGCGACACCTTCCTCCACTGGGCCGGGCTGGTGCCCTGACCAGCTGACCTCCTCGCCTCTGCCGGCTTCAGCCCACCAGCTCCGCCCGGGTCTGCAGCTGCCGCGCCGCCGTCACCAGGGTCCGGTCGGCGCTCATGGCACCTGAATCAGGTCCACCTGCCACACGCCGCCGCGGCTCACTTCCACCGCCAACTCGCGGCCGTCGGCCCGCAGGCTGATCCGCCGCGGCACCCCGGCAGGTTCCATCGCCACCGGCTCCAGGGCCATCAGGCTGCGGCGGTAGAGCACCAGCTCGGTGCGGCCCTCCAGCTGCCGCACCACCGCCAGCCGCTCGCCGCTGGCATCCACCGCCACCGCCAGGGGCTGGGCGTCGGGGCGGTTCAGACCGGGCAGGGGCACCGGCATCTGGCGCTCCAGATCCACCAGCACCACCTGCTCGCGGCCGCCCCGGCCGCCGATCAAGGCCAGCCAGCGATCGCTGAGGGCCGGGCTGTGGCTGCTGCCGATCGCCTCGAGGCGGCGGTCCAGGGCGCCCATCGGCACGGGCATCGCGCCCAGGCAGCCGCTGAGCAACAGCGGCGCCAGCAGTGCCAAGGGCCGCGCCAGGAGGGGAGGCTGCGGCACGGCCCAGAGTTTGCCCGTTGGGGCAGGCGCCGTCTTGGAGAAGCGCGTTATCAGTGGGGGCCTGCGGGACACCGCGGCGAGTACCCCGATGGCGAGCCCTGAGGGCCAGGGCTTGGCTGGGCAGGGTTCCGGGATGCCGAGGCCTGGGGTTCGGAGCAAGGAGGGGCTGGATTCCGGGATAGGGAGCGGGATGGCCCGGGCTCCGGCATCAGGGAAGGCCGGAACTCCATCATGGGCTTCCATTGCGGCCACCCTCCTGGAGTCCACCGCGCTGGAGTCCGTCCCGGCCCTGCTGCGGCGGGCCTGGAGTCCCGGCGCTTTCGCTTCCGATCCCGTTTCCGCTTCTGGTGTGCTGGAGAGGGCTTTCCCCCCACCTGGGCTTGCCATGGTTCAGCGCCCCGTCGCCGCGTTGGCGTTGCCGCCGCCGCTGGGCACCCCCGCCGGGAGATCGGGCTCCAGCTGGTTGGCCAGGTCGAACACCTGCACCCGGTTGATGCCGTTGTGAACCACCTCCAGGGCCAGGCGGCGTCCGTTCGGAGCCAGGGAGAGGCGCTCCACCTCCTGTTCACCAGGCAGAGGGAAGCGCAGCAGTTTGCCGCTTGCCCGGTCCTCGATCACCGCCAGGCGCCGGTTGCCCTGCTGGATCAACACCGCCACATAGCGGCCGTTCCAGCTCAGGGAGGGCGAGCGGTGGGGCTGGAAGCGGCGTAGGTGGCGCAGCGGCAGCTCCCGGCCCGAGGGTTGCTCCTGCAGCAGGAGGGTGTCGCGGCCGCCCCGCTCCACCACACTCGCCAGCACGCGGCCATCACCACTGAGGGCGGGATCCTGGCGATTGACGGCCCCGAGCCCCGCGGGCCCCGCGCTGCGGCGGCCCCAGCTCCAGCTGCCGCAACCGCAGCAGAGAAGGGCCGCCAGGGAGGCGCTGACCATGGCGCTGTTGAGCCGCCTCGCTGGCAAGAACCATGGTTCGCCGCTGGAGGCTGGGCGGATGGGCCTGACGGGGCGGTGTTGCCGCAAAGGGTTCAGTCGTCGAAGCGCGAGCTGTTGTCCCGCGGCGGACCCGCAGGGCCGGTGCGCTCGTCGCGGGGGGCCTGGCGGCCCGATGGTGGGCCGGAAGTTGCCGGCCGGGCGGGGTAGCTGCCGGAGGCCGTGGGCTGGTTGGGCTTGCCGCTCACCGGGCCGTAGTCGGCATCACTCACGCCTGAACCTCGGGGGCCGGAATCGCCACCGCCTCCGCGGATCGGCGAACCCTGGGGCATGCCGCCGGCGCCGAGGCCTCCACCAGCCTGGCTCCGACCGCCGGCACCGGATTCAGGACCGCCCGGACGCCGACTGGAGCGGGGCATGGTGTCCGCGCTGGCTACCGGACGGCTGCCCCGGCGCACTTCACCACCATCGCGATCACGGCGGCGGGCACCGAAATCAGCGGGAGCGGGCCGTGAAGCTGCGGCGCTGTAACGGCCGGCGGGGGAAGCATCCCGGTCGGGGGCGGGAGCGCGGTAATCGGAGTCCCGTCTGGGGTTCTCCCAGCCCTGGTCGTCGTCGGGTCGGCGGCTGGCGGCCCGCTCGGGAATGGCAACCCTGCTGGGGCGGCGGGGACGGTAGAAATCGTCCTCGGCACCCTCGCGGGCTGGGATCCGGCGGCGGAAGGCATCCGGTTCGTCGAACGACTCACCCTCCCAGCCGCGCCCACCGAAGCCGGGTCGGGGTGCGAAGGGAGCCGGTTCCTCGTCGTCGAAGTAGGAAGAGCGGCGGGCCTGTTCAGTGGTTACGCCACGGAGCCGCACGCTCTCGTAGGCGAAGAACACCGTGGTGCCGGCCAACAGAAACTGGCCGAATTGCAGGATCGGGTCAAGGCGCCAGCCCTGGAAGAAAAGGATGCCGCCGCAGAGCAAGCCAATGGCGGCGAAGAACACGTCGTAATCGCGGGCCAGGGCGGGCTTGAAATTCCTCATGAAATAGAGGAAGGCTCCACCCACCGCCAGCACGATGCCGACAATGCTGGCCCAATTGAGGCTGGCGTTGACCAAGGGGGTTTGCCGGGAGGTATCCCGGGAGACGACGAGCGTGGCCTCACTTTAGGGACCGGGAGAAGGGCCGCTGGCTCCCGGACCGGTGGGCCCAATTCCGATCAGAGCTTGCGGTCGACGCGGTCGTTCTGGCTGATGAAGAACAGGGCGATCGAGATCGGCACCACAACGATCAAACCTCCGTACACGAGGCTGCTCAGGAAGTTGGAGAGGGAGGGGGTCATGGCGGCTGGCCGGCGTCAATCGGGCCAAATCCTAGGCAGTGGGGGCGGCTTCCTACGATTCCCTCTCCACCGCTTAGAGCTTTGTGACGGCTGCGCTGCCCCAGATCCACCTGGCCCTGGGCCTTTTGCTCGGGCTCTGGACGCTGCTGTTCCTGTTCCGCATCGTGCTCACCTGGTATCCCCAGATCGATCTCACCCAGGGTTGGGGCCGGCTGGTGGGCCTGCCCACCGAGCCGCTTCTGGCTCCCACTCGCCGCCTGATCCAGCCGATCGGCGGCGTGGATGTGGCGCCGGTGGTGTGGGTGGGGCTGGTGACCCTGATCCGCGAGTTGCTGGTGGGCCAGCAAGGGGTGATCACCCAGGCCATGCTGCGTGCCACGGCGGCGGTGGGCTGACCTCCCTACGGGGGCAGCATCTCCTGCTCCACGAACTTGGTGTACACCTCACCGCGCTGGAACTCGGGGCGATCCAGCAAGGCCAGATGGAACTCAATCGTGGTCGGGATGCCGGTGATCGCGCATTCCGAGAGGGCACGCCGCAGGCGTCGCAGGGCATGGTCACGGTCCACGCCCCACACGATCAGCTTGCCGATCAGAGAGTCGTAGAAGGGGGGGATCTCGTAGCCCGTGTACACATGGCTGTCGATCCGCACGCCGGGACCGCCCGGCGGCAGCCAGCCGGTGATCTTCCCCGGCGCCGGCCGGAAGTTGTGGCGGGGATCCTCGGCGTTGATGCGGCATTCGATCGCATGGCCGCAGAGGCGCACGTCCTCCTGGCGCACGGAGATCGGCTCGCCGCCGGCGATCCGAAGCTGCTCGGCGATCAGGTCGATGCCCGTCACCATCTCGGTGACCGGATGCTCCACCTGGATGCGGGTGTTCATTTCCATGAAGTAGAAGCCGCCGCCGCGGTCCACCAGGAATTCCACCGTGCCAGCGCCCTCGTAGCCGATGCTGCGGGCCGCCGCCACGGCCGCTTCGCCCATGCGGCGGCGCAGTTCGGGATCGAGGCCGGGGCTCGGGGCCTCCTCCAGCAGTTTCTGGTGGCGGCGCTGGATTGAGCAGTCCCGCTCACCGAGGTGCACCACGTTGCCGTGGCGGTCGGCCAGCACCTGCACCTCCACGTGGCGGGGCCGGTCGATGAATTTCTCCATGTAAAGCCCCGGGTTGCCGAAGGCCGCCTCCGCTTCGCCCTGGGCCGCCTTGAAGAGGTTCTCGAGCTGCTCCGGACCGGGCACCAGCCGCATTCCGCGCCCGCCCCCGCCGGCGGTGGCCTTGATCATCACCGGATAGCCCATCGTTTGGGCCAGGGCTGCCGCCTCCTCGGGGCTGCCGAGCAGACCCTCGCTGCCGGGGATGGTGGGCACACCCACCTTCTGCATCGTGGCTTTGGCGGTGGACTTGTCCCCCATGGCCCGGATCGATGCGGGCGAGGGGCCCACGAAGGTGATGCCGTGGTCGCCGCAGATCTCGGCGAAGCGGTCGTTTTCGGCCAGGAAGCCGTAGCCGGGGTGGATGGCGTCGGCGCCGCGGGAGGTGGCCGCCGCCAGGATGTTGGGAATGTTGAGGTAGCTGCGGCTGCTGGGGGCATCGCCCACGCACACCGCCTCATCGGCCAGCTGCACATGCAGGGCATTGCGATCCACGGTGCTGTGCACCGCCACGGTGGGAATGCCCAACTCCCGGCAGGTGCGCAGGATTCGAAGGGCAATCTCGCCACGGTTGGCGATCAGCAATTTGCCGATGGGCATCCGCTGCGGAGCCGGCCGGGGGAGGACAGGCAGGCCGGGCCGGAGCGGACTGTATCAGCGCTCACCGGCGACCGATCCCCGGCCGCGGCGAAGCGAGGCCCTGGGGCGCATCGGGGTTGCACCGCCGCCGCGCTGCCGCCCCGTGGCACCCCCGGCGTCTCCGGTGGTGGGCACCGGCGATGGGTATAGTCACTCCCGGACCCGGCCCGCCCGGAGCCAGCCACGCGGATGTGGTGGAATTGGTAGACACGCACGTTTGAGGGGCGTGTGGCTTCGGCCTTGCGAGTTCAAGTCTCGCCATCCGCATTTTTTTTCTGCACAACTTGACCCACGCGCCGCCGGACCCTGCAGCTGATCGGGCGGCCGGCCTGGGCCAAGCGGATCCTCAGAGATCGTTCCAGGCTGATTCCCGGAACCGAGACGCCAGCCAGGCCCCGGAGCTGGGATCGGCGTATGCACCGGCCGGCCCCCTCCACAACTCCGGTGGTCAGAACGCGGCCGAACCCGCGGCAACCATCGTGCTGGTAAGCAACGGCCCAGGGGAGATGACCACCTGGGTGCGCCCGCTGGCCGATGAACTGCACCGCCTGCTGCCCCTGAGGCCCCGCGATCCCCAGGCCTCCTGCAGCCTGCAGCTGGTGTTGGTGCCCTGTCCCAATGCAACCGGCCAGGAGGCCCGCCTGGCCCGCGGTTGGGGGCTGTTCAGCCGGGTGCTGCCGGCCGGGCGCTTCTGGTGGTTGCTGCTGCGGCCCGCCCGCCACGGCCCCTGGCCGCGCCAGGGGGTGGTGGTGTTCCTGGGCGGCGATCAGTTCTGGACGGTGCTGCTCTCAGCCCGGCTCGGCTACCGCCATCTCACCTATGCCGAATGGGTGGCCCGCTGGCCCCAGTGGAACGACCGAATCGCCACCATGGGGCCCAAGGCTTCGCGGCGCCTGGCCCCCCGCTGGCGGAAGCGCCATACCGAGGTGGGCGATCTGATGGCCGATCTCTCCGCTTCGGCCCGCCAGGATGCGCCCCTGCCCGAGGGGGAATGGGTGGCGCTGCTGCCGGGCTCCAAGCGCGCCAAGCTGCAGGTGGGCATGCCCTTTCTGCTGGAGGCCGCCGACCGGATGGCCGCCCTGCGGCCGGGCTGCCGCTTCCTGCTGGCCGTGGCCCCCACCACCACGGTGAACGAACTGGTGGCTTTCGCGGGGCCTGGCAATCCGATCGCCCGCTTCTTCGGCACCCGGGAGCCCCATCGCCAGGGGGGTGATCTGGTCACAGCTGCCGGCACGGCCATCAGGCTGTTGGAGACCCATCCGGCCCACGGCGCCCTGAGCCAGTGCCGGCTCGCGCTCACCACGGTGGGGGCCAATACCGCCGAACTCGGGGCCCTTGGGGTGCCGATGATCGTGCTGGTGCCCACCCAGCACCTGCATGTGATGCAGGCGTGGGATGGCTGGTTGGGACTGCTGGCCCGCTTGCCGCTGGCCCGCCGCCTGCTTGGGGTGGCCCTCACGGCCTGGCGGATGCGCAACCGCGGATTCCTGGCCTGGCCCAACATCACCGCCGGTCGGGCCGTGGTGCCGGAGCGGGTGGGGCCAATCACTCCGGAGCAGATCGCCGAGGAGGCCGCCGACTGGCTGGCTCAGCCGCAACGGTTGGAGGGAATGCGCGATGACCTGCGCAGCCTGCGGGGCCGGCCTGGGGCGGTGGCGGCCCTGGCTGGCCTGGTGCGGGAGCTGCTGCCGCCGGGCCTCACTGCCTAGGGTTGGGAGATTGGTGCGTTTCCCTTTCCCGATGGCGGCCGAGTTTCCCGATCCCTCCCCAATCAGCTCCGCAACCGACCGCAACGCACCGGAGGGAGCTGGGGCCTCCGGCCCTGCTGCTCCCTCCGGCAATGGCGGGGCGGTCGGCTCGGCCTGTGGCCTGCCCAGCGGGCTGGAGCGGGGACTCGATGAGGAGGCCTGGCGTCAGCGCCTCACCCCTGAGCAGTTCCGGATTGCCCGTCAGGGCGGCACCGAGCGGGCCTTCACCGGTGCCTATTGGAACCACAAGGGCCAGGGGATGTACCGGTGCGTTTGCTGTGGCGCCGATCTGTTCAGCTCCACCACCAAGTTTGATTCCGGCACCGGCTGGCCCAGCTTCTGGGATGGGGCCCAACCCGGCGCCATCAGCACCCTCACTGACCGCTCCCATGGCATGGTGCGCACCGAGATCCGCTGCGCCCGCTGCGAAGCCCACCTCGGCCATGTGTTCAACGATGGCCCTCGGCCCACGGGGCAGCGCTATTGCGTGAATTCAGCGTCCCTCGCATTTGAGCCGGGCTGATTTCGGCCCCGCGGGGGTGGCGAGGTTGGTTGAGACGGTTGGGTGGAAACCGAACCGAAGTCCTTGGCAGAAGCCATAGGGGGGCTTAAAATGTTTGATGGTTCGGAGCTAAATGAAAATTCAAGGTGGGGCCCCCATCATTCACTTGGTGGCAAGGGTAATGTTTTTGATGAATCGTCCATGCTGAAGGCAAAGCCTGCTGCTGGCACCGGCTAATCATCAAGCGTGTATCTCTGTATCACTCTTTGTTTGCGAGTGAGATGTTTGATTTTTTTGGCAAAGACAAGCCTCCCCGTGCCAATCGTTTTCGCCTAGGCGATACCTGGGTTGGTCCGGAGGGACGAAACTATGTGATCAAGGAGGGCAAGGACGATGACACCGTCTCCCTGCAATCACTGGGTTGGAATCTTTCGATGGAGCGCCGATCTGGAGACATTCATGGATTCCAGCGCATCAAGTGGGGCGGTCAGCCTTGAGGTTGGAGATGGCGCCTGAGTGAAGCGAACATTAAGGGATTTTGTCTGTCCTGTGGGATCAGAGCTTGGTGATCAGCCTGGCGATGTTGGCTCCCTGAATGCTTAGGGTGTTGGTTGAAAAGATGTGCTGCTGAAAGCGTTTGCCAAGTGCCTCAAGCTGTTGCCTGTCTTGTTCTAGCTTGAGCAAGGCTTCGGCGAAAGCTTCAAGATCCAAGTAGTCGACGGCTACGCCATAGCCGAGATTTGCCAATTCAGCGATTCCGCCGCAATCCCTGAAGCATACGCTTGGAATTCCCATGGCTCCTGCTTCGAGGCTTACGACCGGCCCGGGATCTTCCCTGGAAAGGCAGGCCATGACATCGAGTTGTCTCAGGGCTGCCGCTCCGCACGATACCCCCGGCAAAAGAAGAGCATGCTCCTTGATCCCAAGGAGGGTGAGATCGCGCTCAGCTTTCAAGTAGGCCAGTGATCCTGGCCCGCAGCCAACCCATACGGCTCGAAATGGGATATCGGCGAACCGTTTGGCGCAGGCTTTAACAAGAAGGGGGAAAAGGTCAAACCCTTTTCGATCAATGGCTGAGCCGGCGAAACCAAACAGAAATACTTTTTTTTCTTTCAGATTCCGTAGGATCTCGATCGTTGCTTGGCTGGAGTCTTTGCAGGACAATTGCATCATCTCTGCAGGCTTTTCGTAGGGGATGTACGCTGGCAATACAATGCACTTCTCTGGACTCGCCTGGTGGTTGTTGAGCAGATTTGTTTTAACGCTTTCGCCTTCGCATGTGATGGTATCGGAAAGAGCAATCTGTCTTCTGATGTCATCGTGAGTGCTGGATAGGAAAAGGCTGATTTCCATTTCATGCACGCTGCTGATCACCCTGGTTTGATTGTGATCAATCGTCAGTTTGTCGAGGCAATAGCCCAGAACCAGGGTATTCAGATAGAGGCAGTCGGGGTTCACCTTGGCCACGATCCCCGCCAGCCAGGCGCCTGGATCGTTCGTGTGATTGCTGAGGAGGCGGCGATGCAGCCGCTTGTGCCACCGCTCAGCCACCGGCCGGGTGCTGAAGGTGTAGGTGGGACAAAGGGCACTGAATTCCTCGCGCAATGGGCCATCCCGCATCAGCGCCACCACCGGCCGGATCGTGGTGTTGGCCATCAACCAGCGGATCAGCCAGAGCAGCAAGAGCGGGGCGCCGGTGCGTTGCCCCTCGTGGCAAACAAAAAGGGTGGTGGTCATGCCGGGCGCCTGGCCGTGGTCAAGGCCTGGGCAGCCTGACACAGGCCCTGCAAGGCTTCACCAGGGATCGTCCAGCGGTTCCACGTCCACATCGACCGGTCGGTTGCTGCGCTCGGATGCGGCTTGAGAGGAAGGGGTGTTGCGGGGGTGGGCCTCCAGGGGCCGCCTGGCTTCGCTGGTCTGAGGAAGCGGATCCTGATCAGGATGAAGGCGGCTGCGCTCGCGAGGTGCGGGCGGATCCTGGCGCGGGGGTGCCTCGGTTTGGAGCGGCCTGACGCGGCTGTCCCACTGTTCCATTGGTGGCGCACTGGAGTCATCGGGCGTCTCGCGGCGCTGACGCGGCTCAGGGCTGTAGGGATTGGGAGCCCGCTGGCTGCGCAGGGATCCATAGGGATCCGTCTCATCGGAGCGGGATCGTTCGTCCGACCAGTCGTCGCGCGTGGGGAACGGGCGGAGGGAGCGCTCTTCGGGTAAAGCATCGCGTTGGGTGGGCGCTCGACGTGGATCCTCACCATCGCGGAAGCCTCTATAGCGGTTCTCCTCTTCCTCATCGAGGTAGCGGCGCTGGCGCATCGGTTCGCGCTCCCGGCGCTCTTCCACCTCCACGTAGTCGAATTCTTCCTCCGGCTCGAAAGAGCGGCTGCTGGCGGGCTGGATGCGCCGCTGTTCCAGTTGGCTGGGCTGGCCAGCGGGCAGCTGGTTCTCGGCCGGTACGGCAGCGCCGCGGTAGCGCTCCCTTTCCTCCTGCTCCCAGCCGCTGCCGCCGATTCCCAGCTTTTCCAGCAGACCCGTTCCCAGCTGCTTGAGTTTCTCCTCGGACCCCTCGTACACGATGATTCGATCACTGCCGCTGCTCACGATCTCCCCCACCGGCATCTCCCAGGTGCTCAATACGCCCTCACCCAGCAGAGGCACCCCGATCGCGCCGATCACCAGAGTGGTGAGTTCGCCGGTCTCCACATCGAAGCTGAAGCCCAGCACCCGACCCAGCTGGGCCCCGGATTCGGTGATCACCTGGCAGTTGATCACCTTGCTGTAACGATCGGGATCAAATCCCTCCTCGAGGGAATCGGCTGAATCCACCAGAATCACGTCCCCCACCTGGCGGATGCGCTCCAGCGGCATCCAGCGGGGAAGCCCCGGCAGGAAGCGGGTGAGGGGGTTGTCGCGCAGGCCGAGGGCCACCACCTCGCGGCGATCGATGTCCACCATCACTTCGCCCACCACGCCCAGCCGACGGCCGGTGTCACGGGTGATCACCTGGGTGCCCATCAGCTCGGAGCGCAACCAGAGGCGATCGCTCGGGGCGGGGGCGTTGGGATCGGGGGCGGCAGGTGTGGAGGAGGTCAAGTCCGGGGGCCCAGTCGGCCCATTGTGGCCCACCCTGTCAGCTCAGGCTGCAGGCGGCAATCCGACCACCTGGGTGTGGGTGCCGCGGGCCTGGGTGACCCCGATGGTGCGGGTGGCGGCAGCGATCATGGGCCGCCGGTGGCTCACCACCAGGAACTGGGCCGCGTCTGCCTGGGCGGCGATCAGGCCGGCAAGGCGCTCCACATTGATGCCATCGAGGAAACTGTCCACCTCATCGAGGGCATAGAAGGGGGAGGGGCGGAAGCGCTGCAGGGCGAAGAGGAAGCTCAGTGCTGTGAGCGATTTCTCCCCTCCGGACATGGAGGCCAGCCGGCGCACCGCCTTGCCCTTGGGGTGGGCCACCAGGGTGAGACCACCCTCCAGGGGCTGTTCGGGGTTCTCCAGCTGCAGGTGGCCCTCCCCATCCGAGAGGCCCGCGAAGATGGCTTGGAAGTGCCCATCCACGGCGTGGAAGGCCTCAAGGAAGGCCTCCTGTCGCAGGGTGGCCACCGTTTCGATCCGCAGCAGCAGCTCCTCGCGCTCCTTGTTGAGAACTTCAAGGCGTTCCTCCAGCTCAGCCAGGCGGCTCTCCAGCTGCTCGAGTTCTTCGAGGGCCAGCATGTTCACCGGTTCGAGGGCCTCCATCTGCCGCTGAACAGCCTGCAGCGCCTCGCGCAGGGTTTCGAGGCCCGCTTCGCGCACCGCCTCGGGGATCTCCGGGAGGGGATTTGGGAGGGAGCGCTCCAGCTGCTCCAAGCGCAGGCCGCCGCTGCGCTGCTCCTCCAGCAGAGCCTTGATCTCTTCTCCCAGGCGCTGCAGCTCCCACTGGCGCTGCTGCAGCGCCTGCCGGGCGGCCCCCAGCTGGGCCTCGGCCTGATCGCGTTGGCGGCGCTTCTCGCCAAAGCGGGCCGAGAGGTCGGCTTGGCGCGCCTCCAGCCCGGTGCGGCGGCTTTCCGCCTGCTGCTGCTGCTCCTTCCAGGCCTGTCGTTCGCTGAGCAGGGTTTGCACCGCCTCCACCAGGCGCGCTTCCTCGCTCCCGAGCGCTTCGAGCTGGCTGGCCAGCCGATCGGCGGCCAGGGCCCGGTCGCGGCGTTCGGCGGCCAGCGCATCGCGCTGCTGGCGGGCCTCGCTGAGGGTGTGGTCGGCGGCTTCGAGATCGGCCTGGAGGCCCTGCCATTGGGCCGCGTCGGCGTTGGCGGCGGCCGAGCCCTCAGCGGCCTCCAGGGTGGTGAGGGCTTCGCGCAGGGGGCCGAGCGTGGTGCTGATCCGGTGCAGGCGTTCGCGATCGGCGCTGCTGGATTGGTGCAGTTGCTCCAGTCGGGCCGTGAGCTGGCTGCGGCGCTGCTGCAGCGGTGTGAGCTGGCGCTGGGCCGCCAGGCGCTCAGCCTCCACCGCGGCCTGGCGCTGCTGGCTTTGGAGCAGCTGCGGCCGCAGCTCCTCCAGGGCCCCCGCCAGCTCCGCCTCCCGGCGGCGGCAGGCCAGGAGGCTCTCACCCAGCTCCAGCAGCCGGCGCCGCAGGGGCTCGGCTTCGTCGCCCTCCTGGCTGCTGCCGAAGCCCAGCTGGCCGCCGCGTTGCTGCAGGCTGCCGCCGGTCATGGCGCCGCTCTTTTCCAGCAGTTCACCGTCGAGGGTCACGGCCCGGCAGCGGCCCAGTTCACGGCGGGCGTTGTCGAGGCTGTCGAACACCAGGGTGTCGCCAAAGACGTAGCGGAACACCTCGGCATAGACCGGTTCGTGGCGAATCAGGTCCACGGCCCGGCCCACCAGGCCGCCCGGCCCGGGGCCGCCGGCGCTGCCTCCCGCCGGGCCGGGCCCCCGCTGGAACACCGCCCCCCCCGACCCTCCGCCCCCGCCGCGGATGCGGTTGAGGGGGAGGAAGGTGAGCCGGCCGGCCCGGCGTTGCTTGAGCAGCTCGATCGCCCGGGCGGCGATGCGGTCGTCCTCCACCACCACCTGGCCCAGGCGGGCGCCGGCGGCCACCTCCAGCGCCACCCGGTGACGCTCCTCCACCTCGGCGAGCTGGGCCACCGGCCCATGGATCCCCTCCAGCCCGGATTCGAGCAGCAAGCGCAGGGCGCCGGTGCCGCGGCTCTCCTGCAGGGTGTCGCGGCGGCTGTCGAGGCGGGCGATCTCCCGCTCCAGGCCGGTCTGTTCCTGCTCCAGCCGGCTGCGTGTGCGCTGCTGAAGCGCCAGAGCCTCAGCCTGCTCCTGGACCTGGCGCTGCCGCTCCGAGAGGCTGGCGAGCAGAGCGGCCTCCTCCCCTTGCAGCGCGGCCAGCCGGGATTCGGCCTCGGAGCTGCCGCCCGCCTCCTGCCGTTCCTCCGCCTCGAGCTCCTGCCGCCGTGCCTCGGCCTGGCGCAGGCGCTCTTCCAATTGGCCCAGCTCCGCCTGCAACGGCGCCAGTCGCTCTTGGAGTTCCTGACGCTGCTGGTCGCGCTGGCGGCGTTCCTCCATCCAGCTGCCGGAACGGCCGGCAACCTCCCCGAGCCGGCGGCGGGAGAGCTCCACCGCCGCCTCCGCCGCGCCGCAGCGGCGCTCCGCCTCCTCCAGGTCACCGCTCGGGCTCCCCGCAAGCTGCTGGCGCTGTTGGCGCAGCTCGCTCTGGCGGCGGGCCAGGTCGTCCCGTCGCTGCTGCAGGGCCGCCGCCTCATCACGGTGCCGTTCCCCCTGGCGGGCCCGTTCCCGCTCGGCCGCCTCCAGGCCAGCCAGTTCGGCCTGAACCGCCAGCAGCTGGTCTTCGCCGAGGGCCTTCACCTCCGCCTGTAGGGCTTCGAGTTCCTGGGTGCCCGCCGCCACGGTGCTTTCGGCCGCAGCGATCGCCTCCCGCTCCCCGGCCTGGCGCAGCTCCAGCTCAGAGCGGCGCTGCTCCAGGGCCGTCAAGGCGGCGCGATCAGCCTCGAAGGCCAGCAGCTGCTCCTGCTGGCGGCCGATCTGCAGACGCTGGCGCAGATCCTGATAGGTGCGGGCCCGGGCGCAGTCACGTTCCAACTTCTGGCGGCTGGCCAGCAGCTCCTGCTCCACGATGCGGCAGCGTTCCTGGCGCTCCTGCACCTCTTCCAGCTTGGCGCGGGTCTGGTCGATGCGGGAATCGAAGAGGGCCACGCCGGCCAGCTCATCGATGATGCCCCGCCGGTCGCGGGCACTCATCGACACGATCCGGGTCACATCCCCCTGCATCACCACGTTGCTGCCGTCGGGGTCGATGCGCAGGCGCCGCAGTTGCGTCTGGAGCTGCTGGGCGTTGCAGGGCACGCCATCGGCGCTGAAGCTGCTGCTGTAGGTGCCGCCGGGGGCCACCCGCAGCCGCCTGGTGACGCTCCATTCGCGCTGGCCCGGCTGGATCCAGGGGCCCTCCGGCGCCGCATCCAGACCCTGTTCCGCCGCATCGGGCTGCCAGTCGCCGAGGTCGAAGCGCACCGTGACGGTGGTTTCGGCGGCGCGTCCCTCCCGCTGCACGGCGCTGTTGATCAGATCGGGCAGCCGCTCGGCCCGCATGCCCCGGCTGGTGGCCAGGCCAAGGCAGAACAGCACCGCATCAAGGATGTTGCTCTTGCCCGAGCCGTTCGGGCCGGTGACCACGGTGAACCCCGGCTCGAGCGGGATCGTCATCGATCCGCCGAACGACTTGAAATGGTGGAGTTCGACCTGGTTGATGTGAACCAACAGGCCCGTGCGCCGGGCGCACGGAATGTAGCCGAGGTGCTGACGTTGCCAAGGGGGCTGCCTACGGTGGAACGACCCGTCGGACACCCCCTCTCCGCCGGACGGCTCTCCTCACCACGGTGCCGTTTCCCGGAGGCTCCATCAGCCCCACAGTGGGGCCACCTCCCCCCCCAGTGGGGACTGTTTCCGCCCTATCCCCCCTCCGCCAAGGCAGCCATGGATCATCGCAGCGATTCCCCCGCTTCCCCCGGCGACATCAACGGTCCAGTGGGGGCCGGCCAAGACCAGGGCCTTCCCTTCCAGTCCAATGGCAGCGGCGGTTCCGGCGCCCCCAGCACCCTGGAGGCGGAGGTTCCCGCGCTCAATCAGCTTCAGAGCGCTTTCCGTGATCGCTTCGAGGCCCTGCTGCCCACCATCCAGCGGGAATGGCCTGAGGTGGCGCGCCACACCCTGGAGGCCACCCGCGGCAGCTTCGACAACGCCGTGGAGGTGATCAGCCGC
>Ga0209598_10001421_pt1 | contig 19663 bp, 22 predicted proteins | sample M_140807_EF_Meta_FD_187317 | JGI IMG/M metagenome (GOLD analysis project Ga0209598, IMG submission 187317) | Freshwater microbial communities from Lake Montjoie, Canada to study carbon cycling - M_140807_EF_MetaG (SPAdes) (version 2) | ecosystem: Environmental > Aquatic > Freshwater > Lake...
TTAGCCGGAGGGGTCGGCGTGACGCTCGCTCCCATGCCGGAAAGTGAAGGCCGGGATTTTGCGCCCTCCGACAAAGCCGCGCGATTCTGCGGTACAAAGCCCTCCAGTTCCTTGGCCGTTTTTACGTCTACTTGGGTTAACTCCTCGAGGAGTTTTTTGTATTCCGCCTCCCTTCCGCGGGTCTTCAGCGTCACTCCCAGGTTGGCCAAAACATCGACCACGTTGGGCTTGATCTTCAGTGACTCCCGGAAAGCATTCACCGCCTCATCGTAAAGCCCTGCTCCATACAGCGATTTTCCCAGCTTGTCCCATGCGTCAGCATCTTGGGGATTGATTTTAATCAGCTTCCGCATGGCTTGAATTTCCCCCTGACTTTCGGCGGAGGAGGTCCCCTCGATGGATTGCGCCAAGATTCCCCCCCCTCTCCGCCAAGCTTTGGCCTCATCCGGTGCTTTGGGTCGGTCCGGTTCTCCTGCCACGCGCCGAGAATCCGGTGTTACCGTCGGGAGCAGAATGGCGGGCTCCTTGATCAAGGCAATCGTTGCCCCGATGGCTAAAAAGATTCCCAAAACCGAAAAAAGTACGATCTGAATCCGCGTTCCCATGGTCAAACCACGGAACCAGATGGCTAAAGGACTCTCGCCGGGTTCTTCACCAAACATCGTCTAACCTTAGCGCACCCCGTCCACGATCCAAGACCAGCCCGCAACCCCTACCCCTGTTGGATCTTTAATCCAAACAAAGCCTTAAAATACCCTCCTCCAAAACGCGCCCGCGATCCGCCCCGGAGACCAACTCAAGTTGTAATTCATGCAACCGCTCCACCGCTCGACGAACCCCGGAGGAGGACCGATGGGCGCAGAGGGAGGTCATTTTCCCTAATCTCCAGAGGTTGGGTTTCTCCCCCTTGGTATTTCTCGGAAGGTAAGATTCGGCAGCCGGATCTAGGCTAGGTTGCCCATACCCTCCCGGCGGCGGAACTCGCAAGAGTCGCGCCTCCTGCAGGGTTCGACCCAAAGCGGCCAGACGCAGGCTCGAAGCCAAAAGGATCACCAAACCCACTTCGCTCTCTCCTTGATCCAGCAAACGCCGAAGTCCGGCCCGGGCCGGCCCGACCCGACCCGCCACCACCGCGTCACACCAATCCCACACCTCAAGTTCCCTCCTGCCCGCCCCCACCTCCCGCACCGCCTTCTCCGTCACCTGGGTCTCGGGCTTGAGGTAGAGACGAAGTTTTTCGAGCTCTCGCTCTAGTGCTCTCCCATCCGAACCCACGATTTCCAGCAGCAGTTCCACCACTCCGGGCCCCGGCTGCAAACCAGCGCCACGAAGTCGATCAGCAATTTCATCCATCCACTCCCCCCGATCCCTGCCCTTTCTCAAATCCGGCGGATCATAAACCTCCACCACGCCCAATTTCTCGAAATTCCGAAAAAAGGCCCGCCGCTTATCGATCCCGGGAGCCGAGAGCAATAACTGCGCCTCGGTTGGCGGAATCTTGGCGAGAACCTCTTGTAAGGAGGCCAAGGCCTCCAAAACCTGTTCATTCCTTCCCGCCGGGTTGTCTCCCAGAAAGGTGCAGTCGGCCAACCAAACCAATTTTCGCCCCCCCAAGAATGGCAGGGTTTCCAGACCTTCCCTGGTTTTGGCAATGGATTGCAGGGCGGCATCAATCGTCTCCACCCGACCGTCCACTTTCTCCAAATTCAGCGGATCCTCCGGGGCCCATTCCAAAGACAACTCCTTCGCCCGCCGCGACACCTCCGGTTCGTCCCCTCCCCCGATCAAAAGATGTTGCGGTTTGCCCTGCTCTTTGCTCATCGCCATGGTTAAACGATGGAACACCTGTGGGCCCCATGGCGCAACCGCTATGTCACCGGCGAAGAAAAGCCCGGTGAAGATCTTTTTCGCAAAATCGCCCAGTCCTCCGATGATGCCGCCCACTACGTCCTCGCCCGGACCAAGGCCTCCTTCGCCGTCCTCAATCGTTACCCTTACAACCTCGGCCATCTCATGGTCTGCCCCTACCGCGAAGTCGACGACCTCGCTTTCCTCTCCACGCAGGAGTCCTCCGATCTCTGGACCTTGGTCAACCGCATGACCGATGCACTCCGCAAGGCCATGAAGCCGGAGGGGTTTAACATTGGGCTCAATCTTGGCACCGCCGCCGGCGCCGGTGTTCCTAAGCACCTCCACGTCCACGTCGTCCCCCGCTGGGCCAACGATGCCAATTTCATGACCACCACCGGCACCACCCGGATCCACCCCGGCGACCTCTCCGCCGTTTACGCCAAGCTCCGCTCCGCGCTGGAAAGTTAGACTTTCCGCATGTCACCGATTCTTCTGTAGGGCCCCGCTATGGCCCCCTCGGACCTTCCCTCGCCCATTCTTACTTCTGCCTCCGGCAAGATGGATGGGCGCTTCGCGCGGGAATTGCCGGGGCCAATCTCCCCGCGTAAGCGGTAATCCTTCCCACCGCGGAGCGGGAAACAAGGATGGGCGGGGGTCATTGCGCGGGTGCGTAAGCACCCAAGCCCCCCACCCCGGAGGGGATCCCGCAAAGGTCGGGGGGTGTGTATGGGGACCAATCTTAGGGGGCCATAGCCTTGGCGGAGGAGGCTCTGCGGTAAAACCGGTTTCTTACCGCTGAGACGCAGAGATCGCCGAGATGACCCCCGCCTCTGGCTACTAAACCCAAAGATCACTTAAACTTGAACTTAAATTTACCCCCCCAGCTTGACACATCCAATATTCCATGCACAATTCCATGCATGGCTACAAAAACCATTTCCCTAGAAATAGATGCGTACGAAAAATTGAGGGTAGCTAAGCTCCGTGAGCGCGAATCCTTTTCTTCCGTCGTTCGTCGGGCCGTCTTCCCGGCTCCTGCCCATACCGGAGCCGCCGTTTTGGAAAAGCTCACCGTTTTAGGCGCGGAAAGCCTGCCTTCCCGCCAGGTCTTCACATATTGGGAGAAGATCCGCCGCGAAGATCGCCAGAACCCGAGAGTTTCGCCGTCCCCATGGGATCGCCCCCGTGCATCTTGATACCTCCTTCCTGATCGACCTCCAGCGGGAGCGGGAACGGCGCCAGCCCGGTCCTTGCCATCGTTTTTTGGAACAACACGCCGGCCTGCCCATGCGTATTTCCTCCGTCACCGCCATGGAATACCTCGAGGGATTTCCCGACTCCGACCTCCCCGGCCAACTCCCTTTTCTCTCCGCTTTCGACCGCGTCGCCGTCGATTTTCCCGAATCCCTCCAGGCCAGCCGGATCCGCCGTTACCTACGCTCCGCCGGCGAACTACTCCCCGATGCGGACATCCTCATCGCCGCCTGCGCCATCCATCAAAATGAACCCCTCGTAACGGACAATACCGACCACTTCCGCCGCATCCCCGGCCTCCAGCTCCTCTCCTACAAATCCTGATCCTCCCCCGTCCCTTACTGAAATATCTTCTCTTTAGGCCTGGGTTTACGTGCCATTTTTATGTCGTTTTAGACCTTGGAGTCGCCTCGGAGATGTCTCGTAATTATCTCTGAGTTGTGTCGTAAACATCTCGTAATTGTCTCGAAGTTATCTCGGAGATGTCTCGGAGATAAAAATTTCTATCTTTCTGCAATTCAATGATCTATAAAAGGAGGTCATGGCAAAGGTAGCCCTCCTTTTCTCCGGCCAAGGGGCCCAACGGGTCGGTATGGGAGCCGATTTGGCCCAGGCCTCTCCGTCCGCCCGCGCGATTCTGCATCTTGCGCCAGAAACTTTGCCGGGAGATTTCCTGACGGTGATGCAAAAAGGGCCCGAGGAGACGCTCACCCGTACCGCTTACTGCCAACCTGCCCTCTATCTTCACGGCTTGGCCCTACTCCAAGTTCTCCGGGAACATTTACCGGAATTTAAACCTGCCGCCACTGCCGGTCTCTCTCTTGGAGAATTCACCGCCCATGCTGCCGCCGGAACCTTTTCCGCTGAGGACGGCCTTCGACTGGTGACCCGCCGAGGAATCCTAATGGAAGAGGCCTGTGCCAAAACGAAAGGAGCCATGCTCGCCCTATTGGGTGCCGATGAGGCCCTCGCCTCGCGGGTGGCCCAAGAATCCGGTTGGCAGGTCGCCAATCTCAACGGAGGCGGTCAGGTCGTTCTATCTGGACCCGCGGAAAAGTTGGAAGCCGCACAAACCGCCGCCAAGGCCGCGGGAGTGAAACGTGCCATTCCGCTGAAAGTGGCAGGTGCCTATCACTCTTCGCTCATGCAATCAGCGAAGGAAGGCCTCTCCGAGGCCATCGCCAAAACTTCCATGAAAATGCCCTCCAGCCCCGTCCTCTCCAATTTCCTTGGCCGCCCAGCCCAAAACGAAACGGAGATCCGCTCTAGCCTTCTCGAGCAGGTGACCGGAACCGTCCGCTGGGAAACCTGCCTCCGCCATCTGGCCGATTCCGGCATCCGGCGTTTCCTCGAACTGGGTCCAGGTGGAGTCTTGGCCGGCCTGGCCAAAAAAATTCTCCCCGATCTTCCTTGCCACAGCGCCGGAACTCTGGCGGAACTGGAGAAAGTCATTCATGAACTCCCCCGCTGAATCCCGCACCGCTTTGGTCACCGGCGCCAGCCGCGGCCTAGGCCGTGCGATCGCCGAACGCCTGGCCCGCGACGGCTGGAAAGTCGAACTGGTGGCCCGACAAGCCGACAAACTCAACGAAGTCCGCGCCGCCATCGAAGCAGCCGGCGGGAAAGCCTGTGTGCACACCGCCGATATTTCCGACCCTAAGGCAGCTGATGCGGTCCTCGCCGCCGTGGAAAAAGAGTCCGGCCCGCTGGGCGCCCTGATCAACAACGCCGGCATCACCAAGGATGGTTTGCTGATGCGAATGGACGATGCGGATTGGTCGGCCGTGATCGACACCAACCTCACCGGCGCCTTCCGCTGGATCCGCGCCGCCTCCCGCGGGATGCTCAAGGCCCGGGCCGGCCGGATCGTCAACATCGGCTCCGTGGTGGGCCTCGTCGGCAACGCCGGACAGGCCAACTATGCCGCCGCCAAAGCCGGCCTCATCGGCCTCACCCAATCCGTCGCCCGGGAGTTCGCCTCCCGTGGAATCACTTGCAACTGTGTTTGTCCGGGCTTTTTTGAAACAGACATGACCTCGGTTCTGAAAGATGACATAAAGTCTAAAGCATTGATTGGCATACCTTTAAATAGATTTGGAAAGCCTTCTGAGGTTGCCGGTTTAGTCTCTTTTCTCTGTGGGCCGGACGCCGGCTATGTCACCGGCCAGGCTTGGGCCATCGACGGCGGGATGACGATGTGACCCCATCTGGGACCCCCCCTCATTTTCTTGTTGCCTAAATGCCTCCGAGAATCCTTACTGCGCACCTCACAAATACAGGAGCAAACATACCATGAGCGAAAAAACCGTAGATCAGAAAGTCAAAGACATCATCGTTGAACAACTCAGCGTCAACGCGGAGCAGGTCACCCCGGAGGCCAAGTTCATCGAGGACCTCGGGGCCGACTCCCTCGACATCGTCGAGTTGGTCATGGCTTTTGAAGAGGAATTTGGCATCGAAGTCCCGGACGGCGACGCGGAAAAGCTTCTCACCGTCGGCGATGTCGTGAAATACATCGAGGACAAGCAGTCCAAATAAGTTTGGACCCCATGCGCCCGGCCCGGAAGACCTTCCCGGCCGGGCGTTTTTTTCCCTTCATTTCATGAGCACGCGTCGCGTTGTCATCACCGGCTTGGGAGCCCTCACACCCCTCGCCAACGACTTTCCCACCACTTGGGATCTCCTCCTGCAGGGGAAAAGCGGGATCGGCCCGATCACCGCTTTTGACTGCAAGGATTACGACTGCCGGATCGCGGGAGAGGTCCGCAACTTCGACCCCGCCAGCGGTTTCAAAAATCCCAAGGAAGTCCGCCGGACGGACCGCTACACCCATCTCGCCATGGGCGCCGCATCGGAGGCCTGGAAAGATGCTGGACTTGAGGGCGCGACCCTCGATGCCGACCGTGCCGGCGTTCTGGTGGGATCCGGCATCGGCGGCCTCAGCACCCTCGAGGAACAACACACCATCCTCCGAGATCGCGGCCCCAAGAAGGTTTCCCCTTTCATGATTCCGATGATGATCAACAACATCGCCTCGGGTCACATCTCCATGCTCTACGGGCTGCGCGGACCAAACTTCGCCATCGTCTCCGCCTGCGCCACCGCCAGCCACTCCATCGGGGAAAGCTGGCGCCTCATCCGTGAGAACGAAGCCGACTTGATTATCGCCGGTGGAAGCGAAGCAGCGGTGGTTCCTCTCGGTCTCAGCGGTTTCGCCGCCATGCGCGCCCTTTCCACCCGGAATGACGAACCCACCCGTGCTTCCCGCCCTTTCGATCAGGGACGCGACGGCTTCGTCCTGAGCGAAGGTGCCGCCATCGTTGTGCTGGAGGAATACGAACACGCCAAAAAGAGAAATGCCCGTATCTACGGAGAACTGCTCGGTTACGGTGCCACCGCGGATGCCCACCATCTGACCGCTCCCGCTCCGGAAGGCGCCGGGGCCGCCCGGGCCATGCGCATCGCCCTCAAGCATGCCAACATCGCCGCCGACCAGGTGGACTACATTAACGCCCACGGAACCTCGACCCCTCAGGGCGACATCTGTGAAACCCAGGCCATCAAATCCGTCCTCGGAACCCACGCCAAGAAAGTCGCCGTGAGTTCCACCAAATCGAGTCTGGGCCACATGCTCGGGGCCGCCGGCTCGGTCGAAATGGCTATCTGCCTCAAGGCCATCGAGAAAAGCATCCTCCCCGCCACCATTAATCTGGAGGATCCCGATCCGGAGTGTGATTTGGATTATGTCCCCCAGAAACCCAGAGAGCAGAAGATCAAAATCGTCATGAATAACTCCTTCGGCTTTGGCGGTCACAACGCTTGCCTCATCGCCTCCCGTCTGGTTTAATTTTCCCCTTCATGAAAGTGGAAGGACATCCCGAATACGTTGCCTGCACCATGACCTGTGCCTGCGGAGCGACTTACCAGACCCGCTCCACCAAGCCCCAGCTCCGCCTCGGCATCTGTGCCTCCTGCCATCCTTTCTTTACCGGAACCCAAAAATTCGTCGACACCGCCGGCCGCGTGGAAAAATTCCGCCGCCGCTTCACCGACAACCCCGCCGCCGCCCCCAAGGCGAAGGCGAAAAAGCGCGCCTAGGCGCCCGCGCGGAAACCCCCTCCCGGCCTGCCTGGCTGGGATTTTGTTTCCGCCCATGCCCCCGTGGATCCCGCCGCCCAACTCCTCCGCTTGGAAGCCCGCCTGCAGGAGCTCGACCGCGAAATGGCCGACCCCGGGTTGTATCGCCAAGCCAACCGTGCCCGGGATCTGGCTCGCGAACATGCCCGCATCCGCTCCGGCACGGAGGCCGCACGCCGACTGGTTTCGCTGATCGCCCAGCGATCCGAAAACGAAACCCTGCGGACCTCCACCACCGATCCGGAAATGCGCCAACTGGCCGAGGAAGAGGCCGCTCAAATCTCCCGCGAGGAGGCCACCGCCCGTGAGTCGGTTCTTCGCTCCATCCTCCCACCCGATCCCGACGAACACCGCGATACCATCGTGGAAATCCGCGCCGGGGCCGGAGGCACCGAGGCTGCCCTCTTTGCCGGCGACCTCTACCGGATGTACAGCCGCTATGCGGAAACCCGCGGCTGGAAAATGGAAACCCTCTCCGCCAGCCCCTCCGAACTCGGCGGTCTGAAGGAAATCGTTTTTGAAATGAGCGGCCAGGGAGGGTTCGCCGCCATGCGTCATGAAAGCGGCGTGCACCGCGTCCAGCGCGTACCCGCAACAGAAGCTCAGGGTCGAATCCACACCTCCACCGCCACCGTGGCCGTTCTACCCGTGGCCGAGGAGGTCGAACTCCAGATTCGGCCCGACGAAGTCCGGGTGGAGGTCTGCCGCTCCGGCGGTCCCGGAGGTCAGGGCGTCAACACGACCGACTCGGCTGTTCAGGTCCTGCACATTCCCACCGGGTTGATCGTTCGCTGCCAGGACAGCCGCTCCCAGATCAAAAACCGGGCCACCGCGATGAAGATTCTCGCCTCCCGTCTGCTCGAACGGAAACGGGAGGAGGAGCGAGGCAAGGTGGAGGCAGCCCGCCGCCAACAGGTCGGAACGGGAGAGCGTAACGAAAAGATCCGCACCTACAATTTTCCGCAGAACCGCCTTACGGATCACCGCATCGGCTTCACCTCCCATGACCTAACCCTCGTCATGGAGGGAAAACTTGAACCCTTGGTCGATGCCCTCGCGGCCGACGACCTGCAACGGAGGCTGAAGGAATCCGGCATGGGGACATGAAACTTCTCGCTGTCCTCGAGGCCACCACCGGACACTTTGCCAAAAACGGCCTTCCCTCTCCGCGACTTCAATCCGAACTCCTGATCGCCCACGCCCTTGGGTTACCACGGCTCCAGCTTTACCTTCAGTTTGAAAGAGAGCTCAACTCGACCGAGCTCGATCAACTCCGCAGCCTAGTCCGTCGCCGAGCTTCCCGCGAACCCATCCAACACATCATCGGGAGCACTGGGTTTTGCGGCCTGACCTTGCTTTGCGGGAAAACCGCTCTCGTTCCCAGGCCTGAAACCGAAATTCTGGTGGAGCACGCGATACGAATTCTAGAAAACCAAACTGCAGGCCTCGTCATCGATGTGGGGACCGGCACCGGCGCCATTCCCCTGGCCTTGGTCAGAAAACATCCGCAGCTCCGTTATCTTGGACTGGATCTTTCCCCAGAGGCTCTCGATCTGGCCCGCCAGAACGCCGCCCACGCTCCTTCCGCTCCCCCTGAAGGAACCACCCTAGAGTGGCGCGAAAACGACCTTTTGGAGGGCCTCACCGAAAAGGCCCTGCTGATCACCGCCAATCTTCCCTATTTGACTCCGGAGGAGATTGCGACGGCCGAACCGGAAGTTCGCCATGATCCGAGGTTGGCCTTGGATGGCGGGAAAGACGGCCTCGACCTGATCCGCCGACTGCTTCCCCAAGCCGCGCGATTAACCTCCACGCTCCTCATGGAATGCGGCTCCGCCCAAACCGAACAGGTGATGGAACTCGCCCGCTCCGCCGGTTTTACCCATGCTGTCGTTCATCCAGACCTAACCTCCCGACCTCGCCTCGTGGAAGCGACCATGGCGCGGTGACCCTTGCGTGCCCCTCGGCTTTGCGTGAACATACCCCTGCCATGAAGCGCGCCATTTATCCCGGCACCTTCGATCCCGTGACCTTGGGACATTTGGATGTTCTGGCCCGGGCGGCCCGCCTTTTTGATGAAGTGGTCGTGGCCGTGGCCGAAGACAGCCCCAAAGACGCGACCTTCACCACGGCAGAGCGCGTCGACCTGCTTAAAAAAAGTATTAGTGCTGAACCCTGGGCCAAACAGGTCAAAGTGACCTCGTTTCACGGCCTGATGGTCGAATTTGCGAAAAAAGAGAATGCCGTGGCCGTAATCCGGGGCTTGCGAGCCGTTTCCGATTTTGAATATGAATTCCAGCTCGCCCTGACCAACCGCCGTCTGCATTCCGACCTTGAATCCGTGTTTCTTATGCCCCGGGAGACCCTCTCGTTTCTCAGTTCCAATCTCGTCCGGGAATTGGCTCGCTTGGGCGCCCCGCTGAACGAATTCGTTCCCGCCCCGGCCGCCGAAGCCCTCCTGCACCAATATCGAAAAAAATGAAGATCGATCCCCGTCAAATCCCCGAAGAGGGACTGACCCTCTCCGGCTCCCTCGCCGCAGCCGATTACGATTTGCCTCCCGGGGAGGCCCAAGGCCTGGATAAAATTCATTACCAACTGCATGCCGTCCGTACCGGATCCGATGTAACGATCACCGGCACCCTCAGCGCCGAATTCAAAATCTCGTGCTCCAGATGCCTGGATTTCATACCATGGAGCTTGACCATCAAAGACTTCTGCCAGATTTGCCCTGTTCAGGATGATGCTCTGCTCGACTTGACGCCATTGATTCGGGAGGACATCATTCTAGCCCTTCCGCTTGCAGCCCGCTGCGAGTTGGACGGCGCAGGTCGGTGTCCGTATTCGGGTCGGGTTTTCACCCCTTCTGACCGGGACGACTTCGCCGAAAAACGACGAGCCACCGTCTGGCGGGATCTGGACCGGCTCAAAACGGAGAACTGAGAACATGGGAGTCCCGAAACGCAAAACATCGAAGATGCGCCTGCGCATGCGCCGCGCCGCGCACCGACGCGAACTGCCCCAACTCCGCCGCGATAAATCCGGTAGTTTCCATCTCTCCCATGTGGTGGATCCCGCCACCGGGCGGTATCGCGATCGTCAGGTTCTGACCATCGAGACGCCCGCCGCCTGATGTTGTTTTCCGCTCTCGGGCGGATTCCCTCATGAAGATAGCGCTCGATGCGATGGGTGGAGATTTCGCACCCGAGCGTCCGGTCAAGGCAGCGATCGAGGCTCTCGCCCACTTTCCCCAGATCGAAAAATTACTCCTTTTCGGACAAGAAAACCGAATCCGTGAGGAACTGAAAAAAATCGGCCACGAAAAACTGGATTCCCGCCTCGAAATCCGCCACTGCAAGGATGTCATCGAGATGGGTGACTCCCCCGTCGAATCCTTGCGGCGCAAAAGGGATAACTCCATCCTTCGCTCCATTGAGGCCGTACGGGATGGCCTAGCGGACGCTGCTGTTTCTGCCGGTCATACCGGCGCCATGGTTGCCGCTGCCACCATTCGCCTCCGAACGCTTCCCGGGATCAGCCGTCCCGGCATTGCCACGATCATGCCTACGGAAACCAACCTCTTCGTCCTCATGGATGCCGGCGCCAATCTCGATGCCCGACCGGAGCATCTCCTCGATTATGCGGTCATGGGCTCCGTTTTTTCCGAGGAAATCCTTGGCTACAAAAAACCCCGGGTGGGTCTTCTCTCGATCGGTTCGGAGGACGTAAAGGGCAACTCTCTGACCAAGGACGCCTTCAAACTCCTATCCAGCGCCCCTATCCATTTCACCGGCAACATTGAGGGCCGGGATCTCTTTGAAAATCCGGTCGAAGTCGTGGTCTGCGACGGGTTCGTCGGCAACGTCGTCCTCAAAACTGGAGAAAGCATCGCCAACGCCATTTTTCAATGGTTGAAGCACGAGATTAAAAAAACGCCGATCCGCATGCTGGGGGCTTGGCTGGCCCGAGCCGCCTTCCGCGCCATCAAAAAGAAGACCAACTACGAGGAGTACGGCGGTTCCCTTCTTCTCGGGGTGAACGGCATCACCGTCATCGCCCACGGCAGTTCCACCGTCAAAGCCATCCGCAATGCCATCCGTGAGGCGGTGGAGGCCGTGGAGCACGATGTCAACAATCACATTATCCGTGCTGCAGAAATGGCCGGGGCTCATAAAGGAACTCCGAAAGATGCCGTCCCAGCCTGATTCCGGCCTGCGTTTGGCCGGAACGGGCGTCTATCTACCCGCCCGTATTCTTTCCAACCAGGATCTCGAAAAGCTCGTTGAAACCAGTGACGAGTGGATTCTCACCCGCACCGGAATCAAGGAGCGCCGTCTGGCCTCAGAGCAGGAAACTTCCACCTTCATGGGCGTGGAGGCCGCCAAGAAGGCACTCGCTAACGCCAAGATCAAGGCCACCGACCTCGATCTCATCCTCGTCGCCACGGTCACCCCTGATTCTTTTTTTCCCTCCACCGCCTGCCGGATTTCTGCCGAACTGGGGGCCTCCGGATGTCCCGCATTCGACCTACAGGCCGCCTGCTCAGGTTTTCTTTACGGTTTGATTTTGGCCGACCAGTTCATACGCGCTGGCACCGCTAAAAACATCCTCATCGTCGGAACCGAGCGCCTCTCTTCGGTCGTCGATTGGCGGGATCGCAACACCTGCGTCCTCTTCGGAGACGGGGCCGGGGCGGTGGTGGCTCGGAGTGAACCGGGCCGCCAAGGACTTCTGGCCTTCGATTGGGGGGCCGAGGGATCCAGCGGCGAACTCCTGCATCTCCGCAACCCCCAAGCCTCAGGGAAAGCCCTCACTCCACCTGCTCCCGCCTCCCCCGATTGCATCGTGATGGCCGGAAAAGAGATTTTCAAACAGGCGGTCACCGCCATGGCGGAATCCTCACGCCGAACCCTGAAAAAAGCCGGCATCAAACTGGAGGACATCAAGTGCGTCATCTCGCATCAGGCTAATATCCGCATCATCGATGCCTTGGTGGACAAACTGAAGCTCCCCAAGGAACGCTGCTTTGTGAACGTTCACCGATATGGAAACATGTCGGCCGCCTGCATTCCGGTGGCCTTGCATGAGGCGGGTTCCGAAATGAATCTCCAGCCGGGCGACAAGGTTCTCCTCGTGGCGTTCGGCGGAGGCCTGACTTGGGCCAGCGCCATCCTCGAGTGGTAAAACCTTAAAACCAAGCCGCCGTCCTGCAGCCCAGGCCTGATTGGCGTCAATCTAGAGCGGTTTTATCCCAGCTTCTGCTTAGCGGATGATGGTGAGCAGAATTTCAGCATAACGCCCCCCAGCCCCCAGATGCTCCCGAAAGCAATTTTCCGCACGTTGCCCCAGCTCCTCCCTACCTCTTCGATTCGCCAACAGCTTTTCCAGTTCTAAAGAAAGATCCTTTTCCGAAGCTGCAACCCGGATGGCGTCGAGAGCTTCAAATTCGCGACGGAGGGACATGAAGTTCTCCATGTGGGGTCCCGCCACAATCGCCCTCCCGTAGCGAGCCGGTTCCAGAAAGTTCTGTCCGCCGGTGCCCGTGAGCGTCTTCCCGATGAAAACCAGATCAGCCGTGGCATAAAGATCTCGCAACTCGCCGGTCGTGTCGACCAACAGAACATCCGGGTCGATCTCCTTCTGTTCCTCCAGTTGGGATCTCCGAATCACTCTCAGGCCCGTGGCCGCCAATTCACCCAAGATTCCTCCCGTACGCTCCACATGCCTCGGCACGAGCATGAGACGAAGTTCAGGGTTCTTGGCTCGCAACTCCTTGGTGATTTTAGCCAAAATCATCTCCTCTCCCGGATGGGTGCTTCCCCCCAAAAGAACAACCTGTCCCTGGCTCCAACCCACCTTTTTCCTCACCTCCCGTCCCTTGCCCGGCACATCCGAGGCCAAATTGGCCACGTCGTACTTCATGCTTCCCATGAGATGCAAATGCTCTTTTGGAAATCCGGCAATCGCGAAGCGTCCCATATCCTCCTGACTCTGCACCCCAATCCAGTCGAACATCTGAAGAACCGGTCGGACAAACGTTCGCGCGGCCCGGAAAAGCCTTCTGTTCCTGCGGGATAACCTCGAATTCACCAAACAAACCGGGATCTTCATTTTCCGGGCCCGCCACAGCATGTTGGGCCAGATTTCATTTTCAATCAGAATCAAAACCGAGGGTCGAATTCTCCGAAAAGCACGCATCATCGAGTAGTAAAAGTCAGTTGGCACATAGGCGATTTTCGTCTGCTCATCGAGCAGCGGTTCCGCCACCCGACGTCCGGTGGGAGTTCCCATGGTCAGAAAAATTCTCAATTGGGGCCGCCGGGCGCGCAGCTCCCGAATCAGAACTCGGGCCAGCAACACCTCCCCCACGCTCACGGCATGAATCCAGACCGGTCGATGCGGATGCTTCAACCACTCTTTGATCTCATTCGGATAGTGCCCCAGACGTTCTCCGAGCCGCTCCCAAAACGGCTGCCGTCGCCAAATCAAGTAGGTCAGATACGGCCACGTCAGGGCAAAACCCGTTGTAAAAAGGAGGTTGTAACCGATTTTTAAAAAAGGCTCGGGAATGGTGGTCATGCTCTGGGATGGGCCTTCACGTAGGCCCCGCGCAGTCTCTCGGGGGTCACCCGGGTGTAAATCTCCGTGCTGGTCAGTCGTGCGTGGCCTAGCAACTCCTGCACCGCCCGCAAATCCGCGCCACGCCCTAGCAAATGGGTGGCAAAACTGTGCCGAAGCTTGTGGGGCGTCAGAGACGGATCCAGTCCCGCCTCGGCCAGATACTCCTTCAGGTTCCTCTGAAAAACACGGGCGCATAGACGTTCTCCTCGGGGACCGAGAAAAGCCGGGCCGGTCTCTTTTCTCAAACCCGCAGGCAGCTTGCCCTCGTACTTCTGCATCGCAGAACGCACCGCCTCCCCCAAGACCACCAACCTCTCCTTGCCGCCTTTCCCACGTACCTTAAGGGTGCGCCGGCCTTCCTCGTGAAAAGAACGAATCGGCAGACTCAAAGCCTCGCCCAGACGCAACCCTGTCCCATAGAGAAGTTCCAATAAGGCCGCGTCCCTCCATCTGGCCCAGGCCGGCTCTTTTCGACCCGTGGCTTTACATGGATTTTTTTCGAGAGTTTTGAGAGGAGCCAACAGAAGAGTCTCCATCTGCTCCTCGCTAAGAAACCTCGGGAGAGATCGCCGTGGCCGCGGTAAACGAAGCCCCGTCGCTGGATTGTCCGGGCGATCTCCTCGTGCCTGCATCCACTTAAAAAAGGTCCTCAGGGCTGAAAACCGCAACCGAACGGAGGCAGGGCCATGCTTTCCTTTGCCCGCTAAACCATGAAGGTAAGCCCGACAGTCCTGTTCCCTTGCCCCGGTCCAGTCCGTCTTGCGGTCGGCCTGAAATTCCTCCAAAGCCTGCCGATAATTCCGCAACGTATGAGCCGACAGCCCCCGCTCCTCGGCCAAGTGCCGAAGAAACGCGGCCGCCCGGGAATCGGCCGCTTCGCTGATTTCGGTTTTCAGGCCGCCGCGCTAGCCCGGGCTTTGGCGGTCTTGGCCGACTTGGGCTTGCGCGGTTCCCTCGGAGGGAAGTCAAAGCTGACTTTTCCATCCTTCCACATCAGGAAAGCAGAAAAGGGCCGGCGGGTTTTGTTTGAAATAAATTTTTCCAGCAAGGCCGTTTTCCCGTGATTCAAAAGGTCCTGCACTTCGTTGAGCTGGATGTCCCGATTTAAAATCTTCTTCGAAACCTTGAAGGTGCAGGTCGACGGCTTCGACACACTGTTCTCGCAAACATAACGGAGAAGACTGGTAAACATCCTGCCTCCGCAGGCGGGGCACTTGCCAATCGGCTCCTGTCCGGTGAAATCGAGCGTTCCTTCCTCCTCCCCAACCACGAGCTCAATTTTCCGCCCCTCCCCGAGCTTCATCCCGGCGGAGAAGGGTCGACCCAAGCGACTGCGGAACCCTTCGACCAACCCGAGGGTTCCTTTTTGCAGCAGCTCATGAAACTCCGGTGCCTCGATCCTCCGACCAGCCAGAACCTTCCGCACACTGTAACTCCCATCCAAAGTGCGATATTCCCGCAAGGTCTCCTCGAACTCCTGCCCTGTCTGGGGATCCTTAAAGTCCAATTTTCGCAGAACATGGTCCTTGTCCTGAAAAACGCGGGCTTTTTCCACGATCTCACTGGCCACTTTCTGAATCTCCTTCATGAATTCCGTACGTTTCATCCGGCCGTGCTCGATCTCCTTTAGTTTATGTTCCCACTCTCCCGTCAGTTCCGGGGAGTGCAGAATCTCGATCCCCAACGCATCCAGCGTTTCAAACAATCCGAAAGCCTTGGCCGTCGGCATCAGCTCCCGACCCATCCGCCGTACATACTCTTCCGAAATCAAAGTCTCGATCGTGGCCGCCCGCGTCGCCGGCGTACCCAAACCCCGCTCGCCCATGGCGTCGCGCAGGGCTTCGTCGTCCACCAGCTTTCCTGCCCCCTCCATGGCGCTCAATAAAGTCGCTTCCGTGAATCTTGCCGGTGGCTTGGTCTGCATTCCCTCGGCCAAAATCGCCACGGTTTTGACCTTTTCCCCATCCTGCACCGGCACCAGCAGTTTCCCTTCCTCTCCACCCCCCTCCTCCACCGCTTCTTTCCCGTACACGGCCAACCATCCAGCCTCCTTGAGAATTTTCCCGTCAGTGCGGAAGGCATGCCCCTCCACCCGGGTGATCCGATTGGTCACCTCGTAAATGGCTTCGGGATAAAAGACCGCGATGAAGCGCCGGACGATGGCGGCATACACCTTGGCCTCAATCTCATCCAGTTTGGCCGGAATTTGCAGGGTCGGAATGATGGCAAAGTGGTCGCTCACCTTGGCCCCGTTGAAAACCCTCTTGGTCGGCTTCAGCCATCCCTTGTCCAAAACGGTTTTGGAAAATTCTCCGTACTCGCTGCCGTTGAGATTCTCCAGCGTGGATTGGACCACGGGGAGGTAATCGTCCGGCAGATAGCGGGAATCGGTTCGGGGATAGGTGATCGCCTTATGTTTTTCGTAGAGCGCCTGCGCAATTTGCAAGGTGCGCCGGGCCGATAGTCCAAAACGGCTGTTTCCGTCCCGCTGCAAGCTGGTCAAATCATAGAGCAACGGAGAGAGCTGCCGAGCCGGCTTCTTTTCATCATGCACCTCGCCGATCTTCCCCTGACACTCTTGCACGATGACCTCAGCACTCTTTTTGTCCCATAGCCGCTCGGGCTTTTGGTCCGCCCCGCGGTCGGACGCTTTTTTGTCCGCTAGTTTTTCGTCAAACCAACGTCCCTCGTATTCTCCGGCTTTCGCCCCAAAAGTTGCGTGCACTTCCCAAAAATCTTTTGGCACAAAGGCCCGGATCTCATGCTCCCGGTCGACCAGAATACTGAGGGTCGGGGTCTGGACCCGACCCGCCGTGGTCAAAAAGAACCCACCCCCCTTGGAATTCAACGCCGTCAAAGCACGAGTCGTGTTGATTCCCACGAGCCAATCGCTCTCGGAACGCGACTTGGCGGCATCCAACAAAGGCTCCATCTCTTCGCCTTTGCGCAGTTTGGTAAACCCATCCCGGATGGCGGTCGGAGTCATCGATTGCAGCCAAAGCCGGTGAACGGGCTTTTTGGATTCCGCTGCTTCCATCACATAACGAAAAATCAGCTCGCCCTCCCGCCCGGCGTCGCAGGCATTGATCACCCCGGTCACATCCTTCCGCTTGAGAAGTTTTTTCAGCAGTTCGAAACGTGGGGCCGTCCTCTCGATGACCTTCAGCTTAAACTCATCGGGTAACACCGGCAGACTCTCGAAACTCCACTTCCCCTTTCCTTTTCCGTATTCCGTCGGCTTACAAAGCTCCACCAAATGGCCGATCGCCGAACTCAACACATACTGATCGGATTCCCAATGCTCCCCCTCCTTCTTGAAACCAGTCAGCACCCGGGCCAGATCATTGGCCACGCTCGGTTTTTCCGCGATAATCAGTTTTTTAGCCATGGGTTAATCTATGCGGGTGAAGTACTTACCGGGCATTTGTCGCACCCAGCGTTTCATTTCTAGTTTCAAAAGGGTGGCGGACACTGCCGGGGATGGCAACCCGCATTTTCGGGTCAATATATCCATATGCATCTCCTCCCGACCCAGTGCCTCCAGAACCTTTCTCTCCTGCTCCCCAAGATTACCCTGGGGAAGGTTGATGGAGGGCATCTCGGACGGGGGCAACAGAAACTCAAACTCCGCCAACACATCCTCCACCGACTCCACCAACCGGGCTCCATCCTTCAAAAGTTGATGACACCCCCCGGACTGCGGATGATCAATCCTTCCCGGCACGGCAAAAACCTGGCGTCCCTGCTCCAAGGCCTGCTTGGCGGTGATCATCGCCCCACTGGCCCGTGCCGCCTCGACCACCAGCAATCCTTTACTCAGCCCGCTGACAATCCGGTTCCGCATCGGAAAAGTCTGTCGGTCGGGAGCCGTTCCCAGGCAAAATTCGCTCATCACACAACCGCCGGACTCCTCCATTTTTTCCGCCAAGGTCCGGTTTTCCGCCGGATACACCTGATCCATCGAACAACCCAAAACTGCCGCCGTCTTCCCCTTGGCCGCCAAAGCTCCCTGATGCGCCGCCGTGTCGATGCCCCGAGCCAAACCGCTGATCACGCCCACGCCAGCATAGGCCAGCTGATACCCAAGTTTTTTTGCCAACTCGATTCCATAACCCGTAGCCTCCCTCGTTCCCACCACCCCAATCGAGGCTCCTCGCACCGCCTCCAGATTTCCGCGGTAATACAAAACCATGGGTGGATCATGAATCTCCCTTAAAAGGGGCGGGTAGGAGGGATCCTCCACATCGATGACCTGAAGCTTCAACTTCTCGATCTGTTTCAGCTCCTTCGCTAGATCGAAACTTTTTTCCCAGCCGCGGATCGACTCCGCCACTGCCTGCCCCACTCCCTCCACCCCGGCCATTCGCGAGGTCGGTTGAGCCAACAGTCCCTCCACGGCACCCAACGCCTCCCTCAGCTTCCTCACCCTCACCGGTCCCACCAAACGGAGGGCGTTGAGGATCAGGTAGGCCTCGGTCCTCGTCATCCTTTCGGGGGACGCCCCTCGCGGACCTCCTCCAAAGCGAGCTGGATCTTTTTCTCCGTCACGCCGGAAACCAGATCCGCCCGACCGATTTTCCTCAACAAAACCCAACGAATTCCCTGCATGGTAGCTTTTTTATCACGCGCCATGACCGGAGAGAGTTTGTCCCAGCGCAAATCCGGATGGGTCACGGGTAATCCGTGGGCTGCAATCACCCCCTTCAATTTTTCTGCCGTCTTCTTTTTCAGCCCCTTCGCCTTTACGGAAAGGTGCGCGGCCACACACATGCCGATCGCCACCGCCTCCCCGTGCCGTAAGCCCTCATAACCCACTATGCCCTCTAGCCCATGAGCCACCGTGTGGCCGAAATTGAGCAGTGCCCTCTTTCCCTTCAAATCCTTCTCATCCTCCCCGGCTAGCTTGGCTTTGATCTCCACACAGCGCTTCACCACTTTGGCCATGGAGCGGGGCATTCCCTTAAGCAAGGAGCCAAAAAGTTTCGCATCGGCAATCGCACCATACTTGATCACTTCCGCCATGCCCGCCCGCTTCTCCGCAGGCGGCAAAAAATTCAGCCATCGCAGATCGGCCAGTACCGCCTTCGGCGGGTAAAAAGCCCCGACCAGGTTTTTACCCTCCGGAAGATCGATACCCGTTTTTCCCCCCACACTGCTGTCGACCATCGCCACCACCGTGGTAGGAACCTGAATCACGGGCAGTCCCCGCAGATAAGTCGCCGCCACAAACCCGGCTAGGTCGCCCGTGACCCCTCCGCCCACCGCCACGATCCAACCGTCCCGGGTCAAACCCGCTCCGGCTAACTGACGAACCACCCGACCATACTCCTCCACCGATTTCGACCTCTCTCCCGCCGGAATTCTGACCCGCACAATCCGTGAGGCTCTTTTTTCCAGCCACTCGAAAAGCCCTACCGCCAAAGGCAACCCGGCAATCCCCTCATCCACCAGCATTGCGACCGGAACCTTGGCCGGGAGGAAAGACTGTAACCCCTGAGGCAGGACCTTTTCCCCCACATAGACGGGATAAACCCCAGCCGAAGACTTTACCCGGATGCGTTTGGTGCTCATTTCAGCATTTTGAATCGCTTTCCGCGGCGAAACAAGTACCCCCCCACCATGGCAAAAACGTCCTCATCTGGGGATAAAACCGGATTTTTCGCCCCAGGATGCGCTCGTTTTTCGGTTTTTTTGAAAAATCGAGGCGAGGGTCGGAATCGAACCCACGGCCCGACAGCATCGCTACCAGTCTAGCTGCACCAGTTGTTGCCTGATATTTTACTTCGTAGACTTCAGCAGA
>Ga0209598_10001426_pt1 | contig 19644 bp, 18 predicted proteins | sample M_140807_EF_Meta_FD_187317 | JGI IMG/M metagenome (GOLD analysis project Ga0209598, IMG submission 187317) | Freshwater microbial communities from Lake Montjoie, Canada to study carbon cycling - M_140807_EF_MetaG (SPAdes) (version 2) | ecosystem: Environmental > Aquatic > Freshwater > Lake...
GCGTATTAATACCAGTACCTACTGCAGTGCCACCTAGTGCTAGTTCAGACAAATGCGCAAGTGTATTGTTAATGGCTTTAAGTCCATGATCTAGTTGAGAAACGTATCCGCTAATTTCTTGACCAAGTGTAAGTGGCGTAGCATCCATAAAATGGGTACGACCAATTTTTACCACCTGCATAAAGTCTTTACTTTTTTGTGCAAGGGTATCTCTTAATTTTTTAATCCCCGGAATGGTAGTTTCTAATAATATTTTATAGGCTGCAATGTGCATCGCCGTTGGGAACGTATCGTTAGATGACTGAGATTTATTAACGTCATCGTTGGGGTGTAAAAACTTTTCTTTGTCGGTTAAGCTACCGCCTTTTAGTACGTGCCCACGGTAAGCTACCACTTCGTTTACATTCATATTAGATTGGGTACCACTACCGGTTTGCCATACCACCAACGGGAATTGATCGTTATGTGTTCCTGCTAAAATTTCGTCACAAACCTGACCAATAAGCGCACATTTATCTTGAGGTAAAACACCTGCATCAAAGTTTGTAAGCGCTGCTGCTTTTTTCAAATACGCAAAAGCGGCTATAATTTCTTTGGGCATGCGGTTGATGTCTTCGGCTATTTTAAAGTTTTCGATACTGCGCTGTGTTTGTGCACCCCAATATACACCAGCAGGTACTTTTACTTCCCCCATAGTGTCTTTCTCAATTCTAAATTCCATGATTGCTATTTTAATTATTATTAGCGAATTGTTATCTTTTGCAAAGGTAAGGATGTAGGCGCTACATTTTGATTATTTTAGTTCATACAAAACGTTTTTACCCATGAAAAATCTATTCCTTGTTTTATGTTTGGGGCTTTCATTAGCCGCTTCTGCACAGCAACACCAAAACATAAAGCAAAACATCATTATTATTACTACCGATGGTTTTCGTTGGCAAGATTTATTTAAAGGAATGGACGATACCATTGCGCAGCAAAAGCGTTTTAATGAAGGCGATAGTTTAGGACTTATTCAAAAATATGGTGGTGCAACTACCCAGGAGCGTCGACAAAAATTAATGCCATTTTTTTGGAATACCATCGCTACTAAAGGTCAGGTGTATGGCAACCGTTTATTTGGCAACAATATTAATAATGCCAATCCACACTGGTTTTCTTATCCGGGTTATTCAGAAATATTTACAGGATATGTAGATGAGCGTATTAATAGCAACGAGTATCCGGCAAATCCTAACACAACAGTTCTTGGTTTTTTAAATGCGCAACCAGCACTTAAAGGGAAAGTATATGCATTTAGTGCTTGGGAGGCTTTTAATAGAATTTTAAATGAAAAAGTTTCTGGGATACCCGTTACTGCTGCATTTGATACACTTGGATTTAATAATTTGACGGCCAACGAAAAGTTACTCAATAAACTTCACCAGCAAAGTTACCGCCCATGGGCAGAGGAGTGTTTTGATGTATACACTCATTTTAATGCCATGGAAACATTAAAAAATAGAAAGCCACGTGTGTTGTATATTTCTTATGGCGAAACCGATGAGTGGTCACATGCAGGTAAATACAAATCCTATTTAAATGCAGCCAATCAGTTAGACAAGTGGCTAGAAGAAATTTGGAATTTTGTACAATCGGATCCTCAATACAAAAACAATACTACATTATTGATTACTTCCGATCATGGACGCGGCGATGTGGTAAAAGAGACATGGACGAGCCATGGTGCTAAAATTGAAGGGGCCAATCAAATTTGGATGGCAGTAATGGGGCCAAATACACCAGTTTTAGGAGAGGTAAAAACACCGGCGCAATATTATCAAAAACAGTTTGCGCAAACCATTGCTAATTTAATGGGGTACAATTATACGGCCGAGCATCCGGTAGCGGATCCTATTAAGTCAACAAAAACTATTTCCCAGTAAAAACAGGCTTTCTTTTTTCTAGAAAAGCAGTGGTGCCTTCTACCATGTCTGATGTGATAAAGCAGGCGCTAAAAGCGTTTAGTTCTGTTTCATAACCGTTTAGCGCTTCGTTGTGCACAGCATTGGCAGCTTCTATGCATTTTGCAATCGCAACAGGTGCTTTGGTTTGTATAAGGGTTGCAATATCTTTTCCTTTAGCAAGTAATTGATCTGGCAGTACAACATGGTTTACGAGTCCGGATGCAAATGCCGCAGAAGCATCTATCATGCCACTCGTTAGCATTAATTCCAGTGCCCTTCCTTTCCCAATTAATTGCACTAGTCTTTGTGTACCACCATATCCTGGAATAATACCAAGGTTAACTTCTGGTTGTCCAAATTTTGCATTTTCGGATGCAATTCTAAAATGACAGGCCATAGCAAGCTCGCAACCACCGCCTAATGCAAAACCATTAACACATGCAATTACTACTTTAGGACAGTTTTCGATTTTAAAAAACAAGTCTTGTCCGCGGCGTGCAAGTGTTTTTCCGCCTGCTTCGCCGGCGCCAATAAATTCTGAAATATCTGCACCTGCTACAAAAGATTTTTCGCCAGCACCCGTTATTAAAACAGATTTGATAGCAGGGTTGGTATACACTTCATGCATTACCGCTTCTAGTTCTGCAATAACTTGTCCATTTAATGCATTTAATTTTTCGGGTCTATTGATGGTAATGGTAAAAACACCCGCATCATTTGCAGTAAGTAGTGTAGTATACATAATTAAAAGTTTCGGTGAGCAGCAACCCATTCAGAAATATATGCTGCAATGGTTGTAGTAGGTGTACCTGGCGCAAAAAGTGTGCCCACGCCAAGTGCTTGAAGGGCTTCCATATCTGCTTCAGGAATAATGCCGCCTCCTGTAACGAGTACGTCATTCATTCCTTTTTCTTTTAATAGCCCCATTATTTTTGTAAAAACGGTATTGTGTGCGCCACTTAAAATACTCACGCCAATGGCGTCTACATCTTCTTGTAATGCAGCATTCACCACCATTTCTGGTGTTTGTCTGAGACCTGTGTAAATAACTTCCATGCCCGCATCACGCAGCGCAGTGGCAATTACTTTGGCACCTCTGTCATGTCCGTCTAGTCCTACTTTAGCAACTAGTACACGAATGGGACGTTTGGTTTGGCTCATACAAGTGTATTATTTGTTTTGTAAAAGTACTGTTTTACGGTGGTATTGGTAACGCAGATAACCAGATACTATAACCGCCAAAAGTAATAATTCCGAAAACGCTTTTTCGGCGTCTAACCAGTCTAGTGGGCGGTCTTTTAATAAAGGGTCCATGAGTAAACCATGCACTGCAAATAAAAGCGCCATTACATAGGCTACCAAGTGAATATTTTTCCAGGTTCTAAAACCTAATTTTTGTTTTATCACTTTTTGTGTGGTAATAATTAATAGCAATAATCCAATGAATGCTATAAAACCCAGTAGCACAATATTTGATTGATGCGGGGCAGTCCAAGGCATTATTAAGTTACTGTATGTAAAACTACTAGTGCTATCTAAAGGTATGAGTAAGAAATGTCCTAGTGTAAAAACTAGCGCTGCATAAGAAGTATAGTTGTGCAATTGATACACGTCTATTGCTTTTATTTTTGGCGGCATTTTTTTGTAAAGTGTATATTTTTTATAACCTGTACTTAAAAACATACCAAGCACCATATTTACAAATAAAATACCACTTGCTATTAAGCCAAGTGCTCCCGAAATATCAATAATGGCAATGGGTTCCATATTAAGCGTTTAATAATTGTAAGGCATGTTTGATTCTGGTTACAGTATCTGCAACGCCAATGGTAGCAGCTATTTCAAACACACCGGGTCCAAATTTTCCACCCACAAGCATAATGCGCATAGGTAGCATAAGCTCGCCAGGTTTAAGCTGATGTGCAGCGGTTAATTCTTTAAAAGTATTTTCTAACACCGTGTGGTCATTGCTATTTGAATTTTCAAAAGCTGTGCAAAGTGCTTCAAAGAAATTCTTTTTGTTGTCATCCCATTTGCTCGCAATAGAAGCAGTATCTATTTGCTTTGGCGCAACAAAATAAAAACCAGCTTGTGTAATAAAATCTGGGAGTAGTATGCAACGCTCTTTGGTTATGCCAATTATTTTTTGAAGGTATGCCGGATTTTTTACTTCAATACCCGCTTCATTAAAATAAGGCTCTACAAGGCCTGCTAAATAAGCATTATCGGCGTTTTTGATCCATTCTGCGTTAAACCATTTAGCTTTTTCGTAATCAAATTTTGCGCCGCCTTTATGCACGCGCTCCATCGAAAATTTTTGAATAAGCTCGGTCATTGTAAAAATTTCTTGGTCGGTGCCGTCATTCCAACCAAGCACTGCTAGTAAGTTTACAAATGCTGCTGGTAAAAATCCATGCTCTTTAAATCCAGTGTTTTTTTCATTTGTTTTTGGGTCGGTCCAATCCATGGCAAATACAGGAAATCCTAAACGGTCTCCATCTCTTTTGCTTAATTTTCCATGTCCATCGGGCTTTAAAATAAGGGGTAAATGTGCCCACTGCGGCATGTCATTGATCCAGCCTAAATATTTCCAAAGTAATAAGTGTACCGGTGCAGATGGAAGCCATTCTTCACCTCTAAATGCATGGCTAATTTTCATGAGGTAATCGTCTACCACTACCGCTAAGTGATAGGTAGGCATGCCATCGGCCTTTAATAATACTTTATCATCTACTTGTGAGGTGTTAAAAGAAACCTCACCTCTAATCATATCGGTAAAAGTTACTTCTTCGTTATCTGGCATTTTAATGCGCACCACATAAGGGGTACCTTCATGTAACAATGCTTCAACTTCTGACGCGCTAAGCGTTAATGAGTTGCGCATTTTTGTGCGAATGGCCTGATTGTATTGAGGCGAAGGATTTTCTGGCGTTTTAAAATTTGTACGCATTGCTTCTATCTCGGCGGGCGTGTCAAATGCATAATATGCATGGCCTGCATCAATTAGCGCAGTCGCATACTGCTTGTAACTTTCTTTTCGTTCACTTTGTCTGTAAGGGGCGTAAGGGCCACCAACAGCAGGGCTTTCGTCTGGTGTAAGTCCACACCAGTTCAATGTTTGTAAAATATAATCTTCGGCACCGGGTACAAATCTAGATTGGTCGGTGTCTTCTATGCGTAAAATAAAATCACCGCCATTTTTTTTGGCAAATAAATAGTTGAATAAAACGGTTCTTACACCACCTAAATGTAAGCCTCCAGTTGGGGAGGGCGCAAATCGGACACGGACTCTTTTGTTCATGGCGCAAAGATAAGATTTATATTTGCCACATGTACCTCGTAAAAACACCTTGGTGGTTAAGGGCAATTTACCCTTCCCTTGTATGGCGGATGCCTTCCAGGTCCAAAGTGTTGTACCTCACATTTGACGATGGTCCGCACCCTACCATTACCCCTTTTGTGCTTGATACGCTTAGGCAATATCAGGCAAAAGCCACGTTTTTTTGTATTGGGAAAAATGTAGAAGCCTACCCCGGCATTTATGCGCAAATTATGTTTGAAGGGCACGCTGTGGGCAATCATACCCAGCATCATGTGAATGGTTGGGAGGTTTCGGATCAAGCCTATTTACAAGATATTACGGAGGCGTCTAAGCATATCAAGTCTAATTTATTTAGACCGCCTTATGGCCGCATAAAAAAAAGTCAAATCAAAAAAGTAAAGCAAGCTTTTCCTGACATGCGCATTATTATGTGGGATGTGCTCAGTGCCGATTTTGATACCCGTTTAAACGCGGATGCATGTCTTGGTTACACGGTGTACCATAGCAAGAGCGGTTCTATTGTTTTGTTTCATGATAGTGAAAAAGCTTTCCCTCGCATGCAAACAGCACTCCCTAAAATGCTTGCACATTTTGCTAATGAAGGCTATACATTTGAAGCCATAAAATTTAATGCATAAACGATATTTACACAATGGCGCCTATATTAATTGATACACATACACATTTATATTCTGACGAATTTACTGTTGATATTGATACTGTTATTGCGCGTGCGCAACATGACAATGTGCAAAAATTTTATTTACCTGCCATAGATAGTAACTCGTTAGATGCGATGCTTGCGTTAGAAAAAAAATATCCGGGTGTATGTATTTCTATGATGGGGCTTCACCCATGTTATGTAAAAGAAAATGTACAAGACGAACTAGCCATTGTAGAAAAATGGATCAACCAAAGAGACTTTGTAGCAATTGGAGAGATTGGACTTGATTTTTATTGGGATAAAACATTTGTAGAACAGCAGCGAGCAGCTTTTGAAACGCAAATGGAGTGGGCGCTTGCAAAAAACTGGCCCATTGTAATTCATACCCGCAATGCCATGCAAGAAACCATAGAAATGGTAAAGCCTTTTGCAAAAAGGGGTTTAAAGGGCATTTTTCATTGCTTTAGTGGATCTGCGGAATCTGCTAAACAAATAGTAGACATGGGTTTTTATTTAGGCATAGGAGGGGTGATTACGTATAAAAATGCGGGGCTGCCAGAGGCTCTTGAAAATATCTCGCTTTCACATTTGGTACTCGAAACCGATGCGCCATATTTAACACCTGTTCCTTTTAGGGGCAAACGCAACGAATCTGGGTATTTGCTTTATATCGCCGAAAAATTAGCAGAAGTAAAGCAAACCTCCTTACAAGAAGTGGCTGCTATAACAACGGCCAATGCCCAAAAAATATTCGGTTCCTGAGCGCCGAACCTTTATTTTTGCCCTCCCAATAAAAACGGGGTTTATTTAAAATAAATAGAGAGGTGTCCGAGTGGTTGAAGGAGCACGCCTGGAAAGTGTGTATACGGCAACGTATCGAGGGTTCGAATCCCTTCCTCTCTGCGAAGTCTTTTATACTTTAAGGCTGTGTCGAAAGCTTGCTTTCGTAAACAGACGAAAAGTATAAAAGAAAAACAAAAGTTTCACTTTTGTTTCAAAGACTTTGGTCAAAGAGAACATTCGGGATGACAATGCGCAGCATTGGCAATCCTATTTATAAGGTGGGGTTATAATTTCCAATTTATAGAAAAACCAACAGCACGCCCCATTCCATACACACCAGAACCATGTGTTTTATACTTTTCGTTGAACAGGTTAATTAAGTTAATATTTAAATCTAGGTGCTTCATTTGTATGCTTGCATCTATATTAAGCGTATTCCAAGAAGGGGTTCCAGCCATCCCAATTCTGTTGTCGTCAATATCTCCTTTAGCAAGTCTGGTTTGTTGTCCTGCAAATTGATGCCTGCAGGCAATGGTCATATTTTTATGTTTCCATGAAAGAGAGGATTGTCCAAAAAATGGAGGAATTCTTCTCATGGGTTCATTTTTTGTTACGTTTTGTCCGTAAGTGTATGTAGCATTCGTTTGTATAATAAATCTTGAATTTAAAATATGAGAAAACGATAATTCGGCTCCTTTGATATAGGAAGATTCTATATTTTTTTTATTATAGACATTATATCCATTAATAACTTTGCCGTCTACTAATACCCTTGCAATAACATCTTTTAATTTCATATTAAATGCAGAAACAGCAAAGTTGCTTTTTCTAGAATTGTATTTATATCCGATTTCTAAGTTTAAAGATTTCTCTGGTTTCAAATCGTAACTAGGAATTTCATACCTAAAGTCAACAATACCCAAAGTTCCTAAGTCGTCTATATTAGGAGCTCTGTAGCCATTTGTAATGGATCCAAAAAGAGCATTGTTATCATTGAATTGGTAGTTAAGTCCAAAGTTTGCAACAAGTGCAGATGGTTTTAGTGTTACATTTCCTAGATCGGCATCCTTTATTTTTATATTTAAAAAATTATAACGAATACCAGTAATCATTTTAAATTTTCCGGCACTTATGTAATGAATATTAAACAATGAGCTATTGTTATAGATTGAATTATTGGGGTATAAACCTCTTTTTGAAATTTGAGTACTAGTGCTAGTATTCAATTCTGTTGCAATGCTATTTACACGGTCTTGGTAATAGTCAAAACCGGTGTTCATTGTCCAAAAGTTTGTAGGCTTTGATATGATTTCTGCAGTTATGCCAGTTGTATGGATACTGTCATTTTCATTTCTTAAAATTACAGCATTGTTTTTCTGAAGCGATCGTTTTTCAATAGAACGCTGCAAGGAGGCATTGACAATAAATTCACTAAACCATTTTTTATTTCCTTTATATCTATACTTGAGATAATTCAAATTATGAATTTGTTTATCAACTTGATTGATTTTATAATTTTCTAACACTATTTTATGATAAATCGGAATATTTTTTTGAATTGTATTTTGGGTAGAAAAAATTAATTCTTGATTGCTACTTATTTTTAATTTTGCTTTTATATCGTAGTTTTTTTCTCTATAACCTGTTGGGGCTTGACTGCCAATACCTTCGCCACCAACAATGTCACCAAATTCTTTTAAACTAAGTCCTCCTAGTAGGTTCCATTTGCTACTTGCATATGTTAGCTCGGTTCTATTTGTCTTTTCCATTTGGGAAGTCAAAAATTTACTGCTATTGGCTACTCTAAATACATGCGCATCGCTTGTTTTAACTTCTTTTGTTGTAAGATTAATAACACCGCCCATTGCATCGGAACCATACTCTATTGCACCAATACCTTTTAGTACATCAATTTTTTCAAGTGTATACATATCAATGGTATTTAGGTACTGATTTGGACCATACCTAAAGGTTGAATTATTTAATCTAATTCCATCAATCACCATTAATGTTTGGTTGCCTGTGAGTCCTCTAATAAATGCTGATCCTCCACCATGATTGGTTTTTTGTAAAAAAACACCACTTGTTCCAATGAGTGCTTCTGGTGTTGTGCGCGATCCATTTTGAATTATTTGCTTTGCAGCAATAGAACTTACAACAAATGGGTTGGATAAGTCTTTAATTTTGATATTTCTGCTTTCAACAACAATAGAATCTAATGTCAAATAAGTTGAATCGATTTTTTGTGCTGCAATTGCATTGCTTATTAAAATAAGCGCAAAAATTAAATACCTCTGCATCTACTATTATTTTTTAATGACTGTATAATTATTGCTGAATAATGGTTCCAGAGGTTTTATAAAATTCTTTTCTTTGCTCCTCTTCATTATCCATTTTAGGTCCTTGCTTTACTTTTCTCCAATCTATGGGTTGATTGTACTTTTTCATAGCCTTATCCCAATCAAAAACTTCTTGGCTCGGAAATTCAAAATTATACGGTGTAAAATCTGGTTTGTTGGTAAAAAAGTCACTCAATAAAGAAGCGGTTACATCGTATTGGTTCACGTAAGGAATTCCCAAAATATTATACATCACTTTTAAAATAGATCCAAAGTTGGCATGTGTTTGAGAAACATAATTCTTTTTTACATATGGACCAGCCATGAGTAAAACACTTCTATGCGCGTCTATATGGTCTACGCCGCCTTGAGGATCGTCTTCGGTTACTATCACTAGCATATCTTTCCAATATGGCGTTCTACTTAAAAAATGGAGTGTTCTGCCTAATGCCAAATCATTGTCTGCTACATAGGATGCACTATACGGATAACCATCTTCAGGTCTTGGGCCTGCAGTGTGATCGTTTGGTAGCATCATTGTAATTAACTGCGGCAATGTATCTTTTCCGTTTAACCATTTTTTGGTAAACTCTTCTTCAAATTGTTTGGCTCTAAATTGATCTGGAATATTGGTGTTGTATCCAGCAAAATTGTGTGATGTTCTTTCCCATACGCCCTTTTGCATGGGAACCATAACAATGTGCGCAGCGCCGGTTGCGGTATCGTCCCAGTCTTCTCTAACATGGGCTGTTTCATTGGCCTGACCAAAATTATAGTAGCTAATTTTTTTTCTGTCTAATGCTTCCCACAGTCCACCAATTTCTGCATAATCTTCAGGATCCATACTTCCTGTAGATCCTGGAAATCTTCTTCCAGGTGCAGAAGAAAAATAGTCAGCCTTTTTTTCGGTGCTTGAATTGGCTTCCACCCACTCGTTAGGGATAACGCCCATCATCCAGTGGTGACCATGTATAGATGCGTCACTATCACAATAAAAATTATCGCTCACCGAAAATTGTTTTGCAATTTTTTGGTGGTTAGGTGTCACATTTACATTTTTTACTGAATTCTTTTGGCCGTATACATTTACGTCTAATCCAAATCTAGCAAGGGTATTGTCGCCTCTTGCTGTATTCATTTGTCCAAACACTTCATCAAATGTTCTATTTTCTTTGGTAATGAATACAATATGCTTAATAGGGCTTGTTTTGCTGCCAGGTAATACTGGTAATGGTAAGCTGTCTGTTTGTGATTTTGTAACAAAAGTGTTATTAATTACTTGGTTGGTGTAGGTTTGTAATTTTTCTGGACTAGGGTTTGTGATTTTTTGAAAAGTACCCAATTGAATGTCTCCGATATACGTTCCTTGAACGGGTACTTTAAAATTTTTACCGCCATTGGGTCCTGCACCTAATCCTCTGCAAGAGGTTACATACAAATTAGAATCATTGTTTGATAATTTAACTCTTGTTGTTCCCCAGCCTGTTGGAATAAGGCCCAAAGTTTTTTCGGTGGCCAATTCAATTTTAGCTACTGCATTAAAGCCAAGTAGTGCAACAAAAAGATATTTTTGATCTTTTGAAAGATCAATACCAAAAGGTAAAAGACCTCTTAATTTATCGATGCGTTGATCAACTTTTATGGGAATGTGTTTTACGATACGTCCTTTTTTGTAATCAATAACGGCAATATTATCGTTAGTAGCATTTGTCACATAGGCATATTTACTGCCTACCACAATTGAGTTAGGGCTTGCGCCACCAATTACTTCTGCATCTTCAACAAGTTCGCCTAAAAGCATGCCAGTTTTAAGTTTAGCAATTGTTTTGTTGGTTGCTAAATCTATACAAAAAACACTCATCGCGTCTGGTACATTGGGATCTCCTAATCCAGGAATTTTTTTGCCATCAATTTCAGTTCCTTCAATAGATTCTTTGGTGTTATTACCATAAGGGTGCCAATTAATATATTGAGTTTTTAAGTTTTCTTTGGTAGTTCCTTCTACTAAAGGGTAAGCATACATGCCTACGTTAGCCACCAAAACTGTTTTTTGATCGGGTGATATGGCAAGTCCAAAAGGTTGTCTGCCGGTAGGTATTGATGCAATTATTTTTTTAGCGGAAAGGCTATAGCGAACAAGTCTAAAATTGCCTCTATCTAAAATAAGTAATTCATTTTTTTGTGCATAATAAATCAGATCACTGGTAAAACTTCCTTCATACTTTTTACCATTAAAAACGCCATCTAAAAGTATGGATTCTACTTTTTTTCTTGCAACATAATCATACACTACCACAGATCCTTCGTCTCCACCACTTAGGTAAACCAAATTATTATGGGTATCAAAAGCGACTCCTAAAAAAGATCCTTTCAATAATGGACTTTCTTTTTTGCTGTAATATTCTGGAATTCTTTTTTGATCCATCGTAGCTAAATCAATGATAGTGATTGCATTTTCATGCATGGTGATGGCTACTTTTTGATCTGGCGATATGGCAAGTCCAAATGGGTCATGTGTAATTCTAATGGTTTGGCCGGCTGGGCTTACATACCTTCCACTAGGCAAAACAGAATAAGAATTGGTATCTATCTTAGCTAGCTCTTTGTAGCCAGGAACAGATAAATAATTCACTGTTTGTGCATTCGCAGACAGCGCTAAAAAGGCTATACAAGATAGCAATATATAATTAAATTTCATATATGTTTAGGTTTGAACAAACCTATGTATTTATATGATATTTGGGCTTTTCTAACAATTATTATTTTGTTACCAAATAGGGCGCTATAATGCCCTGCCATATTTTATAGCCTGCTGCATTCATATGTAATTTATCTGCAATAAAAATATGGGTCAGTATTTTACCTTCTGCATCCAACATACTGTCATAAACATTGATAAAAGCCGTATTTTTTTGATTGGCTAAAAATGATTTTATCAGTTCATTGCCTTTGATATAAATGGGTAGTAATTTTTCTCGGCTTGGGCTTGGTTTCATAGAAATATATGCAACGGGTACTTTTTTAAATTTAGATCTTATGATACCGTACAATGTTTTGAATCTTTCTAAAACTGTATCCGCCGTTACGCTACTTGACCCAGCAATATCGTTTTCGCCGCAATACACTAAAATTTGTTTAGGCTTGTATTTTAATACCACATCATTTGCATAGTAAATAACATCGGTTAAACTAGAGCCTCCAAATCCTCTATTGAACATTCTATGTTCTGGAAAATAATCTTGTACATCTTTCCATTTTGTAAAACTTGAACTGCCAATTAACAATACTGCATTTTTTGGCGGCGTATGAATGGAGTCTGCTTTTCTAAATGCTTTTATCTCATTCATGAAGGGTTGTGCGCTTAGTAAATTTGAAAATAAACACAAGAAAAAAGGAATTGGTAAAAATGATTTGAAGCGCTTGGTTGTATTTTTTTTCATAGCGTCAAGTTTATTTATTGTTTTGTTAATTTAGATGGTTTTTTCCACTTGTAAAAATTAATATGGCATTATAAACATAATTCGTATTTTCGCCAAACGCTTCAAAATGAATGTATTTAAATTTTTGGCTTTCTTTTGTTTGACAAGCTCTTTTGTGCAGGTTCAGGCACAAATTTTTTATCCCCTCTATTCCATTATTCAAATTCAGATAAACAAGCACAATACCCTTGGTGTTGCAGCAGTTGTTATCAAGGACGGTAAAATTATTGATCAAAATTAGCACATGATCCAAAGAGATTTTCATAATCCATCCGCAATAACTGCTTTTGTAACAAATGCTTTGCAAGAAGACATTGGTGATGGGGATATCACTTCCCTTTCTGTGTTAAGCGCAGATGCAACTGGTGTGGCCAATTGTATGGTTAAAGAGCCATGTATCATTGCGGGCGTTTCATTGGCCCATGAAATATGTAAAATTGTTGATCCTACTTTATTGGTATCCTTTTCCTGTACCGATGGAGAATCTATTGAGCAAGTGCCAGTTTGTGTAGGCACTATTACTGGTAATTTAAGTAGTATTTTAAAAGCCGAAAGACTCCTTCTAAATTGTATGCAACGCATGTCGGGTATTGCTACTAAAACAAACCAATTTGTCCAAATTCTAGCACCCAAAGGTATTGCAGTGTATGATACCAGAAAAACGACACCCAATTTTAGATTGCCTGAAAAATGGGCGGTACATATTGGTGGAGGCACCAACCACCGCTTTGGATTAGATGATCAAATTTTAATTAAAGACAATCACATTAAGGCAGCTGGAGGCGTTACTGCTGCCCTAAACAATTGCACCGCTTATTGTCAACAATTTAATTTGAATTGTGTTGTTGTAGTAGAAGTGCAGTCTATTCAAGATTTTAAAGAAGCCATGTTATTTTCAATCGTTCAAAGAATACTTGTAGATAACCAACCTCCAGAAATGATTGAGCAGTACGTTGCTTTACGAGACTTGCACGCGCCTGATAAAAAAATTGAAATTTCTGGCGGTGTCAATTTAGAAAACATTAATAATTATGCAATTGATGGGGTACACTGTGTATCGGTAGGCGATTTAACCCATCATATACATGCAGTTGATATATCTTTAAAAGTACAATAAATGTTATTTGAGCAAGAAGTAAATAGAGTGGGTTATTTGAGTAGATCGGTTCCTGATCGCGAACATTTAGTAGAAGCCATTTTGGCGCTTAAAAAGGAAAAAAATGCCATTATTTTAGCCCATTATTATGTTTCGGAAGACATACAAAAAATTGCCGATTATATTGGTGATAGTTATGCCCTTGCTAAAATTTCAAAAGAGTTGGATACCAAAATGATTGTTTTTTGTGGTGTTCATTTTATGGCGGAAACTGCTAAAATATTAAATCCTGCAGCAAAAGTTTTAATTCCTGATTTACATGCGGGTTGTTCTTTGGCAGATGCTACTCCTTTAGATGCATTTGTTGCTTTTAAAAATCAACATCCTGGTGCAGTTGTGGTTAGTTATATTAACTGTTCTGCAGAAATTAAGGCCGAAAGTGATTATATATGTACCTCTTCTAATGCGGTAGATGTTGTTAACTCCATCCCAGCAGGAAAAGAAATTATTTTTGCACCTGATAAAAACCTAGGTATGTATGTGCAAAAAGTTACAGGACGCCCATTGCTGTTATGGGATGGTGCTTGTATTGTGCACGTCAATATATCTCAAGACAAGTTAGCGCAACTGCAAATAAATCATCCAAACGCTACACTGATAGCGCATCCTGAATGTTTGCCTGCTATTCTTGAAAAGGCTTCATTTATTGGTTCCACTAAAGCACTTATTGAATTTGTTACAAACGATGCTGCTCAAGAATACATTGTTGCCACCGAAGCGGGTATTTTATATAAAATGAAACAGGCGGTTCCGCATAAAAAAATTATTCAAGCCCCTGCAGTAGAATCAAATAGTTGTGCCTGCTCCGAGTGTCCTTACATGAAAATGAATACACTCGAAAAAATATACAATGCTTTGTATTACGAAATGCCAGCTATACAAATTGCTCCTGGTGTTCATGAGCGCGCACTTAAAGCGTTAAATAATATGCTAACCATTGCCTCATGAGTGTAGCCCATTTTAATGTTATTGTGGTGGGCTCTGGTGTGGCTGGTCTTTCTTTTTTACATTATTTAAAAAATGAACAAGCGCATGTTTCAAAGCATCAAACAGCAGCGCTTTTTTGTAAATCCTATATATCTGATACCAATACCAGTTGGGCGCAGGGTGGAATTGCTGCGGTGCAAAACATTATTTCATCTAAAGATTCTATTGAGCAGCATATACAAGATACCTTAACGGCTGGTGCTTTTACAAATGACAAAACCATTGTAAAAAAAGTAATTGAACAAGGGCCCGCATTGATGCAAGACTTACTTGAAATGGGAATGCCATTTGATACCACAAAAAATAATGGCATTGATTTGGCTAAAGAGGGTGGCCATTCGGCGCATCGGGTATGGCATGTTAAAGACTATACGGGTAAAGCGTTGCAGCATACGTTGCTTGAAAACATAGATAATAACAAGGCAAATTCTATTTTTGAAAACTGCTTGGTTGTTTCGATAGATAAAATTGAAGCGTCTTTATTTTTGGTAGGGGTATATGATTTAGATTCCAAATGTTTTAAAACTTATACAAGCAATACGATTGTGCTTGCAACGGGAGGTATTGGCCAGTTGTATCAAAAAACAACCAACGCTTTAGTTGCCACTGCCGACGGTATTTATTTAGCTAACAGGTTAGGTGCGCTAATACAAGGGCTAAGCTTTATACAGTTTCACCCAACTGGTTTGTATACAAACGAAAGTTCCACTTTTTTAATTTCAGAAGCACTAAGAGGGGCAGGGGCAGTTTTGCTTAACAGGGCCGGACAAGATTTTATGTATAAATATCATGCTAGTGGATCACTTGCTCCAAGAGATATTGTGTCTAGGGCCATCATTAACGAAATGCAATTGGAAAACGTGCTGTATCAATATTTAGATGCCACTGCTATTGATAAAGAAGTAATTGAAAATCATTTTCCTTCTATTTACGCAACTGTTAAAGCGCAAACTGGTATTGATATTACCACAACGCCTATTCCAATTCTACCTACGCAGCATTATAGTTGTGGGGGTATTCAAGTAAACGAATATGGTGAAACTACTATTGCTAATATGTATGCCATAGGTGAGTGCGCTCATACGGGTTTACATGGTGCCAATAGGTTAGCGTCCAATTCATTACTAGAGGGGTTGGCATTTGGTAAATTTGCAGCGGGGGCCATTGTAAAAAATCTAAGCAGGCCTAAAGCGGATAATACTGTTTTAATAAGTTCACCAAAAACAAACCTACAACCTGCAATGCTCGCAATTGATAAAGAGGCTATCAAAGAGGTTGTGGGTACTTATGCAAGTGTATTAAAAACTACAGAAGGTTTAAAAAAGGGTTATGATTTGATAGCATCATTCATTGATAATGCAAAGCCAGTTCAAGAATTTTCAAAAGATGCTTTTGAAGCACACTGCATGGCACAGGTAGCTTTGCTCTTATTTAAAGACGCCTTAGCACAAACAATAAATAAAGGTGTTTTTTACAATGAGTCTATTGCATAATGCAAATAGATATCATTGTCAAATGCGCTAAAACTTTTTAGTGTAAGCCCAACAGAGGCCTCTAGTTTAACTTGCTTATCGCTTTTAAATACCGGTAGCGCATTTGTGTCTGCTAATATTTTAGATCCAATAAAATAATGAATTTCATTGGCCCATCCAGCCTCTAATAAACTGCCACAAAACATACTGCCTGCTTCTACCAAAACGCTGTAGACGCCTAATTCTAATAGCTTTTTACCCAGTTGTGTTAAATTTATTTTGTTGTTGGTATCAAATTCTATTGCTACAACGGATACATGCGGTGGGGGTATAAAATTTGTGCCAATTGCACCGGGCGCAGTAATTAAATATACTTGTGTATGGGTTCTTTTATAAAAAATGGGATGTTGTTTGTTTGATGCTTGCAATAGTTGACCTGTTTGGTCTATAATAACAGCATTTACTTCGGTAGCTTGTTTGCCAGGTATTCTGCAGTTGAGTGTGGACTGGTCTGTTATAACAGTTTTTGCAGTACTTATAATGGCGTCTACTTGACTTCTGATATTTGTATGTAAGTAGTTTCTACTTTTTTCATTTGTTATCCATTTAGAACTACCCAAATAGTCGGCAATTTTTCCATCTAGCGTGGCTGCCATTTTTAATGCAACAAAAGGTCTTTGTTTAATTTGATTGGTAAAAAAAACTTTATTGAGTTCAATGGCCTCTTTTGTGTCTAGTAGTTGTATGTTAATCCCGTGTTCTTTTAGTAGATTAAAACCTGAAACTTTTGGGTTGGGGTCTAGCGAGCCCACAACTATATTTTTGATCCCAGTTTTTAAAATCATATCGGTACAGGGGGGTGTTTTACCATGATGCGAACAGGGTTCAAGCGTTACATAAAGGGTGCAACCTTTTAAATCATTTGTTTTAGTTAAGGCTTCTTCTATGGCTATTACCTCGGCGTGTTTGCCACCCCAAATTTCATGAAATCCAGAACCTATCATTTCCCCTGTTTCTGACACTACAATAGCCCCTACAAAGGGGTTTCCTTTAATATTTTCCCTTTTAGCTTGTTTCGCTAAACTTATTGCTAATGTTAAGTGTTCTATTGTTGTCATCGTTATCTTTGCACCTCAAAATTAAAGAAATCAAAGGATGTTTACTGGAATTGTTGAATCTGCGTCTATTTCTCAAATAAAAATAGATAGTGATGGCTGGCAAATTGGGGTGCTAACACCCTCTGTTAGCGCTAAGGTTTCTAATGGAGACAGCGTTGCCATAGATGGTGCTTGTTTAACGGTTATTGATATTCAAAACAACGAAATATTTTTCTTTGTCTCTACCGAAAGCATTAGTAAAACAATTATTAAAAATTATCAAGTAGGAACCATTGTAAATATAGAATTGCCACTTCAACCCACTAGTTTTTTAGGTGGGCACTATGTACTAGGACATATAGATGATACAGCCGTTGTTGAAAAAATAATTGAAACAGAAACTGCTTGGTTTTTTACCATTGCTTGTGCTAAAGAATTTTGTAAATATGCTGTTTATAAAGGCTCTATTACTATTAACGGCGTAAGCTTAACAATCAATGCGGTAAACGACCATTTTATTGAACTGTGCATTATACCTATCACACTTAAAAAAACAAATTTAAGTGCTTTACAAGTGGGTCATTTGGTAAATATTGAATTTGATATACTTGCCAAATACACAGAAAAATTATTACAAAAGTAGTTGTATGGAAAATCAATTTAGTGATATTGAATTAGCGTTGTCTGCTTTTGCAAAAGGAGATTTATTGGTTGTTGTAGACGATGAGTCTAGAGAAAATGAGGGAGATATTGTTTTTGCTGCTTCGCAGGCAAACGCAAGCAAAGTTAATTTTTGTGCAACACATGCAAGAGGGCTTGTTTGTATTGCTATCGCTAAAACGATAGCAGATCAATTGGGTTTACAGCCTGTGCCAAGTAATTCTAAAGATTTATTTAGCACCGCTTTTCATGATTCAATAGATGCCACCACCGAATTTGGTATAACTACAGGTATTTCTGCAAAGGAGCGATCTATTACAGCTGCGCTTATTGCAAATCCTACTAGTACGCCACAAAATTTTATTAAACCTGGGCATCTTTTTCCGGTAGTAGCAAAAAACAATGGTGTACTTGCAAGACCCGGGCATACCGAGGCTGGTGTTGATTTATGTTTATTAACAAAACAGCCAGGTGCTGCTGTTATTTGTGAAATTATGGATGCTGATGGTAATATGATGCGACGTGATGGGTTGTTTGAATTTGCTAGCTATCATCAACTACCTATCATAACCATTCAACAACTTATTGATTACCGAAAAAAGATGTAATAACATGGAACTTATTTCGGAAGCGCAACTACCTACAAAATCTGGAAATTTTACCATCAAGATTTTTAAAAACCCCATTAGTTTGGTAGAACATTTTGTACTGCAAAATAGTGAAAACGAAACGGCAACACCCATGGTACGAATTCATTCAGAATGTGCTACCGGGGATATTTTTGGAAGTTTACGTTGTGATTGTCAAGACCAACTGCATCAGGCGCTTGCGCTTATTGCTGCCAATAAAAATGGTGCCGTTATTTATTTAAAAAATCAAGAAGGAAGGGGTATTGGGATCTCTAATAAAATTAAAGCCTATCATTTGCAAGAGCAGGGTTTAAATACCTATGAGGCCAATGAAGCTTTAGGCCTTCCAGTAGATGCTCGAACTTATGATGATGCTACTACTATTTTAAAAATACTTGGGTACACATCCATAATACTCATTACCAACAATCCATTAAAAGAAGCTGCTGTTAAAGCTGTAGGCATTACATTTACTACGCATCATGTAAATTCTGCCGCCAATGAGCACAACCAGGCTTATTTGGATGCTAAAATCAATATTGGACATCACCACATTAAATAATACGTTATGATCGCAGTAGTACAGGCAACTTTTAATAGTGAAATAACTGATTTACTAACTACCGGTTGCGTAAACCAGTTAAATGCTACACAAACCCCCTATGTGCTATTACAGTGCCCTGGTGCTGTTGAGCTTGTTGGGTATTCAAAAAAATTAATGGACATCCATAAATATTCAGCCATTATTGTTATAGGAGCGGTTATTAAAGGTGATACGGATCATTACGAATATGTTTGTCAATATGTTACGGAGGGTATGGCTGTTTTATCTACCCAGGCTACTATCCCTCTTATATTTGGCGTTTTAACTACCCAAACCGAAGAACTAGCCTATGAGCGCGCCGCACTTGATAAAATGAACAAGGGCAAAGATTTTGCAGATACGGCTATTTTTATGGTTGATGCCTACAAAAAGGTCAAATTGTTTACATTTTGATAATATAACATCCATCTTATATTCAACAGGAAAGTGCAGTTTTACGCCGTCCAAAGCAGCTGTTTTATATAAATTCCGTATATGTATATTGTACTTGATCAGCAAAACAATCC
>Ga0209598_10001427_pt1 | contig 19638 bp, 22 predicted proteins | sample M_140807_EF_Meta_FD_187317 | JGI IMG/M metagenome (GOLD analysis project Ga0209598, IMG submission 187317) | Freshwater microbial communities from Lake Montjoie, Canada to study carbon cycling - M_140807_EF_MetaG (SPAdes) (version 2) | ecosystem: Environmental > Aquatic > Freshwater > Lake...
GTGGCGGCGATCGAGGCCACCCTTCAGGACCTGGGCCTGGGCAAGGTTGCCACTGGCGCCGGCGTGGCGGCGGCGGCAGTGGAGCTGGCCAAGGGCTGAGGCAACGGCCAAGGGCAGGAATCAGGGCCGGCGGAGCTTGCTAGGGTTTCGCCGGTGACCGCTGGCTTCCGGTTGACCCGGGATCGCAGCGTGCCACGCCTGGGCTGAAAGGCTTGGATTGGGCCATCTCAATCACAACTTTCCGCAAGGTTTTCATGTAGCGCAAGCAAAGAAATCTTTGCAGTGCGGGTGTAATTCAGTGGTAGAATGTCAGCTTCCCAAGCTGAACGTCGCCGGTTCGAATCCGGTCACCCGCTTTTCATTGAGGCCACAATAACCGCCAGGCAAGCCCTGCCGATTTGGATAATCAGGTGGTGCATGCCCTGGCCCAGCCAAACGCCAACCTGATCGAGCGAAGCCCTTCAGCCGAAATCCCGCAGCAGCAGCTCCTCCACCGCTTCGGTGATGCCGCAGTCGTTGTAGACCGAGGCCGGCGGCAGCAGCAGTTCCCGCAACCACTCCACCAGCAGGCGACGATCCTGAAACGCGGTGGAGAGGGCCTGGAGATCCAGGCCGATCTTGCCCTCGATCTGGATCTCCTGCTCGAGATTCTCCAGCTCCATGCAGATCACGCGATAGAGGCAGTAATCCTTCGGACTCAACTCCCTCAGGCTGTAGCGGCGAGCGCCTGGCATGGGTGCCCCGCCGCACATGGTGATTGAACGACTGTATGGAGAATGCAGGCCTGAAGATCCACCTGCGGCAGCAGTGCCGCGGGGCCGGATCGTTCCGCGGCCGTTCGCGCCCGGGATGATCTTCCCTGCGGCACGCCAGTGGGGTCGCCCTGATCCTTGGGGCGGTGGCCGGTGGCTGGCTGCGGTGATGGCGCCGATGCGCGGCAACGCCGGCCAGGGAGAGCGGCTCCTTTCACAATGCTCCCTGGGTTTCCGTGATGATGCTTCGGCCTTTGTTCACCCTCACGCTGGGTCTTGAGGCCATTCTCCTGGCGCGCACCCTGGTGCTGGTGGCCCTGATCCCTCTGCTGGTGTCGCTTTTGCCCGGGGCCCGGGCCCACGCCGGCCCGGCTCCCGCCACGCACTCCGCTGGCCCCAGCCGCCATGACATCGCCCTCTCGCTCGGATCGAGCTGGATCTTCGCCCTCGGCGGCGCGGTGGTGATCCAGGCCGATGGGCAGGGGCTCACCCGCCTCCTCCACGGACCGGGCTCACCCTGGTGGCTGGCCCCGCTGGAATTCGCAGGGGTGTTGCTGCTGCAGGACACCCTCTTCTACGGCCTGCATCGCCTGCTGCACCACCGCCTCTTCTACCGCTGGCTGCACCAGGGCCATCACCACAGCCGCCACCCCACCGCCTGGACCGCCTTCGCCTTCGATCCAGGCGAAGCCCTGCTTCAGGCAGGCTTCCTGGTGGGGGTGGTGTTCCTGATCCCCCTGCAGACCACCACCCTGCTGGCCCTGCTGCTCACGATGAGCGCCTGGGCGGTGCTCAACCACCTCGATCCGGCTGTGCTGGGCGAAGGGGCGCAGAACGGCCGGCCGGTCGGGTGGCTGATCGGCCCGGGCCACCATGGCCTGCACCACCGGCGACCGGGCCAGAACTTCGGGCTCTATTTCACCCTCTGGGACCGGCTCTGCGGCACGGCCGAGCCCCCATCCTGAACCAGCACCAGGGCGCGGGCCGGCGCCGATTCCCGCCCCACCGCCAGGAACTCAGCCACCACTGGCAGTCCCCCTCCCCGGGCGGTTTGCAGCTCCAGAGAGCGCACCGTGCCCCTCCTGGCCCCGGGCACCAGCACCTCCCGCAGGGCCGCACACAGACCGTTGGCCGGGTCCGCTTCCAGTTCCGTGCAAGCCAGCCCCACGATCCCGCCCGGATCCCGCTCCACCAGGTCGCAGAAACGCCGGTTGGCCTGCACCAGCAGGCCGTGTTCGTCAAAGAGGGCCACCCCCCAGCGGCCGCTGTTGAACACCGCGGCAAACACGGCCTCCTGATCGCGGCTTTTCGCCTCCAGATCCCGCTGGACGGAGAGATCGGTGAGGGTGCCCACCACAAAGCTCTCATCCCCCTCCTCCAGCAACCGGGCCGACTCGCGCAACCAGCGGTAGGCGCCGTCCCGGCAGGCGAGGCGGTAGTCCACCAACCAGGAGCCGCGGTCCAGATCGCGGCTGGCCGCCAGGCGGGCGCGGTCATCCGGGTGCACCAGGGCATCGAGATGGTGGGGCTGATAGGTGAGCTCCTCGGGGGTCCAGCCGGTGAGGGTCTGAACCCGCTGACTCACGTAGAGCAGCCGCTCCATGGCCCGATCCCGCTTCCACACCACCTCCTCAAGGGCATCGGTGAGGCTGGCGAACTCGGCCAGGGAAGCCTCGGCCACCCGCCGCAGGGCCACCAGTTCGGACACCTCGGTGAGGGTCACGATCACCCCGCAGCGGCGACCATCCCGCTCCTGATAAGGGAGCACCTGCACCAGGTAGGCCAACTCGCCGCTGGCGGCCTCGAAGGCACGGCGCGGCGCATCCCCGGCCAGCACGGCCCGAAGGGCCCCGGAGAGCTCCGGCAGGGGCACGGTGGTCGGCACCCCCAGCAGGGGCTGGCCGATGTCGGCCTCCACCAGCCCGAACACCCGCACGGCCAGGGGAGAGAAGCGGCGGATGAGCAGCTCGCCGTCGAGGATCACCATGCCCTGGCTGAGTGACATCTGGATGTTCTCCAGTTCGTTGTTGAGCCGTTCCAGCTCCTCGCCGCGGCTGCGCAGCTGCTGGTTGAGGCTGGCCAGTTCGTCATTGGTGGACTGAAGCTCTTCATTGGAGGCCTCGAGTTCCTCATTGGAGGACTGCAACTCTTCCGAAGACGCCTGAAGCTCCTCCGAGGACGCCTCGAGTTCCTCATTGACCTGCTCCAGTTCCGCCAGGGAACGGCGCAGATGGTCCTGGCTGGTGAGCAGTTCCCTCTCCAGGCGCTCGATCGTGGCATCGAAAGCGCCATCCCGTTCCCCCGCCATTCGTGGTGGCGTTCCCCCCTCCACACCGGTGTCGGACGCTTCCGGGGAATGGACCACAAAGGAAAGCAGCAACAGGCAGCGATCCCCCAGCGGCAGGGGGCGGGCCTCCAGATGCAGTCCCGCCCCGCCATCGGCCAGGGTCAGCGGACGACTGATCACCGTCTGTCCATCGGCCCGCACGATCAGGAACAGGGCCCGGGCCTCACCCTGCAGCTCGGGGCGCAGCAGTGCGGTGGCCGCCACCGTGATCCGCCCTTCCGGGATGCGGCAGTAGGGGCTGACATCCCCGATCACCTGGAGGAGCTCGTGGTGCTCATCCAGTACCAGAGAGGGCCGCGCCAGGGTTCGAACCAGGGCCTCCATCAGGGCGAGATGCTGCTCCGGCTCCGCCTCCGGCAGCAGGGAGGCGCGCACCGGCAGCGGCCCGGGAGAGCGGAAGCGGGGGGCCGGCGGGCCGGAACCAGCCGCGCGGGCCGGCCGCACGGGGTCCGGAATGCGCATGTAAAGGTGCTGGGCCGCGTCTACCGGCGCGAAGCCAGGGGTGTTGGTGCCGAGGCTCTCGGAACTGCCCAGCAAAAGAAGCCCGCCGGGTTGGAGGGCGAAGCGGAACAGCTCCAGCACCCGCTCGCGCAGGGCGGGCTTGAAGTAGATGAGCGTGTTGCGGCAGGAAATCAGATCCAGGTTGGGGAAGGGGGGGTCTTCGCCCACGTGGTGCCGGGCGAACACCACGCAGCTGCGCAACCCCTTGGCCACCGTGATCCCTTCAGGCCCCACCGTCACAAAACGATCGCGCAGCTCCGGTGGAATCGCCTTGGCGGTGGAGAGGGGGTACTCACCCCGGCGGGCGATCGCCAGACTCGCCTCATCCAGATCGGTGGCGAAGATGCGCAGCCGGCCGTCGAGATCGGCGGGATGGCCGAGCACCGCACTCACCATCATGGCGATGCTGTAGGCCTCCTCGCCGGTGGCGCAGCCGGCCACCCACACCCGCAGCGTCGGCCGGTCTCCGCGGTGGGCCAGCTCCTCCCCCAGCCTCGCCGCCAGCCGATCGAAGGCGGCCGGATCGCGAAAGAAGGAGGTCACCGTCACCAGCAGGTTGCGAACGAGGGCCGCCGGCTCCTGGGGATCCTCGAGCAACAGGGTGCTGTAGGCCTCCAGATCCGCCGCCTGGCGGATCGCCATGCGCCGCCGCAGCTGGCGCTGCACGGTGGAATCCTTGTACTGGCTGAAATCGATCCCGCAGGCCTGCCGCAGCCTCTGGAGAATCGGATCCAGAGGAAGGGTTTCCTCCCCCGGCTCGGCCCTGGCCATCCAGGCGCCGCCCTCCGCCACCCGGCTGGCGAGCAGGCGGCCGATGGCGGCCGGATCGAGCACCAGATCAGCCCCCCCCAGATGCATGGCGGCTCGGGGCATGCCATCGAAGCGGGCCGTTTCCGGGGCCTGCACCAGGGTGAGACCACCGCAGGCCCGCACCGCAAGCAGCCCTCGGGCGCCATCGGAGCCGGTGCCCGAGAGCACCACCGCCACGCCGTTCTCGCCCCAGTGCTCGGCAATCGATTCGAACAGCAGGTCGATGGAGGGACTGGGGGCAGGGCGGGGCTCAGGATCCAGGAGCCGCAGCCTGTGCCCCTCCACTCGCAGATCCTTGCTGGGCGGGGCCACCACGATCACGCCCGCCGCCAGGGGATCGCCGTCAACGGCGGCCACCACGGGCAGGGCGGTGGCGTGGGCCAGCAGATCCACGATCAGGCTGGGGTGGTCGGGGGAGAGGTGCTGGGCCACCACAAAGCTCACCGCGCCGTTGGGCGTGAGCTGCCTCACCAGCTCCTGCAACGCCTCCAGCCCCCCCGCCGAAGCGCCGATGCCCACCACGTGCCGGAGGGTCACAGGCGCGGTCGCCTGGGGCTGCCCGGAGCCGGGGTCAGCAGAATCGGAGCAAAAGTCGGGAGCCCCTTGAGGCGGTTGCTGTTCAGGCGGTTGCTTCACCGTGCCATGCCGCCAGGTTTGCCAGAGCAAAGAATACCACTTGAAAATAACCAGACTTCTGCCAAATTTAATCAGCTGCTAAAAGGATCACCCGAGCGATTACGGCGGAGCCGTGCATGCAGACCATCGCCCCCGCCACGGCGGTCCAGGGAAGAGAGTCCATCATCATGTACATCGGTGATCAAGCGTTGTGATCACTCCGGCTCGCGGTGAACACCGCCCGCGCAACAGAATCAGAAAGACGCACATTCGGGCGGATCCTCCGCAGAGAACCGCAAAACCGCAGGCACGGAAGCGTAGGTTGTCTTCATCCCCGCAGAACGACAATGATGCTTGCTTCTGAACGTCCTGTCAGCTTCCGCAAGCCCGTGCGGATCACCATCACCGTGCCCCACAGCACCCACATGGCGCTGGCCGATCGCAGCGATGAAGAAGGTCGTTCCCTGTCCAACCTGGCCGCCTACATCCTGGAGAATGCCCTCAGATCTTGATGGCTTCTCTTGCAGCCTAAGGTCGAAGGATCGTGCTGGATCCGATGCAAGGCCAACCGCCCCTGCAGAACCCTTTCCAGCACCGCCTGCGCCTCACCCACAGCCTGGAGCAGAGCAAGGTCTTGCTTCAGGCTGTTGTTCCGATCGCCGCGATCGCGGCCGCCGATCCCAACCAACCCTGGTGGCACCACCATGCCAGTCCCCGCATCGGTGCCCTGGTAAGCCAGGCGTCGGTGCTGGCGCCGATGCGGCTGGCGATCAACAGGCACAACGACCTGACGGCGATCGTGCTCTATGCCGGCCTTCTCAGCGTGGAGCAGGAAGGCCGGACGGTGTCCTGCTCCGATCAGGCGCTGCTGATCCTGCCCGGGGCGGCGTGGCGCGCCCAAAGCGGCGATTGCAGTCTGCTCCTGCTTCACCTGGAGCGGGAACGGCTGCAGCGGGTGGCGATGACCATGGCCGAGCAGCGTTCCCTGCCGGAGAGCTGGCGGGAACGGCTCCAGCCCCTGGGGCCCTGGCAACCCGACAACAGCAGTGCCAGTCAGGCTCTGGACGCGAGTCTCAGGGAGGTGCTGGCCATCGCCAGCCAACTGATTGAGCAGAGCGAGGCCTTACTGGAGAGGCTTGAGCTCGATCTGTTGATCTACCGCCTTTTGGCAGCATTGATCCTCCCAGAGCTGCGGGAGAGCGATGCCCTGGGCCGGTTGCGCTCGCGCCGCAGCGAGGGCGGTGACCGCTTTGAGGAACTGATCACCTATCTCCAGGAGCATCTGCATGAACCCCTGAGCCTGCACCAGCTGGAGGCCATGAGCCATTATTCCCGCCGCTCCCTCCAATACGCCTTTCTGGAGCGCCTCGGTTGCAGTCCCACCCAGTGGATCCGCTCCATGCGTCTGGAGCGGGCCAGGAGAGAGCTGCAACAGCCCCAGGCTGGGGCCACGGTGGCGAGCATCGCCAACGCCTGTGGCTACCGCTCCCTCAATCTCTTCTCCATGGACTTCCAGCAGCGGTTCCACGTGAAACCTTCGGAGCTGCTGCGGGAATCCCAGGGCAAACCACCGCCGGCCAACAAGCCAGGGCCCCTCAACGGGGTTTGATCAACTGCAACACCTGGGGACCGAGACCACCGGCCCGTCGCTCGTGATCCAGCGCCTGAAGGATGAACTGGGCTGCGGAGCTGATGTCGCCGGACTGGGCGCTGATCCGGGCCCGATCCTGGAGGCGAGAAGCCTGGGCCAGCAACGTGACACGATCGCCCTCCGCGTGGGGGCGAACCGGCGCGGGCCTTGAGGCCGCCAAGCCGGGATTCACGGGATTCAATGGAACGGGAACAGGCAGGGAGCTCGTGCCGGTCATGGTTGCACGTGTGGGCCAGCGGGGGCTGTGAACAGAAGAACGATGGGGGTGATCACCGGCGAGGGGTGGAAGCGGATGAGCCGCCGTTGAGATCGGGGGATGGCCGTGGCCATCGGCACCGAGGCACTACTCACCATGTTCAGGTTGTGAGCAGCTGATCGCCGGGCAAAAACATCGGCGATCGCAACGTTTCCAACGGGACCATTCAGGGTTGAAATGTCCAAGCCAGAATCGTTGCGCGAATCGTTCCATCAACAACCAAAACTTACCTTAGCGGCACCACCCACTATTTGTGGAGTCCGGAATTGACGCCAGCAGATTCGAAGCCGCCACGCTCAAGTTTCTTTTGGTCTCCAGACCATTCAGGTGCCCGGCTCTTCCTGATTGCCTCCCAGGGCGGCGATGGCATGCCTGAGTTGTTCGGATCGCTGCAGGTCACCCCGGGTGAGGGCCACGGCCAGCGCGAATTCCAATTTTTCAAGCTGATGTTCACCCTCGGATGGACTGGAGGCCTGGCAGCGGCGGTGAGCCTGGAGCGAGGTCCCTCCATTGGAAGGGCCGGCTGCATGACCGGAAGCGTGGGAAGAGGGGTAAGCCATCGCTCAATTTCTTTCTATTCTGCCACCCATCGCCAGGGGGACGTGCCTCAGGCTGCGGCGCTCTCGATCGTTCCGTTCGCGAACGGGGACATCTCGCTTCCTGCCTCCCCGGCCTCAGACCCATCAAGCCCTTCCTCCAGAGCTTCGACAGGGCCGTGGGACGCCTGGTCCTCCTGCAACGCCGCAAAGGCGTGATCGTCAGGGCCCGGCAGGGCCTCGAGATCAAGGGCACCTCCCAGAAGGGCCCGGCAGTCGAGCAAGAGCCGTTCGGCGTTGCCGAGACTCTCCTCCAGGGCTGGATCCTCATCCGAGCTGGCCTGGCCCTGCCCCTCCAGGGCCTCGAGGCGCTGCTCCAGCCGCACCAGACGCTGGGACAGCAGATGGAGCGTGCCGGCAAGATCCTCGGCACTGCGGCTGATCCGGAAGGAAACCGAAGAGGAAGCCATGGCTTGAGAACGGATGGTCTGAATGACAACACACGACGCAGACTGTGGCCAGCTTGTTCCCCCTGATGACCCACCCCTGGCACCTGATGCTGCTCGCCCTGGCCGGCCTGGCCGGGGGGGGGTTGGCCCTGGGGACCGGCATCCCGGCGGCACCGCTCGCCGGGGCCCTGATCGGGGCGGCGCTGGTGAGCCTCAGTGGCCGGGTGGAAGCGGCCCGCTGGCCCCCCGGAACCCGCACCATCCTGGAGATCGCGATCGGCACCGTGATTGGCAGCGGCCTCACGGCTTCGACCCTCGGGGAACTGCGTCAGCTCTGGAAACCCGCTCTGCTGATCACCCTCAGCCTCGTGCTCACGGGACTGGTGGTGGGCCTGTGGTGCAGCCGGCTGCTGGGCATCGATCCGGTGGTGGCGCTGCTGGGGGCGGCACCGGGAGGCATCAGTGGCATGAGCCTGGTGGGGGCCGAGTTCGGGGTGGGGAGCGCCGTGGCGGCCCTGCACGCCGTTCGGCTGATCACCGTGCTGCTGGTTTTGCCGCTGGTGGTGAAGATGGTGCTGCCGGGTGGAGATCCGGGCCCCTCCGGCTGAGCCTTGAGCCGAGGGCCGCGGCTGGACAGACGGCCGAGGCTCGATAAGGTTTGCCCCCGACCTGTACGGCGTTCCCAGCGATGTTTTCCCGTGTTCGCCCAGCCCATGGCCGCCTCCGGCGTGGAGTGGCCCCTGCCCTGATCGCCGGCGCTGGCCTGGCCGCCGCCCTCGGGATTGGGGCCCCCGGTGCCGGCCTGGCCCAGGTCGCCGCACCCGCCTCGGAGGCTGTGATCGCCGGCAACAAGGGAGCCCAGGTTTACTGCTTCATGCGCAACAACGGCAACATCCATGAGGTGAGCTGGGCCGCCGCCTATGCCCTGGTGAAACGGCAAAGCGCCAGTCTTTTCAAGACCTCACCGGAGCATGCCGCCGTGATGATCACCGAGGCTGTGGTGCAGAATCCCGGCAGTTATCCGGATTGCGGCCGCTATCTGGGCGATCTCTACACCCGCCGGCGCACCGTGGTGACCACCACAAGTTCTCCGAATCCAGCCCCCGCAGCGGTGGTTCCCGCCGGCGGATCGGCGGTGGGCGGCAGCCAGAGCCGCTGGTGAATCCGCCAGCCGCACCCCACCGTGATCGGAACGGGCGGCACCCGAATGCCTGGGTACCGGCATCCTCAGCCGGACCCATCGGCCTCGCGGTGGCGCTGGCCGTGCTGCTCACCGCCTGCGCTGAGGAACCCCTGCCCGAGAGGAAGGTCAGCCGCGACGACTGCCTGAGCGAGGTGCGCATGGGGCAGCTGAAGGAGGCCCTCAAGCGCTGCGACCAGGTGGTGGCGGCCTATCCGAACGACCCCCTGCCCCTTAACGAGCGGTACGTGCTCCACACCCTCGCCGAGGACGACAAGGCCGCCTGCCGCGACCTGGCCAAGGCCCTGGATCTGGCCCGAAGGATTCCCGTCGGCAAGCTTGATCCGATCCTCCGCCACGACCTCCGGATCCGCCGGGCCGACTGTGTCTCGGCCGGCCTGGGGGCCGGGATGGCGCCCTCACCAGCGATCCAGGAGCTCCCGAACAAGAAGCGGTAGGGAGGCACGGCGGCTGCGGAGCTGGTGGCCATGGAGCACGCGGCTGATCCGCTCCTCCTTGCTGGCGATCAGGTCATCCACCAGCTGATCCGCCACCCCGAGTTGGAGCCAGTGGCTGGTGAGCATGGCCCCCATGCCGATGCGATGGCAGCGATCCTCGGCCTGCTCGGCGTCCCCCGGCGTCCAGGGACGCTCCAGCAACACCACATGCCGAGCCCGGTGGAGTGTGAAACCGAGCCCGCCCGTGCCGTAGGTGGCGATCAGCAAGGGGATGGTGCCGGCCTGAAAGCGATCCACCAGCCCCTGGCGGCGGGAGGCGGGCACGGCGCCGGTGAGCAGGGCCGCCCGCCGATCACCACCCAGAAGCCGGTGCAGCAGCCGGGCCGAGGTCACAAAAGCGGTGAACACCACCACCGGCCCGTCACGGGCCAGCAGATCTCCGAGCAAAGCGGAGGCGCGTGGCAGCTTCTCGCGAGAGCCGATGCGCCGGAGGGCGGTGAGCACCGCCAGGGCCTCAGCATCACGGCGCACCTCGCCCCGGCCAGCGCGGCGGCGGTAATCGTCGACGCAGGCCTGAAGCCGGGTCTGAAATCGCAGCGCCGCCGCCTCCGGCAGTTCCACCGGAATCAGGCGACGCTGCTTGGGAGGGAGATCGAGGCACTGCTCCTTGCGGCGATGCAGCACCAAGGGCCGCAGCAGCCGCTGCAGCTCGTCCAGGTGGGTGGCCCCCGTGGCCTGCCAGATCCTTCTGCCCCCCTGCTCCCGCCAGTGACCCTGGCAATAGCGCTCCTCAAATCCCCGCCGGTCGCGGGCGAGAGGATGGCCGATCGCCTCGAGCAGGGGCAGCAGCTGCACCGGCCTGCCGTTCTTCATCGGTGTTCCTGTCAGCAACCAAATCGCCCGCAGGCGTGGATGACGGGCCAGGCGCACAAAGCCCTGGGTGCGGCGGGAGGAGCTGTTCTGCGCGTAGTGGGCCTCATCGGCAATCAGCACGGTTCCGGCCTCGGGCAAGGCAGCGGGAATCCGGGCCCAGCTGTGCAGTTCAAGCCACAGGCCCAGGGACGCCGCCTCCTGCCGCCAATGGGGATGGAGGCCCACCGGAGCGATCACCACAATGCGGCAATCCGCCAGACGCACCAGGGCCCGGGCGGCCACCAGGGCGGTGAGGGTCTTGCCAAGGCCCATGGCATCGGCGAGAACCGCACCCCGACGGGCCAGAAGCCAGCGCACGGCGGCCCGCTGATGGGCCAGCAGACCACGGCCATCGGGCAGGGGATCGGCGGGAGCGGCGGCCGCCACCAGATCCCGGTGCGGAGGCAGGGGGGGAAGAGGCTGCTGCAACCAGTGGAACCACTCCTGCAGCTCCTCGGTGGGCGGGAAGCGGCCAGCCAGCTGGCGCTCAAGGATCGCCGCTGCCTCCAGGGGAAACTGCCAACACCGGCGTTGGTTGTGCCAGGCACCGGCCGGACGGATCGCACGCAACTGGGCCTGGGTCACGGCGTCGTAGGGGGAGACCACCTCGATCAGACCGGTGGGGCCCAGGCGCATCGCGACCGAAGACGCGGGCAAGAAGCCGGAAAGCAACGAAGACTACATTGACATCCCTGCTGCCCCAGGCAAACTGCCCACCAACTGAGGCTGTCGCATGCAGGCCAGGGATGGAGTTTTCCTTGAGGATCTCTGCCCCAAGTTGCGTGCAAGGCGATGGCGTCAGTCGCTCCATGGCGTGACCCAAGGGCGCTGCCTTTACTGCGGAAGCCGCTCGGAATCGATCGACCATGTCCACCCCCTGAGCCGAGGCGGGCTGAGCGTGACCGAGAACTGCGTGCCGGCATGCCTGGCCTGCAATGGGCAGAAAGGAGATGCGGATGCCTTCGACTGGTACCGGCGCCAACGCTTCTATGACCCCCGGCGGGCCATGGCCCTGAGGGCCTGGACCGAGGGAGATCTTCGACTGGCGCTGCGACTGCTCTCCTGGGCCTCGCCCCAGGGGAGCCCGGACCCGGCTCCGGTGGACACCGCGGCCAGGGACCCCCGTCACCAGACGCGACAGGCCTCAGGACCGGCTTGGCGCTGGCAGATGGCCGCCTGATCCAGGGGACGCTCCGGCGCAGCGAGCACCGCCAACAGGACCAACACCCCAGCCAGCACAAGGCTCAGGGAGGGGATCGCCGGCTGGGTCGCCACTGCGCCCGCCGAAACCGAAGGCCGCCCACGGCGGACCACCCGCTGCGGCATGGCCTTGCCGGGGCCGGCCCCGGGGCGCGGGGAGTGGCCGGGTCCCTCCGGCCGACCCTGTGGAGACCAGGCGGGCGCGGCGGTGACACGGGGGGAGAAAACGCCGGAGGAGAAGCGTGGAGTAAACAGAAGCGAGGCGGCCATGGGCTGGCTGACAAGGCACTGATACAGGTGTACTCATGACCGTGGCTTCTGTCAACCGGTTGGATCCGCTGGCCCTGCCGCCGGGTGCGCGGCTGCTGGTGCTGGGGGGTGGCTACACCGGCCGACGCTTCGCCGACACCCTGGCCCGTGAAGGCCATGCGGTGACCCTGACGCGCCGCGATCCGCCAACCACCGAAGGGGACGACACGGGGGATGGACTGCGCTGGATCCGCTTCGATCCCGACGGCGGCGTGGTGCCCACGGCGGCGGATCTGGCCGGCACCACCCACCTGCTGGTGACGATCCCACCCGATGGCAGCGGCGCCGATCCCGTCCTGAGCCACCTGGGCGGCCTGCTGAAGTCCCTGCCCCTCACCTGGGTGGGCTACCTCTCCACCACGGGCGTCTACGGGGACCGGGCGGGCGGCTGGGTGGATGAGAGCACACCGGAGGCCCCCGGGCTGGAGCGCAGCCGCGCCCGCCTGGCCTGCGAAACGGCCTGGCGCCAGATGGACCTGCCCCTGCAGGTGTTTCGCTTGCCGGCGATCTATGGCCCCGATCGCACCCCCTTCCAGAATCTCCGCGAAGGCACCGCCCGGCTGATCCACAAACCGGGCCAGGTGTTCTGCCGCATCCATGTGGACGACATCGTGGGGGCCCTGCTGCACTGCATCGGGCTGCCGGCCCCGCGCCGCCCTTCCACCCTGATCGTGGCGGACGAGGCTCCCTGCCCCTCCAGCGAAACCCTGGGCTACGCCGCCCATCTGCTGGGCTGCAAACTGCCGCAGGTGCAGTCCTGGCAAAGCATCGAAGCGAGCATGGGCCCGATGGCGCGCAGTTTCTGGTCTGAAAACCGAAGGGTGAGCAGCCATCGGCTCAGGCAGGACCTGGGCTATGCCCTGCTCTACCCGAGCTACCGGGAGGGTTATCAGCGTTGCTTGCTGGGTGAATCCGCGAGTCCCTTCGTGAAATCGGGCTCACCGGATCGATTGAGCGGCACGCCAAGGTCGCTGTAAAACTGATTCCAATTCAGTTGAATCCAACCGCGCTGAAAGCCAATCCCTGTTCCGATCAGGATCATTCCCAACAGCAAGACACGGATCATGAATGAGCGGGCAAACGGCAGTTCTCGGTCATCGCCTCAGGCCGATTCTGCCCCCATTGCCCTGGCTTTGGGAGATCCGGCCGGAATCGGAGCCGAGATCGTGCTCAAGGCCCTCGGAAGGCTCAAGGAAGCACCGCCAACGGTTCTGGTGGGGTGCCGACACTGGCTGGAGGAACAGCACCGGCTGCTCACGGCGGCAGGGTGCCGAGACCTGGCCGATCCAGCCCGGCTCCAGCTGGAAGATCAGCCCCTGCAGCGGCCGGTGACCCCGGGACAGACCGGCGCGGACGCCGGGGCCGCCAGCTTCGCCTGGCTCAGTCGGGCCACGGAGCTGGTACTCGAGGGCCGCTGCCAGGCCCTGGTGACCGCGCCGATCGCCAAGGTCAGCTGGCAGGCGGCGGGCCATCGCTATCCCGGCCAGACCGAACGGCTGGCGGAGCTCTGCGGGGTGGAGCAGGCCTCCATGCTGTTCACCGCCCGATCTCCCCATGGCCGCTGGCGCCTGAACACCCTGCTGGCCACCACGCACATCCCCCTGGCCGAGGTGCCGCAACGGCTCACGCCAGCGCTCGTGGAGCAGCAGCTGGATCGACTGCTTGCGTTCTGCCAACGGTTTGAACCCAACCCACGGCTGGTGGTGGCTGGGCTGAATCCCCACGCCGGCGAGGCGGGTCACCTCGGCCGCGAAGAGGTGGAATGGCTGGAGCCCTGCCTGCGGGCCTGGCGCCTGCGCCACCCGGAGGCGCTGCTGGAAGGTCCCCTCCCACCTGACACCTGCTGGCTGGAGGCGGCGGCGGCCTGGCGGGGAGAAGGGAAAGGCCCCGATGGCTACCTGGCCCTGTATCACGACCAGGGCCTGATTCCGGTGAAGCTGCTGGCCTTCGACGCCGCCGTGAACACAACCCTCGGCCTGCCCTTCCTGCGCACCTCACCTGATCACGGCACCGCCTTCGCCATCGCGGGCCAGGGTGTGGCACGGCCGGACAGCATGGAGGCGGCGCTTCTGGCGGCCCTCGAACTGGGCTGTGGCAGCAAACTGACGAGTCAGGGGATCGATGCCAGGATCAGCCGGGCTTGATCCGCATCAGCACCTGCCCGAATTCCACGGGAGTGCCGTTCTCCACCAGGATCTCCACCACCTCGCCGCTGATCTCGGACTCCAGCTCATTCATGAGCTTCATGGCCTCGAGGATGCACACCGGCTGGCCTGAGCTGATGCGGCTGCCCACCTCCACAAAGGGGGGATCGCCGGGGGCGGGGGAGCGGTAGAACGTGCCCACCATCGGCGCGCTGATCGCCTGAAGATCGCTGCGGGCGGCGGCGGCCGGCGGGGGCGGGGTGGAGGGGGAAAGAGCGGGAGCCACGGGGGCCTGCGGAGCGGCGGGGGCCGCCGGGGGGGCAGGGGCCTGCACCACAGTGACGGGGGCGCTGGAAGGCAGGTTGCGGCGCACCTCCAGACGGAAGTCTTCCCCTTCGAGGGAAAACTCCTGAATGTCGCTCTCCGAGAGCCGGTCGAGGAGCTGGCGCAGTTGATCGTGGTCGAGCTGCATGGATCAGGACTCCCGACCGAGGTAGCTGTCGTTGCGGGTGTCGATCTTGATCTTCTCGCCGATCGAAATGAACAGGGGCACCATCACCTGGGCGCCGGTCTCCACGATCGCGGGCTTGGTGCCACCCGTGGCGGTGTCGCCCTTCACACCGGGGTCGGTCTGGGTGATCTCGAGCACCACGGAGTTGGGCAGCTCCACCTCAAGGGGCTTGCCGTTCCAGGACACCACGCTCACCTCCATGCCCTCCTTGAGGTATTTGCGCTGATCACCGATCTGCTTGGCGGTGAGGCGGGTCTCCTCGTAGGAGGCCATGTCCATAAACACGAAGTCGTCGCCCTCCATGTAGGTGTGCTGGAGGGTGGCCTTCTCGAGCACCGCCTGGGGCAGCATCTCGCCGGCCCGGAAGGTCTTCTCCACCACGTTGCCGCTCTGGACAGCCTTGAGCTTGGTGCGCACGAAGGCCGATCCCTTGCCGGGCTTGACGTGCAGGAACTCCACGACACGCCAGACCTGACCGTCGATTTCGATCGAGGTGCCGGTGCGGAAGTCGTTGCTGGAGATCATTCCGTCGGTTCGAATCCGGCCGATTGTACGGCTGGCTACCGAGGGCCTCCTCGAACCCGCGGCCGGAGGTCCTGGCGGTTGTGCCAGAGTCCGATCAGAACAGTGAATCCAGCCATGCGCGCAGCGGGCCGAACCGGCGACCGTGGCGGCCTCCGCCGCCGTTTCACCGGCCTGATGGTGGCCCTGGCGCTGGTGCTGGGCGCCGCCCTGTTGACCGCGCCACCAGCGGCCCTGGCGGAGCTGCCCCAGGGCAACGCTGTGAAGGATCCGGAGGCGATCCTGCGCAATGCCCTGCCGATCAAGGCCCCCCAGCTCCAGGATCTGCAGCACCGCCTGGAGGCCACCAGCGACGACCTGCGGGCCAAGCGCTGGAAACCCCTCGCCTCGCTGGTGACCCGCTCCCAGTCCCTGCTGACGGGCCAGCGGACGGCCATCCTGGCCGGCTTCCCGCCGGAATCCCAGGCCCGGGCCGGCGAGCTGCTCGATCAGCTCGAGATCCAGCTCCGCGACGTGGCCACCGCCGCCGAGGCCCGCGATCGGGACGCCTTCCTGGCCGGCCGCCGCACCGCGCTCACCAGCATCGGCAGCGCCGAGGCGCTTCTGGTGGGTGATTTCCCCTTCACGATCCCCTCCGAGTTCGATGCCCTGCCCCGGCTGCTCGGGCGGGCCACGGTGACGATCAGCACCACCAAGGGGGATCTGACCGCCGTGATCGACGGTTACAACGCTCCGCTGACGGGCGGCGCCTTTGTGGATCTGGTGCAGCGCCAGTTCTACGACGGCCTTCCCTTCACCCGCGCCGAGGACTTCTACGTGCTCCAGACCGGCGATCCCAAGGGTGACGGCGCTGGCTTCGTGGATGCCAAGACCGGTCAGGAGCGCCACGTGCCCCTGGAGATCCTGATCAGCGGCGACAGCGCGCCGATCTACAACGAAACCTTTGAAGACATCGGTCGCTACAAGGCGGAGCCGGTGCTGCCCTTCGCCACCTACGGCACCCTGGGCTGGGCCCATTCCGATGAACGGCTCGACGATGGTTCCTCGCAGTTCTTCTTCTTCCTCTACGAAGCCGAGCTCACACCTGCGGGCCTCAATCTCGTGGACGGCCGCAACGCCGCCTTCGGCTATGTGGTGGAAGGCATGGATGTGCTCCATGAACTCACCGTGGACGACCGGATCCTCACGGCCAAGGTGATCGAAGGGGCCCAGAACCTCAGGCCCCACGCCTGAGCCCCGGGCACCCAGACCCCTCTTCGATGCACCGCGCGATGCAACGGCGTCAATCCTGGCCGATGCGGTCCTCGAGCGCCGGCGAGGACCTGACGCCATGACCGCGCCTGACCATCTCCCCAAGAAACCCGCCGCCCGCCAGCCCCCCCACTCCGGCGAGAACAGGATCTGCCAGGACAGTGGCGGACCCGATGGGTCCAATGCCGAACCGCCTCAGCCCCCCCCGCAACCACCGCCGCCGCAGACCCTCGCCGACCTGGGGGAGTGGGAGCTGATCCGGCGGCTGGGGGCCTTCGCGCCGCCGGGGCAGTTCGCCGATGACGCGGCTCTGCTGGCTGGCGCCGCTCCAGGGCAGGGGAGCCTGGTGGTCAACACCGATGTGCTGGTGGAGGGAATCCACTTCAGCGACGCCACCACCGGGCCGGCCGATGTGGGCTGGCGGGCCGCCGCGGCCAACCTCTCCGATCTGGCGGCGATGGGCGCCATGGAGGTGGTGGGAATCACGGTGGGCCTGGTGGCGCCGCCCTCCACCCCCTGGAGCTGGGTGGAAGGGGTGTACGGCGGCCTGGCGGAAGCCCTGCGGACCTACGGCGGCGTGCTGCTGGGGGGCGACTGCAGCGGCGGCGATCAGCGGATTCTGGCGGTCACGGCGATCGGTCGACTGCCGGTGCCACCGGCCGTGGCTCGGAGCCCACAGGCCAGGGAGGAGCGGCCGATCGAAGCCGGATCCGCCCCCTGGGGGGCGATCCGTCGCGGCGATGGCCGACCCGGCGATGCCCTGCTGTGCACCGGCCCCCATGGCCTCAGCCGGCTGGGGCTGGCCCTGCTGCAAGGGCCCGATTCGGAAAACCACTGGATGGGAACCTGGATCGATCCAGCCCTGGCGCAGCGCGCGATCGCCGCCCACCGGCGGCCTCTCCCCCGCTTCGATGCGTTGCCTTCGCTGCTCGCCAGTCGCCCAGAGGGGGCCTGCTGGCGGGTGGGGGGCTGCGACAGCAGCGACGGGCTGGCGGCGGCGGTGCGGGCGATCACCGCGGCCAGCGGCTGCGCAGCCCGGCTGGATCGGGCCCGGTTGCCGCTGGAGCCTGCCATGGCCGCCCTGCCCCAGGCCGAGGCCTGGTGCCTCGGCGGTGGCGAGGACTTCGAACTGGTGCTGACCCTGCAGCCCGGTTGGGCGGCGGCGCTGGTGGCGGCCCTGCCGGGCTCGAGCCTGATCGGGGAGCTGGTGGCGGGGGTGCCCGGGGCTCTGGGGTGGAGCGATGGGACCCCCTGGCCAAGCGAGGCTCCCGGCGTCAGCGGCTACCGCCACTTCAGCTAAAACTCGAGCGATCCCAAGAAAAAGTCCCTGCCCACCAGCGGCGGACAGGGAATCGGGATTGGAACAAGTTTCAGGGCTCAGAAACCAAGCAGCTGAACCTGCCCAAACTTCACTTCCAGTTTTTCGCCACCACTTCGGCCAGATCGACCACGCGCTGGCTGTAGCCCCACTCGTTGTCGTACCAGGAGATCACCTTCACCATGTTGCCGTCCATCACCAGGGTGAGGTCGGAATCCACGATGGTCGACTCATCGGTACCGGCGTGGTCGGTGGAAACCAGGGGCAGATCGCAGTACTTGATGATTCCCTTCATGCCGTTCTCAGAAGCGGCCTTGAAGATGCTGTTCACCTCCTCCTTGGTGGTTGCACGACTCACCTCAAGCACCATGTCCACCACCGACACATTGGGGGTGGGCACGCGCAAGGCGATTCCATTGAGCTTGCCCTTCATGGGGGGATAAACCAGTGCAACGGCCGTGGCGGCACCGGTGCTGGTGGGCACGATGTTCACGGCGGCAGCGCGTGCACGGCGAAGATCGCGGTGGGAGGCATCAAGGATGCGCTGGTCACCGGTGTAGCTGTGGGTCGTTGTCATCATGCCCTTCACGATCCCGAGGGATTGATCCAGGACCTTCACCAGGGGCGCCATGCAGTTGGTGGTGCAGCTGGCGTTGCTGATGATGTCGAAATCTTCGTGGCGGTATTGGTCGGCATTCACGCCCACCACGAAGGTGCCCACGCCCTCACCTTTGCCAGGGGCCGTGATCAGAACCTTCTTGGCACCTGCCTCAATGTGTTTGCCGGCACCCTTCTGGTCGACGAACACCCCGGTGGCCTCAATCACCAGATCCACGCCCCATTCCTTCCAGGGGAGGTTGAGCGGATTACGATCAGAGAAGCATTTGATGTGCTTGCCGTTCACGATGATCGTGTCATCGGTGTGGCTCACTTCCGCATTGCGGATGTGGCCCAGCATGGTGTCGTACTGAAGCAAATGGGCGTTGGTCTTCGGATCGGAGGTGTCGTTCAGGCCCACCACTTCGATGCCGGTGTTGGCCCCGCGGCTCAGCCAGCAGCGCATGAAGTTGCGGCCGATGCGGCCGAATCCATTGATCGCTACGCGCAGGGTCATGGCAGAAAGCGGCAGGATCCGCTAGCAAGGGTGATTCGGCCGCCGATCATACAGAGATCGCGGCCGGCGCCTCCCGCACCCCTGCTGCGACCCAGTCGAACGGCCCGGTGAGACGCCCCGGCGGGACGGCCCAAAGGGTCGACCTTGCGGTTGGGGATTGAGGGGCGCATCCGGCGGGCCCAGGGGCGGGTCGGCGGTCCCCCTGCCTGGGGCCCTGGAGATCGCCTGGGGCCGGTCGCACGGTGGATCAGCGGAACCCGGCGGCCAGGCGAAGGGCGTCGATGAAAAAAGTCGTAAAGCCCCAGGCGCGACAGAAGCCATCGGGCGGCGTATTTTCGGCAGAACTCCGGAGATGCCCTTGGGCCTGCAGCTCGACCGCCAGCAGCCGCTCCATTTCATCGGCGTGGGCGGGATCGGCATGTCGGCCCTGGCGGCGATTCTGGCCAGCCGCGGCTACCGCGTCAGCGGCTCCGACCTTCGCGACAACGCCGTGACGGCGGCCCTGGCCAAGGCCGGCGTGCGCATCTTTCACGAGCAGACCGCCGCCACGATCAGCGCCATCGCAGGGCCCGCCGGGGCTGACGCCACGGCCGCCGGCCTGCCGCTGGTGGTGCTCAGCTCGGCGGTGCCGGCGAGCAACCCGGAGGTGCAGGAAGCCCGGCGCCTGGGCTTTCCCCTCTGTCACCGCTCCGATGTGCTGGCCGCCCTGATCGCCGGCCAGCCCTCGATCGCCGTGGCCGGCAGCCACGGCAAGACCACCACCAGCACCCTGGTGGCCACCCTGCTGGAGGCCACCGGCCAC
>Ga0209598_10001430_pt1 | contig 19625 bp, 16 predicted proteins | sample M_140807_EF_Meta_FD_187317 | JGI IMG/M metagenome (GOLD analysis project Ga0209598, IMG submission 187317) | Freshwater microbial communities from Lake Montjoie, Canada to study carbon cycling - M_140807_EF_MetaG (SPAdes) (version 2) | ecosystem: Environmental > Aquatic > Freshwater > Lake...
TAACTTATTGTTATCGTTTAACTTTTTAAATAACACTTCGTAGTAAAAAGATAGTTTGCCTTTTAAATCTTTATTTATCACGTAACTAAGCAGTCCACTAGACTGCATATTTTTAAAAGTGGAATTATTGATAAATAAGGTTGTATTTCTTGGGATTGTACCTAAATTATCGATACTATCTATTAACTGATTTTCACTTATTTTGCCTTTTTTGTGTTCATATAATAAATAGGATAACGACACTAGGTTTATTCTATTTTTACCTTCTTTAAATATACTATCAATTTTTTCATTGTCTTGTTTTAAGTCTACTTCAATTGCTTGATAGTTTTCTTGCATGCTATGGTCTATACTGCTATGTTCTCTATAGTTTTCGGCAAAAAAACCAAGGGTTACTGCAAAAAATAACATGAAAAAATCCAAAAAATACTCACTAATTTTTTTCTTTTGAGCAAGGTTGTGTTCGTGACGTACTTCCATATTATTAAATTCCAATAAAAATAACCTTTATTTTTGAAATATTTAAATTTCTAAGCAATGAAAGAAGCTAGTTCAAATGAAAGAATTAAAAAGATGATTTTTGGCTCTGTGTATCCTTTATACTTATCAAAAGTAGTAAAAAAGGGACGTACCCAACAAGAGCTAGATCATGTTATCAAATGGTTAACTGGCTATACACAAAAACAGCTCGAAAAGCACATATCTGATCGAACCAGTTTTGATACTTTTTTTGCCTCAACAAAATTGCATCCTAATGCAATTCTTATAACCGGTAGTATTTGCGGCTACCGTATAGAAGAAATAGAAGATCCACTAACAAAAAAAGTTAGGTACTTAGATAAACTAGTTGACGAACTAGCAAAAGGCAAAAAAATAGAAAAAATATTACGCGAAGCCTAAACCTTTATTTTTTAGCAGCCTCTAATTTGTGAAAACTAATATAAGAGGTTAGTAATAATCCAAAAAATACAACTGCCATAAGTCCAAATGGAATAAATGGATCACCTACTGCAATATGGGCAACAAGTGCTGTTATATACATAATTCCAAAACCTACGTAAGCCCATTCCTTAAAGCGTTTAGGTACCGCTGGAACAATTAATAATACAAGACCTATAAGTTGACCTATGCTAATTTCTAATCCCAAATAGCGCGGTATCAATAAATGGTTAGCACCATCTATGGCCATTTGTGAATTCATCTGAACAGCCCCAAGTGAGAATAAACAAATAATACCTGTAGTTATCCAGTAAATGATTTTTGTTGTTTTCATGTTAAATATCTTTTATTATTTTTAAATGATGGTTTGTATGTACTGCTAAAAAGCTAAGTGTTTTATTTCGTTTTAAATCTCCAAAAATGGGATGTGTAAAATATTGGCCTCTACTAGCTTTTAATAATGAAGTTATTGAATTTTTTGCTTGCTCAATCTCAGTGGTAATCTCTTCTTTGGTAATTGAATCAGAAGGAATCACAAAAGACGGTGCATTGGCCTTTCCTCTAGGGATGTAATTGGTGAGTATGACTTTATAATAGTTTACATTAAACCTTGGTTTAGCATTTGCCGGATTTGAACCAATTAATGTTTTTGTTATTGTATTGATAACCTTGCAGCTATGGGCAATATGCCAGCCAATGTTTTGATGTGAGATTTCAGTATTTATTTTTACGTACCTATCAATATAGGATTCCAAACTATTTAAAAGCCTCAAATTTTTATTCATGTATCTAATTTACAACTTTGTAAATATAATTTACAATTGTTTTTTGATTACACTATCTTAAATAACAAAAAAAAGAGCCTATAATTTTATAGGCTCTTTTTGGGTACGATCGAATATTTTATAATTTGTTGGTCTTATATATTTTTACCAAACCATCATTTTCGCTGCTGGTAACAATTAAGCTTTGATTAATAGGACTTTTAGAAGCTGGAATAAAAATAATTCCTTCTGGCGCGTCCCCTGTTTTATACATTTTTATAAATACAGGTAAGGTAGGATTGGTTATATCATAAATGGCAAATGCGTCTGCTCTCTCTAATCCAACTATCGCAATATTTTTACTACCCACTCTTCCTAAGCAAACAGATTCTGGCTCCACTGATTTGTCATCACTTCTTGTATCATCATATACTGCTAATTCTTTTGCTTTGATATCAAGTTCGTTTTTACTATCATAAACTTGGCTTCCAGTTGTTGCGTTCCAAACACTGAATGATCTTGCACCTAATGAGTATAAAGCATCAAAATCTCCATCAGCATCGGTATCTCCAAGTGTAGTGGTAATATTTAGTCTTCCAAAAACTGCATCTGTTTTAAGTGTTGTTGCAGTTGGAAATGCAGTTGCGTCTAGCGTAACAGCACTTACTCTTTTCATTTCTGTAAAAGCAGTATATTCTCTAGAATCACCTTCGTTTGCAGTAAATAAATAAGGTGTTCCATTGTAATTAAAAAAGGCAATCGCATCTGGCATATAAATGCCGTAAACCTTAGATGCTGTATTAAATTCAATTTTATTGTCTTTATCACTTACATCAATAGCATTTGCAGTTATTGAATAATCCTTAAATCCAAGTGGGGTAATTTTTTTAATACTAGCACTTGTAATGTCAATTTCTGCAATTGCATTATTTTCTTGAAGCGTTACATATGCTGTTTTGGAATCATCAGAAACAGTAATATATTCTGGTTCTATATCCTTTATAAAATTTTTGCCAGGACCAAAAATTCTAAATCCTTTTGAAGCTAAGCTTGATAGTTGGCTTTCGAAAGCACCAAAATTTAAAGTAGTAACTGAATAATCAGCAACTTTAATAATCGAAACAGTTCCTTCAGGATCATTTAGATAATCAGCACTAGGCTCACCTTCGTTAGCGGATAGGATATAGTTACCGTCTGGACTAAATGTAACCATGTCAGGTAATGCACCCACAGTAATAGTTTTTATAACTGCGTAAGTACTTGTATTAAAAACTACTATTTTACCAGCTGCTTGTTTATCTGTAGACTCTATTGCAGCAGCTAATTTTCCATTGCTAACCGCTACACTATTTACATAACCACCATAGGGTAGCATGCTAATAGATTTTATCACTGAAATACTTGACGGATTCGAAATGTCAATAACGTCAATTTTATTTTCTGTACCATTATTTACAGCAAAAAGTCTGTTGGTACTAGGATCAAATGCTGTAATTTCTGCTGCACCTAACCCACCTAAATTAATAGAAGCAATTTCTTGATAAGCTGCTAAATCTTCGTTTTGAGTATACTCCAATGGTTCAGCAACATCTTTTTTGCTACAAGAAATGAAAACAAAGGAAGCAAATAAAATGAAAGCAATTTTGTTGTGTTTCATATTTAATGTTTTGGATTCAATACGAAACTAAAATCGCAAAGTTATTTTATAGTAAACAAATCATTACTAAATTCTTAACTAGAATTTTAAATAGTTATTTACTTTTTTTATTGTTTAACTTTTTGTACTCTTTTTCTATTAATGATTCATCGTCTCTATAATAGGCATCAATGTATTCAAAAACAAAAGCGATAGCTAATGCTAGTGTGGGCCATTTGGGCCAAGCGTAATGATATTGTTTTCAACTATAATATTAAATAATTTATTATATAAAAAAAGGGTTTATGAATATTAATTCATAAACCCTTTTGTATTTATATTAAGGATTGTATTACTTAGGTAACACAACAGCATCCACAACGTGGATTAAACCGTTTGTTGCTTTTAAATCAGTAGCAACTACAGTTGATACACCACCTTTTTCGTCTGTTAATATTACTTTACCTTCTTTAATTGATGCAACTAAATTACCACCACTTACGGTTTTTAAAGTAACAGATCCACCACCATCTTTAATGGCTTTTACAACAGCACCTGCATTAAAACTACCAGCAACAACGTGGTACGTTAAAATTTTAGCTAAGGTTGCTTTGTTTTCGGGCTTAAGTAAAAACTCTACAGTTCCTGCAGGTAATTTTGCAAAAGCAGCATTTGTTGGTGCAAAAACGGTAAAAGGTCCTGCACTTTGAAGTGTAGCAACTAAGTCTGCAGCTTTAACAGCAGCAACTAAAGTAGAATGATCTTTAGATCCAACAGCAATATCAACAATTGTTGATTGTGCGTTGACAGTCAATGAACTAGCAACTATTACAAATAGTGCTAAAATTGAATTTTTAATTTTCATGTTTTTGATTTTTAATATAACATTTGTTTGAACTAATTGTTCGAACGCTTAGACAGTTTAATTTAAAGATGATTTTTTAGTTTCTTTGCCTTAAATTACAGTTGAAACTAAAAATCTATGTTTAAAAAATTTACAAGCGCTGATATACTTTTATTAGTTGCCGCACTTCTTTCCCTTGTTTTTTCTGAATTTATGTGGTTTACTGGTAATAAAGAGCATGCACTTTTTGTTGGTCTTTGGGTCCCTTCCATTTTAAGTTTTGGTATTTTCCTTAAACTAACTAATAAAGAATGATATGACAGATATACTACCATACTTTGCAGGTTTAATTACACTTCTTTTTGGAGCAGCATGTTTTTTAATGCTTAATAAGTACAAAAACATTAAGTAGTTAGATGAATAAGTTATTTAGCAAATTGCTTAGTGTATATGATTCATTAAGCACTTCAAAAAAATTACATTTTTTCGAAGTTGCTATTTTAAAAGCATCTATATTTTCATTTGTTGTACATATTGGCTTCATTTACTTTGAAAATACCTTCAACATTATTGGATCTACTAGCCATAGTTATTTAAAGGCTATCTATACGCCCTTTAGTTTTATATTATTTTACGAGGTGTTTTTATTGGTTATTATCATTCCAAAATCCATTTCTGAATTTGTAGGAAAGCAATTTGAAATTATTGCACTGATTACACTTCGTAGTTTTTTTCATGATATAGCAGATATTAATTTTACTGATATTGCCACTATTTACAATCCCAACTTTATTAATATAGTGTATGATTTAGGGGCATCTGTAATAATGCTTTTTTCTACTTTGATTTATAATAAAATGTACAAAAAGCATGGTATAAGTGATACTAGCGTTGATTTACATCAATTTATAAAAATTAAAAAAGTACTGTCTGTAGTCATGTGCGGCGTACTTGTATTGTTAAGTTTTATTAGCTTATTTAATTGGTTGGTTGATGTTCAACATGCATATCAACTTAAAGCACAATTTCCAAATCCGAATACAGTCTTTTACACAGATTTTTTTACAATCATGATTTTTGTGGATGTATTGTTGCTCATCATTTCTTTTATCTATCAATTTTCGTTCAATCTAATTTTTAGAAATGCTAGCTTCATTATTACTACTATTTTAATAAGAATGTCTTTGAGTATGGCAAAGCCAATGAATTACTTAATCATCATAATAGGGTTAACTTTTTCTATCGTAACTTATTTTATTTACTCAAAAATGTCCACTGATAAAATCAAAGAGTAACAGACGGCGGTGTTCTTAATTGTATCCAAGTGGTATGCTAAACCATATATTTTATTGATAATTAATAGGACTCGTGATCACTTGGAAAGCCTATGTTTTGAATGTCATGAATGTATTCTTTCACCGATTTTGTCATTAATTCATGTAAGTTCAAATAATTTCTTACAAATTTTGGTTTAAAAGTTGGATCTAAACCTAGCAAATCATTAATTACAAGTACTTGCCCATCGCAGTGGCTTCCGGCTCCAATGCCAATAACAGGTATGGATAATGTAGTTGAGATTTCTTTTGCAATACTGCTTGGAATTTTTTCAAGAACAATGGCAAAACAACCTGCTTTTTCAAGTTCAATGGCGTCCTTCAATATTTTTTCTTGTGCCTTGGCGGAAGTAGCTTGGGTATCAAATGATCCTAGTTGATGAATACTTTGTGGTGTAAGACCTAGATGACCCATTACAGGTATACCAACGGTAGTGATTTTTTTGACTTGCATTAATATTTCTTGACCGCCTTCTATTTTAACTGCAGATGCATTGGATTCTTTAATTATTTTTATGGCATTTATCAGTGCTAGTTCATCATTTACTTGATAAGACCCAAATGGCATATCAACCACTACAAAAGCATTTTTGGTACCTTTTACAACTGCTTTGGCGTGATAAATAATTTCTTCTATCGTAACAGGTAAAGTTGTTTCATTACCCTGATAAACATTGGATAAGCTATCGCCAACTAAAATGATATCTATACCTGCTGCATCTATTATTTTGGCAAACGTAAAATCATAAGCAGTTAACATCGTTATTTTTTTACTAGATTGCTTTAATGCTTGTAAAGATTTTATAGTTTTTTGTTCGGTCTTCATTTATATAATTATATTATCAATTAATCTAACATTTTCTATGGTTGCTGCGGTAACAATACAATAAGGTTGTTTATTGATTGCGTTTTCATCTATTGTTTTAAAATCACGATTTAAAATACTGAAGTAGTCTACAAATTGAAAACCTTCATTTAGAATCATTTGTATACAACTTTGAATGAGTTCATTAAAATCTTCTATATTTTCATTTTCACTAACAAATATTTTTGCATGTTGTAATGCTTTATATAATATAGTAGCTTTTTCAAGACCAACATTGCTTAGTCTTTGGTTTCTGCTGCTTAACGCTAGTCCAAAATTATTTCTTACAGTAGAACAAATTTTTAGGTCTATAGTTGTACCCTGATCAATGAAAGTCAGTAATTTTTTGATTACCATACATTGTTGAATATCTTTTTGACCTAAGTATAGTTTATTAGGTTTTACGATACTTAATAACCGTTCAACAACATTACATACGCCTTGAAAATGGCCAGGTCTGTGTAAACCTTCTAAATCATTTTCAATACTGCCTAAATCAAAACTTTTATAAACATAATGAATTGGAAAAATATTTTCTTGTGATGGAATCAATAAATAGTCACAATCAACTTTGGTTAGTAGTTGTATATCTTTTTCAATATTTTTTGGATATTTTATAAAATCTTCTTCGTTATTGAATTGAATTTTATTGACAAATATGCTACAAACTACAATTTCATTTTCATTTTTAGCTTGTTTGATTAATTCAATATGTCCATCATGCAATGCACCCATTGTGGGAACAAATCCAAGAGAATAGTTTTTATCAAATTGTTCTAAATGAGCCATAAGTGGCTCTATTTGGTCAAATATCTTCACTAAAAATAAATATTATAAAGTGTAAAGTTCACTAATTTATAAGAGAAATCTTACTTTCACATATGTTTTTAAATAAAAAAATATTAATTGGTATAACTGCTAGTATTTCTGCTTATAAAATGTATTCATTTATAAGATTAATAAAACAGCAAGGTGCCGAAATCAAAGTAATTATAACCCCTAGTGCCAAAAATTTTGTGTCAACTACATTGTTATCAACTTTTTCGGAACATAAAGTTTATGTTGATTTTGTAGAAGAAGATATCTGGCAAAATCATGTTCATTTAGGTAGATGGGCTGATTTATTTGTTATCGCACCTTCTAGCTGCAACACCATCGCAAAATTAGCAAATGGTATTTCTGATAATTTTTTGATTGCAACCTATCTAAGTTGTACATCACCTGTGGTTATTTATCCCGCCATGGATGAGGACATGTGGTTACATCCAAGTACGCAACATAATATTCAATTGCTCCAACAAAGAGGAAACGAAGTAGTTGAACCGTCTGTAGGTTTATTGGCTAGTGGGCTTTATGGGAAGGGAAGATTGCCTGAGGCCAACGAAATGATGATTCATATTGAAGAGACTCATTTCAGAAACGCAAGTTTAAGCGGTAAAAAAATATTGATTACAGCTGGTCCTACCGAAGAACCTATCGATCCAGTTAGAATGATTACCAATCGATCTTCTGGAAAAATGGGTTATGCCATTGCTGAATTTTTATACAAACAAGGAGCTGAAGTTTATTTAATTACAGGTCCAGTATCAATTCAGGTTCGGTATAAGGGTATTCATGTTGTTCAAGTAAATACTGCCTCCGAAATGTTTGATGCTTGTGCTGTTTTCACTGACACGTATGATATAGCTATCTTTACCGCAGCTGTTGCCGATTTTACAATTACACATTCAAGCGAACAAAAAATCAAGAAATCAGACAATGCTTTGGAACTAAAATTAGTTCAAACAAAAGATATTTTAGCAACATTTGGTAAGCATAAAAAGGACAATCAAAAAATTATTGGCTTTGCTTTAGAAACTGAAAAAGGAGAAGCATACGCAAAAATTAAATTAAGTCAAAAAAATGCAGACTTGATGGTAATGAATCAAGTTGAAAATGACAATAGTTGTTTTAATCAAGATACTATGCGTGTGAGTTTTGTAGCGCAAAATCAAACACATGATTTTGACACTATGCCTAAGTTAAAAATTGCTGAAATTTTGTCTGAGTATATCATAAAAAATTGGGTATAATGCGTTGGAATCTTAATCATAAAACAGCCCTTATTACTGGCGGAACAAAAGGTATTGGTGAGGCAATTACAAATGAACTATTATCATTGGGGGCTCGTGTAATTGTGATAGCGCGTAATGAAAACGACTTACTCGAAAGTATTGAATCATGGAAACAAAAAGGGTATGATGTTAAAGGGGTAACTGCAGACATCACTAATTACGACTCCTATTCAAATATATTAGAGCAAATTTCAGGTATAAAAATTGATATTCTTATTAACAATGTGGGCGGTAATTTTCCTAAAAAATTTATCGACTACACAACTGACGAAATACATCAAATTTTCAATTTAAACTTAGTAAGTGTAATTAAGTTTACTCAATGTATGTTTGAAATATTAAAGGAATCAGAAAACGCTTCCATCATTAACATCAGTTCTGTTGCAGGAATACAAGATGTTGGTACCGGAAGTATGTACGCCATGTGTAAAGCTGCTTTAATACAACTCACTAAAAGTTTGTCTGTAGAATGGGCGCCTTATCATATTCGGGTTAATTCTATTGCGCCTTGGTTTACTTCAACCGAAAGGATTAATACTTTACTTCAGGATCAGACACTTCATAATTTCGTACTTAAAAATACGCCACTTAACAAAATTGCGCATCCAACTGATATTGCTAGTGCAGTTGCATTTTTAGCAATGGATGCTTCATCTTATATAACTGGCGAAACGATAGTTGTTGATGGTGGTTTTAGTGCAAACAAATAAATGTAAGTGGCTTTAATTTATTGTGGGCCCACCAGGGTATGATCCTGGGATTCTTTTTATATTATTCAGGTTTTGTACTTATAAAAGGTTTAAAAAATGCAGCTCTCACAGGAACTGGAACTTTTGATTTCTCTCCCTTTATTCCTTTCCATATCATATTATTCATGATATCATCTGACACAAGATCAATTTCTGAAAAATCTAACCCTTTAGCCAATGCCGCTAATTTAGTACCGCCAGGATTTACATCATTTAAATTGATGTTAGAAGGTAAACTTTTGAAAATAGTATTATTTGGCTTATTGCTAAAACAGCGCCACATTGGTGTAGCTGCAGCATCATATTGGGATAAAGGAGGGAGACCTAAAATTAATTCAATGGTTCGTAACATTGAAGATGAAGAATACATAGTATGATCTACAAAATTTCTTTTTACAAAACCCCCAGCTAAATAAGCGGTGGTCCGGTGTGCATCTACGTGATCTGGCCCATTTTGTGCATCATCTTCAGCAATGAATATTGCTGTATTTTGCCATATAGGACTTTTGCTGATATGCTCAACCATCATTCCAATAGCTAAATCATTGTCCGCAACATGTGCATAAGGAGTTGGCCTACCAGCTGCCGTGCCTTCGGTATGATCACACAACATTCTGAATGTATTTAATTGAGGTACTGCATTTGCTTTGATTAATGAATCAAAGTCGTTTTTCCAAATCCGAAATCGTGTTGTGTCTTTATCTCTCAAATCTCCTGTTGGATATGCAGGGGTAAAATGATTTTTTAATACTGGAATTCTAGGTGTATTATTTGCATTTATAAACTCTCCATATGTTCGAAATGAAACATTATACTTACTCGCAAGATCCCAAATGTAAATTTTGTTTAAACCAGTATTTCCAATTGCCCCCTTACCCCGACTTCCATAACTAGTAGGCCAATTTTTTTCCATATAGTCATTTGCATATGCCCCCATACACCAGTTGTGACCATCTGCACTCACTTCACCATCTACATAAAAGTTATCTAATAATACAAAATTATCTACAAGTGAGTGTTGATTTGGTGTTATATTTCTTCCAAACAATAACAAACTTGTATCACCATTTCCTTGTGGAAAGTCTGAAAGTACTTGATCGTATGTTCGATTTTCTTTTATAATGTAAAAAACATATTTAATTGGAGAAGAATCTCCAACTTTTTTAGGAATGGGATTATTATTTTCACCAGTTGCGAATTTCTCTTGTTCTAGATTAAATGGTGTATTGTGATATACTACTTTTGTATAGACGTCTAAATCTTTTTTTGTAGGCAAAGGAATAATACTCATAGTTCCTGAAAATAAACCGCCAATATATTGAACTGTTTTTGGCTTTGATGAATCCCCGCCATGAAGTAAAACGGATTCTTTTTTACTTATTGGATTTGGTCCATACGGGTTGGCAAGGGATGAAAATCCTTTTCCATTTGCAATAAACAATTTATTGTTTATTACGCGAACTGATGTTGGATACCAACCTGTAGGAACATAACCTAGTGAATAGCTTTTTCCAGGCTTACTTACATCAAATACTGCAAGACAGTTGTTGTCTGCATTTGCTACGTATAATGTTTTATCATCTTTGCTAATAGCAACAGAATTGCTTGTAGTTCCGCTTAATTTTGTTGGATGTACTGATGTGTTTAAATTTTCTAGAATAACAAATTTTTGTAAATCAATAACTGAAACTGTATTGTCGTTTGCATTCGAAACGAACATTAATTTTCCATTATTTGAAATACATAAATCGTTTGGATTATCTCCAACAGATAATGAATCTACTAATTGCTGCTTTTTGGTGTCAAAAACAACCACTTTATCTTTCCCCCAAAGACTTATATACAATTTACTTTTATCTTGAGATATTAAACAGGTATACGCTTCAGTACCTAAAACAATTTTTTGCTTGATTAATTTTGATTTAAGATCAATTATGTAAAGACTATTGTCTTGTTTGGTTACTACATATAAAATCTGTTTTTGGTTATCAATAGCTATCCCAGTAGGAGAAATAGCTTGCCCCCCTTTACCGTTGGTCCATTCTTTTCCCAATCTTATTGTATCAACAATTTTTAATTTATTATTTATAATATCAAAATGTAGAATCCAATTATTGTCTCCACCTGAAGCGTAAAGAGACTTTTCATCCTCACTAAACACAAGACCTCCCCATGATTTGCTTACAATAACTTTGTCTAATTCAATATTATTTTTTGCATCAATTAGTTGAATTGATTGAATGCTTTGGCCATTATTAGTTACAGCTGCATAGCGATTTTGTTTGCTTGTAGCAATATTTAAAGGAAGATCACCTAGAGGAATACTTTTGCCTATTGGGGTTAATGACCAACCATTAGGTAGCAATACTCTATTTTTTTCAATTTTACTAATTTCTTGTGCTTGAATACACTGGATAATGCACATGAAAAAATATACAATATATATTTTCTTTGAATTCATATTTGGAATTATTTATATAAAAAACATAGAAAAATGACGAATTATCTAAAGATAACTTTTTTAAAAATGTAAGATCAAAAACTAGATTAACAAATTGCTATTTAATCAATACTTAATTATTAAATGTAATGATAGTTAAGTAGAATATCAGCTGTAAAATTAACCTTCACACTTCATTCTTGATTATGCAACGCGGAATAAGTTTCATACTAAAGCTAAAGTTAATGCTTTCATTAATTTTAATTGTTAGTTCATCATTGTATGCTCAGCAAAAAATGCCGGAGTCAAGTTATCATTTAATTAGAGGAAAGAGCTATGTGTTTTCAAAAAATTATTATTTGCTCAATTTACTAGAAGCAATACCTGAGGTAAATAAATTGCTTTCAAGTGATTCGGTGCTTGTTTCAATAGCGAAAAGAAAAAATGATTCTTTAAGTCTTTCATTTAAAGATTGTGGTAAAGAAGCAACTTGTTATTTGAATCGTATGATGTTTTCAGTTGATGAAATTGATTTAGTTGCTAAGCGATTAGCTAATTTATATACATCAAAGAATGCATTAGGTAAGCTAGTTCAAAATCATTTAATACCTTCTGGATGTTATGTGCTTTTTCAAAACGAAACACCTCTAGAAATGCTATTAAAAGCTTGGAAACAAGATGCGCAAGGTGTAAATTTTACAATTGGCGTATATGCGGCAGGCAATAAGCCAAATTATCCTAATATCGATTCCATAAGCTTAGGAATTAGGGATTCAAAAAATCCAGCATTATATTCTGCAGGTTATACAGGATTTTTATATAATGCATCTTCCGTTGTTGCTATTGAAAATACATATAATAAGTTATTTTTTGCTCCATCCGTTTCTTGTGCGCTTCATTTTTTAGAAATGAATGAAAGAGAACAGGCCGCTGATTTTGAACCAATGGAAAAAGGAGAAAATAAATTAGCTGTAGAAAAAATTAAGATAATCAATTGGGCGAATTATAAGTACTCAGTAATTTTAATTCCAGGAGCTGGGCCAGATGATCCCAAAATGCCATTAAGTGCCGAAGGGATGCTGCGTTGTAGATTGGCTGCGCAATTGTATAAACAGGGGATGGCCCCTTTTATTGTTAGTTCAGGTGGGAAAGTTCATCCATATAAAACAAATTTTTGTGAAGCAACTGAACAAAAAAAATTCCTGATTGAAAAACTTGGAATACCAGAAAGTGCAATAATAATTGAACCTCACGCTAGACATACTACTACTAATATGCGAAACACCGCAAGATTAATTTTTAGATATGGACTTCCATTTGAAAAGGCAGCAATTACTTGTACAACAAAAGGGCAAAGTTTTATGATTGCTGGCATGATGGCCCGTTGTATGAAAGAATTAAACGAAGTACCCTATAAAAACGGATTGCGCATATCAGAAACAATATTAGAATTTTATCCTTTAAAAGAAGCATTGCATATAAATCCCTTAGAACCCATTGATCCTTAAAACAATGAGATTATTTATTATTATCTTATTTACTGCTATTATTCTTTATTCATTTAAGGTTGTAATGCCAATGAAAATTGAGCGTGAGCAAACAATCGATTCTTTAGGAGCTTGTCAAGGATTGTCTATACAAGGAAATGAGTTGTTTTTATATGGTGATAGAGAGGTTGGAATGATAAGAGCTTATAAATTCCAGGGAGATACTTTGGTTTATGATCATAATGAAATGCGTCTAACTATTCATGACACTGATGTGATTAATCATCCAACAGGGTTTGCGTTTCATAAAAACATGCCAGTATTTATTGGTAATAGTATTCGATTAAATAAAGAAGGAAGCTTATGGAGAGCGGTTTTATATTGTGTGAATTGGGAAGGGTTGAAGAAAACTAAAACACTTGATGGAAACTTAATCAACACAATAGACGATGATATATGTATCCAAGGAACAAGGCCAGAATATGTTCAATATCAGAATAAATGGTATGTAGCAACTTCCGACTATGGAGATAAGGGAAATGAGGTACGATTATATGATCCTGTTGCTTTAAAAAATGCAAGACATACCTCAGATAAAGAAGTCTTGTTTAAAAAATTTACTTGTTCACCATGGGTTCAAAATCTTTACTGGATGTCAAAGAAAGGTATTTTAGTTCTAATTCAAAATCAAGTAGAAGGGAAAAAATGGAGATTTACTTACTTAGATTTAAATAAGTCAATTACAACAGGCAAAGAGTCTATCATAGAAGTTGTAGACATAAATAATCGCAATGATGAACTAGAAGGTTTTAGCTTTCTAAATAACAAATATAATGCTGGAATTGCAGTAACTTCTTCTAAACAAAGAAACTCGAATCTAATAACTGTAAATCAATCAAATTAATAATTATTTAAATTCTATTAACACAAACCAAATTAATATGCAAAAAAAACAACAGCTAAAACACATTATTAATAATATATATTGTTTTGGTAAGATGCTTTGCCTTACATTAGTACTAGGCGTCTGCATTATGCAATCTAATTCTGCTTTTGCAACAGAAAATATCAAGTCAAACTTTGCAATAATTAAAATTAAAGGTATAGTTACTGATGAAAAAAATCAACCTCTACCAGGAGCATCAATAAACATTAAAGGCACAAAAAAGACAGTCTCAGCTGATGCAAATGGCCGTTATACTTTAGAAGCAAATAAAGGTGATGTAATTGTTGTAAGTTCTGTAGGTTTTTTTACACAAGAAATTTCCGTTGATCAAGAGATAATAAATGTTAAACTAAAAGAAGAAGTAAATCAATTAGAAGAAGTAACAATTGGTTATCAACGTTTACGTAAAAGTGATTTAACAGGTTCAATTGCTAGTGTAAAAGCAAGTGAATTAAAACTCTCGAGCTCAACAATTGGGCAGGCTTTAGTTGGTAAAATCGCGGGTGTACAAGTTTCACAGGTAAGTGGTGCTCCATATTCAGGAGTTAAAATTCGTGTACGTGGAATTGGTTCAATTAATGCAAGTTCTGAGCCTTTATATGTAATTGATGGATATGCAATGGGCGGAAATATCAGTCAAGGTCAAGGAAATGGCGGTAATGCAACCAATGGTTATAATCCTTCTACTTCAGGAAATGATATATTTATTAATCCGGAAGATATTGAATCAATTGATGTTTTAAAAGATGCTGCTTCAGCTGCAATTTATGGTTCAAGAGCTTCTGCTGGAGTAGTCTTGATTACAACTAAAAGAGGAAAAGCAGGAACTGGCTCTTTTACTTATGATTATCAATTCAGTAGCCAATCATTAGCAAATAAAGTTAAAATGCTTAATTCTACTCAATTTGCAGATTTATTTGTAGATGGAAGAAATTCAAATTATAAGGATATCTTACTTTCAAAAGGTGTTACATGGAATGATTCTTATTATTCTGATGACAATGCTACAAGAGTTGTTAAAGCTGGACAAACCGCAACAGGTTGTTCGGTTTGTATTTTAAAAGATATTTATGATTTTACAACTCAAAAAATTATAACTCCTAAATACAATACCGATTGGCAAGACGCCTTATATCAAAATGCTTTATCACAAAGACATAACCTTTCATTTTCTGGTGGCAACGCAGGTACACGTTATTTAATTAGTGGGGGTTACTTAGATCAGCCAGGTATATTAAATAGTACCTATCAAAAAAGAATTAATGTAAGAGCAAATATCGACGCAGATATAAATAAAAAATTAAAAGTGTCTTCAAGCGTGTTTGTAACCAATACTAATAACCGTGAAGTTCAAGAAGGCCGTTTTAACAATGGCCCAATTTTAGGGGCATTGGTATATATGCCAATTTTTCCAGTTTATAATTCGGATGGTACACTATCTACAGCAGATAAAGGGGCTGGAGCACAAACAGATGGTTTCGGTTATTCTTTTCAAGGAATAGAAAACCCTTTAGCTTTGGCACAAAGAGTAAACATTAAACGAAAAGGAACTAGAGCTACCTATAATGTAAATACAGTTTACCAAGTAGTAAAGAATCTTTCGGCAAAAGTAAATATTGGGGGAGGTACATACAATGAAAAGTATGAGTATTATTATCCAACAAATTTAAGTAATGGCATTAACCCTCCAGGTTCATCTCAATCAATTCTAGCTGCAAATGCCTCTGCCCAAAATTTATCAACTCAGGATTTATTAGGCGAATTTACATTAAACTATAAAAAACAGTTTGGAAAGCATAGTGTTGATGGGTTGGTTGGATATTCTTCCCAACAAACGAATACGGATGTTGTAGCAGTTGGAACAAAAAATTTTATAAATGATTTGATTCCTGAAATCACAAGTGGAGGCTCTGTTTTAGGAGATTTTTATAGATTAGGTGGGTCTGGAAAATCAACCACAACTTTACTTTCTTACTTAGGTAGAGTTGTGTATAGTTTCAACAATAGATACTTCTTAACTGGATCATTTAGGTCTGATGCCTCATCTCGTTTTGGTCCTCAAAATCGTTGGGGAAATTTTGGATCTGTTTCTGCAGGTTGGAATCTATCTAATGAGTCTTTCTATAATGCATGGTTAGGAAGAAACTCAACTTTAAAATTGAGGGCAAGTTGGGGTTTAACTGGTAATAATAATATTGGAAATTACAGATTTGAACAAGGTTTAACCGGAGCAGGTGGAATAGTAACTGGATCTACGGTTTATAATGCTACATGGGCTGGAGGTATTACGGACGCAAAACTTGGATGGGAATCAACTGCACAATTTAACTTTGGCTTTGATGCAAGTTTAATTGATAATAGAATGTCTGTAATTTTTAACTATTATAAATCTCAATCTTATAATTTGTTATACAACCAAAGTATTTCTGCCTTAACAGGTTCAACTTCAATACTCACTAACTTGCGAAATTCTAATATTGAAAATAATGGTTTTGACTTGCAGATAGATTTTAAATTGATCCGTTCAAAAAATTTCAACTTAGGCATCACTGGAAATATTACGGCAAATAAAAATAATGTTGTAAGCTTAGGGGGAGCAAGTGAAATTCAAATTAATGGTGCTGAAAGAAGTTATATTACACACGTGACTAGAGAAGGTAGTCCAGTTGGTTCATTCTTTGGTCTAAAAGTTGGAGGCATGGTTCAAGAAAAAGATTTGGCAAATGTAAATGCAGACCAGTTAATATATAAAGCAAATGGAAATAAATTTCCTTCAGGATATACTTTATTAGGCTTTCCAATCTCTACATACTCCACAACTCCATTAAGAGCAGGTGACTTATATTTCAAAGACACAAATGGTGATGGCATTATAAATGACGCTGACAAAACTATTATTGGAACCCCTTATCCAAAATATACTTATGGTTTTGGAATTAATATGAGCCATAATGCAATTGATTTTAGTGCTTCATTTAATGGCAGCAAAGGAAATCAAATCATTGATGGACAAGATTACTACATCAGAAATATGGAGGGCTCTGGAAACAACTACGCTGTAGTTGATCAACGTTACAGATCTGCAGCTTTACCAGGTAATGGTATTGAATATAGAGCTTCTAGAGGAGGATCTCAAAGTAATAGTACCAGATTGTCTGACTATTATATTCAGGATGGGTCATTTTTAAGATGTACAAATATTAATCTTGGAGTAAATCTTTCTTCTTTACCATTTGTAAAAAAATTAGGAATTGCAAATTTAAGATGGTATACCTCAGTTGATAATGTATTTACAATTACAAATTATTTAGGATATAATCCTGAAGTAGACTTTAATAATGGCAGTAATTTAACACCAGGGGTTGACTATGGTAAATATCCCTTAATGCGTTCATTTAATACCGGTATTAAAATTCAATTTTAATTTGATAAATAATAAATAAAAATAATTATATGCTTAAAATATTTACAAAAAGTATGGCGCTGTCTATATTACTAATAACTAGTAGTTGCAGTAAAACTTTTTTAGAACAAACAAATCCAAACGGCGTATCAGTTGATAATGGTTACAAAACTGAAACAGATGTAACTACAGGAGTAAATGGAGTTTATCAAGCTCTAAGAAGTTCTAACTGTATTGGTGAAGGCGCAGCTCTATGGACAGATGATCGTGCAGACGATGTGAATACTACTGATAATCAATCAAACAATGGTGAACCGTTTCAGTTTACTGCTTTTTCAATTGTCGCAAGTAACAGTTACTTACAAAGTCATTGGACAGCATTGTATTTGCCAATCTCAAGAGCCAATTTAATTTTATCTGTTATTGATAACATTTCATTTGCAAATCCTGCAACCAAAGCACAATATATTGCTGAATTAAAATTCATTCGAGCATATATGTATTTTAATTTAGTAAGAGAATTTGGGGACGTTCCATTGGTAACCGAAAGGCTTACAACTGTTGATCAATCAATGAAATTGACTTTTCGTGCGAAAAGAGATGTGGTTTATACGCAAATTGTAAAAGATTTGAAAGACGCTTTAAATGGCGGCCTGCCAATTGTTCAGTCTGCTGCTAATAAAGGAAGAGTTTCTTTACAAACTATAAATGCTGTACTCGGTCAAGTTTATTTAACAATGGCAACAACATTAGAGCCAACTGTAAATGCAGCTAATTTAGCAAATGCACAAACATATTTACAAGCATGTTACAATCAAAAAACGTTTGCTAATTTATCTGATATACCCTTTCCAGATGTATTTGATGTAAATAAAAAAACTACAAATCCTGAAATAATTTTTCAAATTGCTTATAAGCAAGGCGATGCTAGTTATTCATCTTCATTAGCAAAAAACAATCAAGCTAAAGGCGAAACACTCATTTCTTTATTTTCTTCACAAGGTGCAGGTGGTTTATTTACCAAAGACTTGTTAAATGAGTTTGAAACTAATGATATTAGAACGAGTTATTCAGTAAAGTTTGCGGCTGGCTCTAATGGTTATTATATAACTAAATTTAGAGATGCTAGTGCTGCCGCTAGTACCCTTGGTTATGGCGGAAATGATTGGATTTTAGTTCGTTATGCAGATGTGATTTTAAATATTGCAGAAGCATATATGTATCAAGGTGATGAAACCAATGCAATAATTTATTTAAACATGGTTCGTAAAAGAGCTGGCATGCCGGATTATGCAACTATGAAAAGTGATGCTAGTTATACTTCAAAATACCCCACACTAAAATTGGCAATTTTGCATGAAAGAAGAGTTGAGCTTGCATTTGAACACCATCGTTGGCATGATTTAACTAGATTTTTTAATGCAACAGATTTAGTAACATATTTTAAATCAAAGAGTCAAGCTAACTATGATAATTCTCCATTATCTAACATCACTACAAAAGACTATTATTTTCCAATACCTTATAATGAGGTTAAACTTGATCCTGTAAAAATGTATCAGAATCCTGGATACTAAATAATAAAAAAGAGTAACAATAAAAAACCGAAGAATATTTAATACGTTCTTCGGTTTTTTATTGTTTAATTTTTTACAATACACATATTCCAATTTTCTGGGATGATGAGAGTGATGATTTATTTAGCTATATATTCTCATTGATAATATATATAGTGTTTAATTCCAACCTTCTACGCCTTTTTTCCCATTTAATGACACAAATCCTTGCAGAGAAAGTAAACCGAATTATTTCTAATTCTAAAAATTAAATGATAATAACAATTTAACAAACTGGTAATATGCTGGGACTAATTTGCTATTGAATTTAACAAAATCAAGTTGGCATCACGAACCATTTCATTAAAGGGTATTTTTAAGCTGTTTCCTGACAATAGGATGATGGATACTTCGCCTTTAATTAAAGTTGAATTAATAGTAGAAATAAATTTTGAAACCTTTGGACAGGTTCAATTTACCGATGATAATGGAAGACCTTGGATTAAAGAGTTTGTGGGAAATAGTTGGTCAAAAGAAATTTATTTAAG
>Ga0209598_10001431_pt1 | contig 19621 bp, 15 predicted proteins | sample M_140807_EF_Meta_FD_187317 | JGI IMG/M metagenome (GOLD analysis project Ga0209598, IMG submission 187317) | Freshwater microbial communities from Lake Montjoie, Canada to study carbon cycling - M_140807_EF_MetaG (SPAdes) (version 2) | ecosystem: Environmental > Aquatic > Freshwater > Lake...
AAAACCAATACTTAAGGCGTATCGCTCTGTGATTGGTAAAGTAAGCGCACTTCGTCAATTAATGGTCTAATAGATTGTTACAGCGACCTCTAACGGTCGCGGCTCGGATGAGATGTGCAAATATCAGGCATAAGATGCCTTTGCCCGTGCGTGAAAGGGATACAATCTAAAGATGCTTCACAATTTCTGATATACTCTTCGAAATTCTTGATTAGCAACGAGTGTGTATGTCTGATGCAACTTGGTTACAAGGCTTAAATCCAGCACAAAATTCTGCTGTGACAGCGCCATTACAACATCTTTTGATTTTGGCTGGTGCGGGTTCTGGAAAAACCCGCGTTTTGGTCAGTCGAATTGCGCATTTGGTGCATACGGGCCAAGCGGCGCTGGATGGGGTCTTGGCCGTGACTTTTACTAATAAAGCGGCTGGTGAGATGAAATCCCGGCTGCATACGATTTTGCAGCATTCGTTGACGGATTTTTGGATTGGGACATTTCATGGTATCTGTCATCGTTTATTACGCCGACATTATGAAATCGCCAAATTGCCGCAAGCGTTTCAAATTTTAGATAGTGATGATCAAGCGCGGATGATCAAACGCGTGATGGCTGATTTGCAATTGGATCCTGAACAGTGGCCTGTGAAGCAAGCGCAAGCATTTATCAATAATAATAAAGACGAAGGCTTGCGCGCGCAGCAAGTGTTTTGTCCAAGTTTTGGTCCTGCCAAAACTTGGTTAAGGATTTATACGGCTTATGAACAAGCGTGCCAGACAGCAGGTGTGATTGACTTTGCAGAGATTCTGCTGCGTACACATGAATTATTGCGAGATAACCCAGATTTATTGGCCCATTATCAGGCGCGTTTTCAGACAATTTTGGTCGATGAGTTTCAAGATACCAATACGGTGCAATATGCGTGGATCAAACTTTTAGCTGGCCAACATGCCAAAGTGATGGTGGTGGGTGATGATGATCAATCGATTTATGGTTGGCGGGGCGCAAAAGTAGAAAACATACAGCGATTTTCTAAAGATTTTCCAGGTACGCAAACGATTCGCTTGGAGCAAAATTATCGCTCAAGTTCGACTATTTTACAGGCAGCCAATGCTTTAATCACCCATAATCAGACTAGAATGGGAAAGTCCTTATGGACTGAAGGTCATGAAGGCGAAAAAATTATCCTTTTTTCTGCATTCAATGAACTGGAGGAAGCGCGTTTTGTAAGTGAGCGGGTCAGTATGGAATACAAGCGTGGCTGTCCATTACAGGATATCGCTGTATTGTATCGGTCGAATGCACAATCTCGAGTATTGGAGGAAGCATTTTTACGTGCCGGAATTGCTTATCGAATCCATGGCGGGGTGCGCTTTTTTGAACGGGCTGAAGTCAAAGATGCGTTGGCGTATCTGCGTTTAATTTTGAACCGGAATGATGATAATGCTTTTGATCGCGTGGTGAATTTGCCGGCTAGAGGGATTGGCGAGAAAACTTTGGATACAGTGCGTGCTTTGGCGCGTTCGGAAGGGTTGTCTTTGTGGGCGGTAGCAACGCAGATCCTGCAGCAGAATGCTTTGACTCAGCGTGCGGGCAATGCCTTGGCATTGTTTTTAAATTTGATTGAGATGTTACAAGAAGAAATCCATGATCTGCCGTTAGAAGATCAATTCAGTCGGGTGATCAATCAGTCTGGCTTATATGCGTATTATGCTGGAATGAAAGGGGATGTGGCTGAATCCAAATTACAAAATCTTCAAGAATTGGTCAATGCTGCGAAAGAGTTTCGTTATGAAGAGGAAGAGGAGCTGCCTTATTTGGTGAGTTTCTTAGCGCATGCCTCTTTGGAAGCGGGGGATTTGCAAGCCAGTGAGCATGAGGATTCAGTCCAAATGATGACATTACATGCTGCGAAAGGTTTGGAGTTTCCTTGCGTGTTTTTAGTAGGGATGGAAGAGGGTTTATTCCCAGCCAAGCAATCTGCCACTGAACCGGGACGTATCGAAGAAGAACGACGTTTATGCTATGTAGGGATGACCCGTGCTATGCAGCGTTTGGTGCTGTCGTATGCAGAAGTGAGACGGCAATACGGACGAGAAGAATACCATCGACCTTCGCGTTTTTTGCAGGAAATTCCTGCGGAATTACTCGATGAAATCCGTAATAATGGGCGCTCGACTTCGCAGGGCTCTAGTCCTGTTGCAACCCGAACCCAGCATGCATCAGGTTGGAAATTGGGCCAAAATGTGCAGCATGCTCACTTTGGTAGTGGCGTGATCTTAGCAATTGAAGGGCAAGGTGCACATACCCGAGTGCAAGTTAAATTTGCTGAGCAAGGTACCAAATGGTTGGTTTTGGCGTATGCGAATTTGGTGTGATGCAGGGGCGAAAGGCAAACCTAAGACTGGGTCTTTTGATAAGTTTTTGGGACCAATACCCAATAACGGCCTGTGCTTTTCATTTTTCCAGCAATAGCTGCTGCGTCATTACCATTGCCCCAATACACATCGCCACGTATTGTGCCGCGGATAGCGCCGCCTGTATCTTGAGCAATCATCAATCGGTGAAGAGGATGTTGCGCATCGGAATGCGGATCAGGATAAGTGGTGCTTAACCAAACGGGTGTACCCAGCGGCACCCAATCTGGATCGACTGCCAAAGAATAGCCTTGCGTGAGATGGGTGCCTTGAGTACCAATCGCCCCTTTGTTCTCAAGAATTTGAAAAAATACAAATGAACGATTTTTATGAATGATATCGGCTTGTTCCTCAGGATGGCTTTCCAAATACGCGCGGATACTTTGGATCGATACTTTTTTGGCTGGCAATATATGACGCTCAATTAGTACGCGCCCAATTGCAGTATAAGGCAACCCGTTTTTTGCGGCATAGCCTAAGCTTCTTTGTGTGCCGTCGGTGAGATTCAGGATAGCAGAACCTTGGATTTCAATTAATAAACGGTCGATAGGATTAGCCGCATAGGCAATAACTGGTGCGGTATCGGCGATAGCCCCTTGGTCGATTTCCTCGCGAGAATAAAAAGGCAACATGCGATTATTGTTCAGGCGTCCTAGCAATTGGCGCGCAGGTAATTTGGGATCAAAATCGTTTAAATTGATTTGAATTAAATTACTAGGCACCCCATAAATAGGTACGGGATAGTCTTTCGATTTGGTCAAGCTGGCGGAGATAGCTGGCAGATAATACCCCGTGAATAATCCTGTGAGCGCTTTTTTTTTGGTAAATTCCATTGGTTGAAACCAAGTTTCGAAAAATTGTTTCGCCACGGTTTCGGATTCCGTTTTTAATGCAGTAGCGGCTGTACAAACTGGTTGCCAATCTTTTGCTTGTAATTCAAACCAGCGATTTCCCATCGAGCGACTGGGGTTTTGTTTGAGTACATAGCGACAAGACCGTTGAAAGGTACGCAAAGAGGCCAAAGCTTGGGTTGATTCCCAGCCGGGTAAAGTGGAAAAGGAGGTTGCTATGACTTGCAGCTCACGCGCGGGCTTAGCCACCGACGTATACCATAGCGCAGCGCCTCCACCTAGACCGACAATTGCTGTCAATAGAATGTATCGAGATTTGTATCGCATATCAGGCATTAGTGTTCTCTTCGTTTTCTGGGTTTTTTTCTAGATCCAACCATTGCTGAATTGCATGCTGAGTGTCATCGAAACTCTGCATAAATTGTTGATACAAGGCAGGTAACAGCCGGGTTTGTTCGGTATGGTAGTAACGCTCTAAATGTTGACAAGCGTATTGCATTTTCAGGAGACCTAAATACATGATCCCACCCATTATTTTATGGGTCAATTTTTCAATTTTATCCCAATCTTGAGTGGCAAAGGCCGTGTTAAGTTTTTGTTTTTCCTCAGGCATTTCCTGCAAAAAAAACTCCTGCAACATCATGATTAAGAGTGCTTTATTATGATTGAGATGAGACAAAGCGGCGTTTGGATCAAAGCAAGGATACGCTTCTAAATCAAATAATGGGCGTTCTGTTTTGTCGATGTTAACGTTTTTAAGCCATTCCATGGATAGATTCCTGTAAATATTGTGTGATGTGATGACTGATCAATCGTACATGAGGCCATTGCAGAATAGAATCATGATCACATGCGATGAGATGAGTCTCTAGGGGCTCGGTGGTAAATAAATTCAAAGAATGGGCGGATGTATCCTCTCCCATGTTTTGAGAAGCTTTAAATAAAACTATTTTTTTAGAAATTTTAGCAGGCGTATAGGCCATGTTTAAATTTTGTAGTTGGTTATAATAGGTTACCATCCAAGGTTGAGACTCATCAGATTGTATGACTGTGTTGGGTTGACGATCATGGGGCTTGGTACTGATTTCGACCCAAGTATCAAATGCGATGAGGCTATGCACGCAATCTACTAAATTCTTATGTTCTAATTGTCTAATCATTTCCAATGCGAGCAACCCACCAAACGCATAACCGGCCAAAATGAATGGCGCTCTAGATAGGTGCTTCAGCAGCAAGTGATTATAGTAAGTCGCCATGGAGACTATGTCGTCGAATAATAAACGATGCGCATCAATACTAGGATCTTGAATCAGGTAACAGGGTTGGTCATCCGGTAATGCTTTGATTAGGTCCAAATAACAGCATCCTGTACCGCCTACGGGATGAATAAAAATAATGGGTAATTTATCCGGTTGACCGGCCTTGATTTGTTTTAATGAATGATGATGCATTTGGGTATGAGTGATGATGGCAGCGAATTGAGTTTTGCTTAGAATATCAGAGATTTGGTCACTTAATAATTTGGCCGTTGCATGGATATACAATATTGAAAAATCAATGGATACATGGAATTGTTTATTCAGGATTTGGATGAGCTTTAAGGCAGAGAGGGACGTGCCGCCTAAATCAAAAAATTCTGTGTTGCTCCCAATTAAGCAGGCATCAATCTGCAATACTTCAGCAAAGATCGCAATGATTTTATTCTGTAATAAATTCTGAGGTGACTCATAAAGGGTATCAATGGGGGTGTCTGTTGAAATTTTTTCAAAAATGACAGTACTCAGTATCCTGTAGAATTCTAATGTGTAGGGGAGTTGTCCTACTTGATCAGCCAATGGGGCGTGAATGATTGGCAGAGGTTTATGCTGCAAAATTTCTGATGCTTGGATGATACAAAGTGTATTGCTTGCGGTGATTCTTTGCTGAATTCGGGTGCTGATGCTGGTATAAAATTCAGTTTTTTCAGCAAGATCAGCAGGGGTAGGACTAAACAGGATTAAGAGTGGCACCTGCATGGTTGCGTGAGCCGTAGTGACTGTGTAAGAAAATTCGGTGATAAATTGCTCTATTGCAGGAGATTGTGGCGTAGCTGTGTAGGGCATTAAGTCGCTTAAACGGATAAGCAGGACATTAAAGCCACTTCGATTTTTTTGAAATTCACTGTTAGATAATAGGAGTTGAGAGAAAATTTGTTGGGTGATGAAAAGAATATTGGGTTGAGATGCAGGTGGGAAGAGTTCTATCAATTGTGAGCGCATCACATCGGCAGTAAATGTGGATGTTATGACAATCATGTCTCAGTCTCGGGTGTTGCAGCCAAAGTATAGAACCATTATAGGGGAATTCATCTTAAGACTAAAGACAAGTTTTCAATAGCTTGAATTTTGTTGTTTCCAATGGTAGGGTGCGTGTTTGTCGTTAACAAGTTTAATGAGGATAAAATGAAAAATAATAATATTCTGACTATAAGTGTATTGGCGGCCGCGCTGACTACGTCTTTGGCCTATGCAGATGCGCCACAAACGTTCAATGCTGCTCAAAAAGGAGAGATTGAGCAAATTATTCATACTTACTTGGCAAAAGATCATCCAGAAGTACTGATTGAAGCTTCGCAAACTTTACAGACTCGGCAACAAGCAGAGGTGCAAAAACAAGCACAGTCTGCGATTGCTCAGAATGGCGGTGCTTTGGTGAGTGGTACTTTGACCGTTGCAGGTAATCCGAAAGGCGATGTGACTTTGGTAGAGTTTTTTGATTATGCATGCGGGCATTGTATTAAGATGAAACCGGTTATTAATGCATTGATTAAGAAAAATTCTAATTTACGCGTAGTATTCAAAGAGTTTCCTATTTTTGGTAAAGCTTCCGAAACGGCTTCCCGTGCTGCTATTGTTGCAGCTATGCACGGAAAATATATGAAATTCCAAAATGCGGCTTTCAAATCAGGCCAGCATCTTGATGAGGAAGCCATCGATGCGATAGCGAAAAAGATCGGATTGAATATGTCGACATTTAAGACCGAAATGCAAAGCAAAACTGTGACGGATATGCTCGAAGAAAGTCGTAAATTAGCCGAGTCTATTCATCTAATGGGCACGCCAGCAATCATGGTTTTAGCTACCCCAGGTGGTCAGTTTAAACCAGGCTCAAAAGCTGCCTTTATTCCAGGAGCATCTTCTGAAAAAACTTTGCAAGATTTGATTGATAATTCAGCTTCTAAAAAATAAGGCAGCTCCCGAGGTTGTGGATAAGTTTGTTTTCAATAGATTCAAACTGATCCAACCTCATCCAGAGGGATCGCCACTTTTTTTGTATGCAATGATTTTAACTATCTTGCATATTATTTTTTAAGTTGTCATCCCCGCGCAGGCGGGGCACTGCCATTAAGTTAAGAGTTTCACCTTTCACCTACGTCCCGCGGCTTGTCCGCGGGATCCAGAGATCTGGCTCTTAAACAAGACTGCTGGATCCCGCGGACAAGCCGCGTGACGTAGGCTGAGGTCTTAACTTAATGGCAGTGCGCCTGCGCGGGGATGACAGAACAAGGGTGACGATACCTCAGGCCTTGGTGCAACGGAGAACTGTTGTTGGGCCAAGGCCCAACCTACTTTATTTTTATTAATTGGTTAAAAGTCTATATAACCACAGGATGATTTTCATGGCTCGGCCCAGTACGTTTCAAGAGATTATTTTAAATTTGCAACAATTCTGGGCTGACCAGGGTTGTGTTATTTTACAACCTCTCGATATGGAAGTCGGGGCCGGGACGTTTCATCCCGCTACGTTTTTGCGCGCAATTGGTCCTAAACCATGGGCTGCTGCCTATGTGCAACCTTCCCGCCGTCCCACCGATGGTCGCTATGGTGATAATCCAAATCGCGTGCAGCATTATTACCAGTTTCAAGTCGTTTTAAAACCGTCTCCGTTGGATATTCAAGAGAAATATTTAGAATCATTACGGGTCTTAGGCGTTGATCCGTTGCGTGATGATATTCGCTTTGTGGAAGACAATTGGGAATCGCCTACTTTAGGGGCTTGGGGATTGGGTTGGGAAGTGTGGCAAAATGGGATGGAAGTGTCTCAATTTACCTATTTTCAACAAGTAGGTGGTTTGGCCTGTAAACCTGTTACGGGCGAATTAACCTATGGCTTAGAACGTTTGGCAATGTCTCTATTAGGTATTGACCGCATTTTTGACATTCCCTGGGCGCATACTGAGCACGGCTTGGTGACGTACGGTGATGTTTTTTATCAAAACGAAGTCCAACAGTCCGCGTATAATTTTGAATATGCTGACGTAGACATGCTGTTGCAACAATTTGATGCGTATGCACTGCAAGCCAAACAATTGGTGGAGCGGAAACTCCCTTTGCCAGCGTATGAAATGGTGATCAAAGCTTCGCATGCATTTAATTTACTAGATGCACGCCGCGCGATTTCGGTGACTGAGCGGCAACGCTATATTTTACGCGTGCGTGAATTATCGCGGTTGGTAGCGCATTGTTATGCTGAATTGGATAGCCGCTTAGAATTGGGTCAATAGTTGTTACGCTACGTTTCATTAATTTTGAGTAGAGTGATTTATTTTTAATAGAATGAGTAGGTTGGGCCTTGGCCCAACAGCAGTGTTTCGTTGGGCCAAGGCCCAACCTACTATTCTATTAACAGGTCAATTAATAATTAAAGGACTATAAAATAAAACGCGATGCTCAACGAAATAGAACATGGCTAATAAACGAAGTAGGAATGCTCCTTAAGGAAGTAACTTGAACGATTTTCTATTTGAATTAGGTGTGGAAGAATTGCCGGTTGCGGCAGTCCGAGAACTTTCTGAAGCGTTGCTAGAACGATTCCGTGGCGCGCTGGCCGAAGCTAATATTACACACGGGCCTCTCAAAAGCTTTGGATCGCCACGCCGCTTGGCGTTGTTGGCACGTGATGTGGCGGCAGTTCAAGTAAGCCAGACCAAATCACGGCGTGGTCCTGCCGTGGCGCAGGGTACGCAAGGGCAGCCTAGTCCAGCTGTATTGGGTTTTGCCAAATCTTGCGGTGTGGATGTGAGTGAATTGCAAATTGAGACGACTGACAAAGGCTCATGGTGGACGTCAACAATCCGCACACCCGAAATTGCCACGCCGACTTTGTTGCCTGGGATGATTCAGAAAATTTTGTCTGATTTGCCGATTCGCAAACTGATGCGTTGGGGGGCGGGTGACTTGGCGTTCAGTCGCCCGGTGCATTGGGCGGTGATGTTGTGGGGATCTGAGTGCATCGAGACTGATATATTGGGCGTGGTCTCGGGACGGACATCTTATGGTCATCGTTTTCATCATCCTGGCGCAGTGGAGATTGCGACACCGGATGCCTATGAAGCAAAACTTTTAGCGGCGTATGTGGTCGCTGATTTTAAGCAACGCCATACCATGATTCATGAACAAATTACGCAATTGGCGGCGAGTCAACAATTGACCGCAGTCATTCCAGACGATTTGCTGGCAGAAGTGACCGCTATTGTAGAGTGGCCACGCGCTTTGCTGGCAGATTTTGATCCGAAGTTTTTAGAAGTGCCTGCTGAGGCTTTGATTGCTGCGATGCAAATCCATCAAAAAAGTTTTGCGTTGTATACCCAGCAGGGCAAGATTGCGCCGCATTTTATTGCAGTGGCTAATATCGACAGTACGGATAAAACTCAAGTAAAAAAAGGCAATGAGAAAGTGATGCATGCTCGTTTATCGGATGCAGCATTTTTCTATCAAAAAGACAAAGAGCAGGGACTGGCGGCGCAGATCCCATCTTTAAAGCAGGTGGTTTTTCAAACCCAGTTGGGCAGTTTGGCTGATAAAGCCGCGCGCATTGGCAAAATTATGACTGCATTGCAGGCGCCTTTGCACATTGATGCTCAAGAATTAGCACGGGCCAGTGCTTTGAGCAAATGTGATTTGTTGACGGGTATGGTCGGTGAGTTTCCTGAATTACAAGGCATTATGGGATACTATTACGCCCAGCATGCTGGCGAGTCTGCAGCGGTGGCGCTGGCTTTACAAGAGCAATATTTACCTCGATTTGCACAAGATGCTTTGCCTACTTCCCCATTGGGGCATGCCTTGTCATTAGCCGATCGCTTGGATACGCTGTACGGCCTATTTGCGATTGGTCAAAAACCCACTGGTGTCAAAGACCCGTTTAAATTGCGGCGCCACGCATTGGCCATTGCGCGAATATTATTAGGGATGCCGGATCTGAGTTTGCAGGCTTGTTTGCAGGCTGCAGCGGATGCGTATGTTGGGCAGATAGAGCGCCCAGCGCCTGAACTTCTTTCTGAGCTCCAAACGTTTATTTTAGAGCGGCTACAATCTTATTACCAAAACCAACAAATTCCTCTTGAGTTGTTTCAGGCAGTGCGTGCTTGCCAAGCAGATTGCTTGTTTGATATGGCGCAACGCATCACCGCCTTGATGGGATTTATCCAAATGCCTGATGCACAAGCCTTGTCTGCGATGGCCAAGCGCGTGAATAATGTACTGACACAGGCCAAATGCGAACAATCTGCCGTCAATGCGGAGCATTTTGTTGAGGAGTCGGAGCGAGTATTATGGACGGCAATCGATGAGACCGAACAGCGGTTTAAGCTGGAATTAACCCTGGATTATGCAGAGAAATTGCAGATTTTGGTTGCAATACAATCCAAATTGGCAACATTTTTTGATCAAGTTATGGTGATGGACCCCGATCTCAAATTGCAAAATAACCGCTTAGCATTATTGACGCGGCTACAAGGATTGTTAATGTCTATTGCTGATTTGAGTCATTTGGCTTCGTTGACCAAATGAGGGCGGCTATGTCTATGTCGTTGCGAGCATTAGCGAAGCAATCCAGTGTCATTTCGGTATTTCAAGCCACTGGATTGCTTCACTTCGTTCGCAATGACGAAGTATAGTAGAGAGCAAAGATATGAACATCTTAAATAACCCTCTCATCAATTTTCCCATCGGCTTTGACACCGAATGGGCGTCTATGTCGTTGCGAGCATTAGCGAAGCAATCCAGTGTCTTTTCGGTATTCCAAGCCACTGGATTGCTTCACTTCGTTCGCAATGACGAAGTATAGTAGAGCGCAAAGATATGAACATCTTAAATAACCCTCTCATTAATTTCCCCATCGGCTTTGACACTGAAGATCTATCCTCTCAAGCTAAAGAAATCGCCGTCCAATATACGCTGACTCTAGACCAACAAACCCTCCCGCGCCTACAACTCACCAATCGGGGCTTGGTATTATTGATAGATAAATTTTCCCCATTAGCGGTTGATTTTAGTTCCTTATTAACGCAACGCCGCTTAGACAAAACCCATGGTTTGATTCGAGCTTGCAAACCCACAGTCGGCATGACAATTTTGGATGTCACAGCAGGGTGGGGGCGAGATGCGGGCTTATTAGCGCAACATGGTGCACAAGTCATCATGTTGGAACGCCAACCTGTGATGGCAGCGTTATTGGCAGATGGATTACGCCGCTTACCGCCTAATACGCTGGCGCTGTCGTGTATTCACCAAGATGCACTGCTTTATTTAAGTCAATTAGAACCTAGCGATTATCCGGATGTTATTTACATCGACCCGATGCATCCCGAGCGCAACAAATCTGCGTTGGTTAAAAAAGACATGCAAGCATTACAGCAATTATTTGGCCCCGACCAAGATGCGCACGATTTGTTGAATTTGGCTGTGACGCGCGTCAAAAAAAGAGTCGTGCTCAAATGGCCGCAACGCTTGACACCATTAATAAAACCTGATTCCAGTATTCCCGGCAAGACGGTGCGTTTTGATGTGTATATCCCTCAAAAGTAGGTTGGGCCTTGGCCCAACATCGCGCGCAGCGCACCATTATTAGTCAAATGAAAGGCAGTGCGTCGTGCTGTTGGGCCAAGGCCCAACCTACCAACTACTTATCATAAACATCTTCCCGAGCTTAGCTAGGGAGCTCCCTCTTTCAGCACATCCCTCTAGCTACGCGGAGGATATCGTGCGAGCAGTTTAAATTTAAATCCCCTAAAATTGGATTCTTAGACAGGTGTGTTCTATATTTAAACTATTAGAGCAAAATACTTGAGGTTATATCATGGCAACGGATAAATACCCTAGATCAGGGAAAGATGGTTCTCCAACAATGGATTCTGAAGTAAGAAGGACGGGAAATGCTACAGATTATAAAACAGACCTGGCGACGCAATTTGATGTTTTGGGTAACTGGATTCCGACCAGAATCTCAGGTGCAACTCCTTTCGCCCCCAAAGCTGAAATGTATGATGAATTATCTAGCGCTGTCACCGCAATTGAGCGTGGTCAAGCATCTAAATGGGCTTTCAGCAATCTGATTTCAGGAATGAATGCACCTTCTATAGACGTGAGAGATGCTTCTATCGAATTGTTGGAAGTCTGTCGAGTAGAATTAATGAAACTCGACGAGATCAATGAAGATCCAACCTTGAGTGCGCAACAGAAAAAAGACAAAATAGCAAAAGAAAAAGCCTTTATTTTTGGTTTATTAGGAGATATTAGAAACGCCAATGCCAGAGAGGGAACTTTTAAGTGGACAAACGATTTTCTGTCGTCAATGGGTAAAAAATTTGGTCAATCCTTGAATAGAACAAATTTTGCTTTAGCTATTTTAGGCGTAGCCGTTTGTGTAACAGTCAGCGTTTTAGCTACCCTGGGGACATTAGCGTTTTTAGGGGTATTTGCACCCTACGCCTTGCCTTTTGTGATCGCAGGGGTCTGTTTATTTGCTTTTTGTAAATTGGTGAAAGGTGTCTACAATGCCTGGCAGGATGCCAATCAACTTGCTGCGAAATCGAAGACCGCCTCTGGGAATAAAATTTTAGATACGGCCGCAACGTATAAGGAAAAGAATTTAAGTATTCCTAGACAAGAAAGGGACGCCGCTAAAGTCGATATGGAGTCTACCCAAAAAAGTATTAATGAGGAGCTAGGAAAACTGGATACAGTGCTTAACACGCTTAGATTACCGATACAAAAACAAATTAGTGAGTTAACTGAGCTCGAAACAGTGCTTAAAAAACGCATAAGTGCGCAACAGGAAATAATCGATTCTCCTGCGGCAAAAAGAACTATTAAAGCTGCTAATAAAGAAATACTTAAGCTTCAGAGAGATCTTCAAGATAATGCAGGGAAGCAGGCTAGTCTTAATACGCTGTTGAAAGCATATGATGTCACTTATCCAGTGAGCCCCAATGTCCCCCAATTATTAGCTGATACGGCGCTGCTTCCGGAAATTCAGCAAATCACAGATAGGCTTGAACCGTTGGCCGATGCACTCCCAGGCAAAGTACAGACGCATGCTGATAAAGAAAAAGCTTGTTTAGCTGCTGAGCAATCAGCCGAACAAAGCCGAGCCCGTGCTAATAAAACCCCTGATGCTACCACTGCTGCTACCACTGCTGCGAGAAAAAGTTTGGAAGAGATACTCGGGGATAAGAAAGAACTAGGTGACGGTAAATCAAGTCGCACAATGGGTAGCGGTAACATGTAAGAGTGGTGGTTACTACTAAGCCGCGCGTGTCAGAGGTAGCATGAAACAGCGCCACGCTCTGACGGTCGTACCTCTGTTTTACTGTGAGGCTAATCAGTCTCCACTACTTGGTCGATTCGTGCCAATAAGGTCTCCAAATCCAGAGTTCCTACCCATTGTAACGCTGGGATCGCATTGCCGGTACGGTCATAAAATAGAAACGTGGGTGGGGCAATCACATTGAAATATTTGAGTAAGGCCTTAGTATCAGCGTCATTTTTCGAGAGATCCACTTGAACAATCAGTATCCGATCTTCATAGGCGGCTAATTCTGGAGCTTGCATGATATGCTGTTCAATGTGCTGACAGCTCTCACACCAAGTGGCATAAAAGTCTAGTAATACAGGTTGCTCTGCACTCAATGCTGCGGCCAAAACTTGTTGGGCTTGTGCTACCGTAGTCACTACCTTTCGGTTGGGACTAGGCGCATGTATGGGTACAGAGTGATTGCTCAGTGGTTGCCAAGGATTGGTATGGCCGGCGCTGGCACCATATAAAATAAATCCCCCGAAAATAATCAGCATGATCCCGACGGCCTGTTTGATCACGGACCTACCAGTTTGGGGTGAGTAAAATGGCTTTAAGCCCAGTCCACAACTGATAAACAAAGCTGACCACAGTAGCATACAGACTATGGGCGACAGTAAACGTTCTAGCAAATGAATGGCCAAGCCTAATAAGAGCATCCCAAAAATATACTTAATGGTATTCATCCATTGCCCTGCTTTGGGCAGGAGTTTGCCAGCGGATGCGCCAATCAAGAGCAGCGGTGTGCCCATACCCAATCCTAGGAAGAATAAGGCCAATAATCCTAATAAGGCAGAGCCCGTTTCGGCGATATAACTCAAAGCCCCAATCAAAGGAGGGGTGACGCAAGGCGATAGAATCAAAATCGACATAGAGCCCATGATGGCTGCATTGAGATAATGTCCGCCTTGCTGACCGCGGGTCACTTTTGCTAGACGTTCTTGCCATGCGACTGGGAGTCGAAATTCATAAACGTTGAACATAGATAATGCTAAGACTACAAACACCAGACTAAATGTGCCCAGAACCCAAGGAGATTGGAGCACAACCTGTAAATTGGCACCCAATAGGGCAATGATCGCGCCTATCACCCCATAAGTGACCGACATACTGAGTACATAGCTTAATGACAAAAGAAAGGCTTTGCGCGTAGAGATTGTATGTCCATGTCCAACGATGATACTCGATAGCACTGGGATCATCGGTAAGACACACGGTGTAAAGGCAAGCAGGAGTCCAAATCCAAAAAAACTGAGGAGTATCCAGGCGGGACTTGCGGTGAGAAACAATGTTTTGACCTCTGCGCTGGAGCGACTCCGCGGTGGTGGTGGGGCGGCGGGGGCAGGGGCATTGACTGGCGCGTAAGCTTGCTCTGACTCAAAGTCGGCATGGACTTGCGTCAGTTCATGCTCTTTGTTGAAGCTGAGTTGGATATCCCGACTTTGCGGTGGATAGCAGAATCCTGCATCGGAACATCCTTGGTAATGCACGGTTAGAGATACTTCCCCGCCACTATTGACTAATACTGGAACTGCTAAGGTCAGTTTGCCACGATAAACAAGGATGTTTTTCCCTTGTTTAGAGACTTTGGTTTCGGGATCTGGGAAAGAAATGACGCCAATATGTAAATATTTATTTTGCGAGTTCTCAATCCAAATGTGTTCTCGATATAAAAAATATCCCTCTTTGATGGTCCAATCCACTGTTAAAGTATTGGCATCGAATTGACTGAAACTGAACTGAAAGACTTGATTTTCAGGCAAGGGCGCGGAGAAAGACCACAGGGGAAAACACCATAAAAAGCACAACAGAATCATTCGCAAGCGCATTTAAACCCCAAATAAATGATATAACCTTGATTCTAACCAGGGTTACACAAATAAACTATAAAATTTTTTTATTACCCCTTGAAAATGGATTGGATAATCCCCATATATGCTGCATCAGCGTGATTAACACTGAAGTAAGCTTGTGTAGACATAATCTGCTATGATTCGTCTACTCAAATTGAGAGACATAATAAATCAGGAGGCTATAGGTATGAGTATGAAAATTCGTCCTTTACATGATCGAGTCGTTGTTCGTCGCTTAGAAGATGAACGTACTTCAGCAGGTGGTATTGTGATTCCAGATAGCGCAGCTGAAAAGCCAATGCGTGGTGAAGTTGTAGCAATTGGAACTGGCAAAATATTAGATAATGGCGATACACGTGCTTTAGCGGTCAAAGTGGGTGACGTAGTATTGTTCGGTAAATATAGCGGCACGGAAGTCAAAATTAATCATCAAGAACTTGTTGTGATGAAAGAAGATGACATCATGGCTGTGGTTGAAAAATAATTTATTTTTGAAGATCTAATGGGAGAAAATGCAAATGGCTAAAGATCTACGTTTTGGCGATGACGCGCGTCAACAAATGATGGCCGGTGTGAATGCTCTGGCAAATGCTGTACAAGTAACCATGGGACCAAGCGGACGCAACGTTGTACTAGAAAAATCGTATGGCGCGCCGACTGTTACTAAAGATGGTGTTTCTGTTGCGAAAGAAATTGAATTTGAAGAACGCTTTAAAAATATGGGCGCACAGATGGTTAAAGAAGTGGCTTCTAAAACTTCTGATGTTGCCGGAGATGGTACGACTACTGCGACTGTATTGGCGCGTGCGATTCTGGTTGAAGGGCACAAATTAGTTGCCGCTGGTATGAACCCAATGGACTTGAAGCGTGGTATCGACAAAGCAGTGTATGCAATGACTAAAACATTGCACGAAATGTCTAAACCTTGCAAAGATGGCAAAGCCATTGCCCAAGTAGGTGCTATTTCTGCTAATTCTGATGCAGATATTGGTAAAATCATTGCTGATGCGATGGAAAAAGTGGGTAAAGAGGGTGTGATCACTGTTGAAGATGGCACAGGCATGGACAACGAGTTGTCTGTGGTTGAAGGGATGCAATTTGATCGCGGTTATATTTCTCCTTACTTTATCAACAATCAACAAAATATGTCTGCAGAATTGGAACATCCTTACATTCTGTTAGTCGACAAGAAAATTTCCAGCATTCGCGATATGTTGTCTGTATTGGAAGGCGTTGCAAAATCTGGCCGTCCATTATTGATTATCGCAGAAGATGTTGAAGGCGAAGCTTTGGCTACGTTGGTTGTCAACAATATGCGTGGGATTGTCAAAGTATGTGCTGTCAAAGCGCCTGGCTTTGGAGATCGACGTAAAGCGATGTTACAAGATATTGCTATTTTGACTAGTTCACAAGTGATTGCTGAAGAAGTTGGCAAGAGCTTAGAAGCGGCTACTTTAGAAGATTTAGGTAGCGCTAAACGAGTGTTGATTACTAAAGATACTACGACCATTATTGATGGCCAAGGTAAAGATAAAGATATCAAAGCTCGCGTTGATCAAATTCGTGCGCAAATGAAAGAAACAAGTTCTGATTATGATCGTGAAAAATTGCAAGAGCGAGTCGCTAAATTGGCTGGCGGAGTTGCAGTGATCAAAGTTGGTGCTTTGACTGAAATTGAAATGAAAGAAAAGAAAGCTCGAGTTGAAGATGCGTTGAATGCTACGCGCGCAGCGGTTGAAGAAGGTATCGTCGCGGGTGGTGGTGTTGCATTAGTTAGAGCTGGCAAAAAAGCATTGGAAAATTTGAAAGGCGAAAATCATGACCAGAACATGGGTATTGAGATTCTAATTCGCGCTATCGAAGCACCTTTGCGTCAAATCGTGACCAATGCTGGCTATGAAGCTTCAGTGGTCTTGAATAAAGTTGCAGAAGGCAAAGGTAACTTTGGCTTTAATGCTGCAACAGGCGAGTATGGCGATATGGTAGAAATGGGTATTTTGGATCCAACCAAAGTAACTCGTACTGCTTTGCAAAATGCAGCATCGGTTGCGAGCTTAATGCTGACAACTGAATGCATGATTGCAGATATGCCGAAGAAAGATGACGCTGCTGATGCAGGCGCTGGTGGTATGGGCGGCATGGGCGGCATGGGTGGCATGGGCGGTATGATGTAAGCCCAAATTAACGCAATGTTCGATTTTTGGATTGTCCCCAGGTACTTCGGTACTTAGCATTTTCTCTAAAAGTCGAACAGGCCTTAAGTTACCTAGTAATAATAAAAAATCCGCCAATTGGCGGATTTTTTTTGACTGATAGATTGTAGGTTGGGCCTTGGCCCAACGAAGCACTGCTGTTGGGCCTTGGCCCAACGAAGCACTGCTGTTGGGCCAAGGCCCAACCTACTTCTTTTATTAATTAATTAACTGAAAATTAAAAGACTATATCTATTGCTACACCATCCATTTGTATTTTACTACAAAAAAACAAATTACCAGGCGCGCATTTCGATCTTAACCTTCGGGTTGTAGGGTTGTAGGTTGGGCCGTTCGGCCCAACATCTCTCTAGCTTAGCAATTGATCAAATTTTGCAGCACATATAAAATCGTTGAGTGACAGGCCCTGCAAGGCGTGGGTCATCAATGTGATGTGGCAGTAATTATAACCAATCTCAAGATCGGGATGGTGATTTTCTTGATTGGCAATCCATGCGATAGCATTCACAAAGGCCATGGTTTCATAAAAGTTTTTAAACGAAAGAGATTTTTTAATACCACGATGATTGGCTAATACTGACCATCCTTCAGATAATTGATGCATCAATGGTTCTATCTGTGCTGGTTCAAGCGCTTTCCCAATGCCTTCACAGGATTCGCAGCGTTTTGTACTTAAAGCAGTAGACATAATATATCCTTTTTTTCTATGGTTTGAGCCCTAATAAATCAAAAAACTCGCGTAAAAATCTTTTGTTCTGTTCGGTTGTGCCAATGGTAACACGAAGATAAGAATTCAGACCATAGGTATGCAAAGGTCGAATAATGATACCGCGTTCTTGTAATTTTTTTGCCATGGTCACGGCACCATCTTGTCCGCAGTCAATAGTGATAAAATTGCTGGAAGGCGGGATATAATTAATATGACTTGCATCAAGTAATTCAGTCATTTCTTGGCGTTCACGTGCCACATGCTGCTGTGTATGCTGGATAAATGCTTGGTCTTGCAGTGCTGCGCGCGCGCCATGCATGGCAAGAATATTGGCAGTAAAGGGCAAATGCACTTTTTGAATAACTTCAGTGATTTGCGGATCAGCAATGGCATAGCCCAAGCGTAAACCAGCTAAGCCATAGGCTTTAGAAAAGGTGCGGGTGATGATTAAATTGCGATATTTTTTGAGGAGTTGGAGACTGGGCATACTCCCGGGTGGTAAAAACTCATAATAGGCTTCGTCCAAAACTAATAATGTTGTCTCTGGAATGTTCTGTAAAATTTGTTCAATTGAAGCAAGATCCATGACTGAACCAATGGGATTACTGGGATTGTCGATAAATATTAATGCGGTTTTGGGGGTGCAAGCCGCCAGCAATGCCTCAATATTCACTTGCCAATTCTGCAACTCGAGTAACACCACTTCTACGCCCAAGGTATGGGCTTGGATTGCATAAGAATTGAAAGCATAATCATGCGTTAGCATCTGTTTATCTTCTAACAGTGCAAAAGCAGTGAGGAGTACCCCAAATAAAGAATCAGAACCGTTGGCTATGGTAAGCATATTCGTGGGGACTTGCAAAAAGTCACTGAGTTCTTGACGAAAGGGATGATGGGCTGCCGCGGGGTAACGTGCGATCAGTTTGGGATCTAGATTCTGAAAGGCTTCAGTTACTTTGGGGCTACAACCGAAAGCATTTTCATTCGACGCCAATTTAATGATGTCACTGATACCATATTCTTTTGCGACTTCTTCGATACTTTTACCTGGTACATAAGGTGAAAGTACTTGAATTCCTCGATGTGACAAAGTGGTAAAATCACAGATCATGTTGGTGCTCCTTGCATTAGATCCAGCAATCGCGATACAGTTTCCCATCCAACCGACCACATGGAAGAAAGATGGAAGAACGCGGATTTTCATTCATTGAAATTTTGGTAGCATTACTACTGACTACTAGCATATCACTAGCATTATTAAAACAACAATGGCAAATTCATCGATGGCGGATTCAAATTCAACACCAAGCACGGATCTGGCTGCAAGAAAGTAATCAACGTGAACAGGGTTTGAGTATATTAGAGTGTATGTTGGGCCTCACGCTGGCTCTATCGCTCCTGACCCTGTTGATGCAACAATATCTTCAAATTAAGCAGCAAACGTACAGTATGGCGCAAACGATGCTACAAGCGTCGCGCTTACAAATGGTGGTGGATTTGTTACGCGGTAGCGGGCACCAAGCGGGGTTTACGCCCTGTTTGCCTATCGGCTATTTGTATAGTTTCGATCATCGTAGTCGTCGGCGTCTACAAGCGGTTGAGTTGAGTCAACAAGACCCTTTTACACTCACTTATTATCGAATGTCCTCTGGGTTTGTGTCCTTATCACCTAGCTTAGGACAACATGAATTTTTTTTGCTAAATAAACTTAGGCCGCATCCCAAACAACCGGTGATCATTGCTGATTGCCAGCATGCTGAGGTTTTAGATGCTTATCAAATAGGGCCGCATTCTATTCAGTTTTCCCAAGCGCTGCATTATACCTATCATCCGCCTATCTATTTGGGGGAATGGTTAAAAGAATCTTTTTACATTGCAGTGAATCATAACGGTCATAACTCGCTGTTTTATCAACAAAATCAGCATGTTGATGAGCTGATGAGTGATCTGCAAGGAATAAGTGGGT
>Ga0209598_10001435_pt1 | contig 19578 bp, 15 predicted proteins | sample M_140807_EF_Meta_FD_187317 | JGI IMG/M metagenome (GOLD analysis project Ga0209598, IMG submission 187317) | Freshwater microbial communities from Lake Montjoie, Canada to study carbon cycling - M_140807_EF_MetaG (SPAdes) (version 2) | ecosystem: Environmental > Aquatic > Freshwater > Lake...
AAAAGTTTTATGCGTTAAGTTATCAATCAGGAGCAACGAGAATCGATAGCTGGATTGATATTGAAGGTGGTATTGGAAATCTTTTTTCTAATGCTTCATTGCGCAGAAAATTACCAGATGAAACATTTGCAATGGATGGAGATGCCATTTCATTGAGCAAGCAAAATACATTTATTGGTCATCATATTCTTGTACCAAAAGAAGGTGCTGCCATTCATATCAATGCATACAATTTTCCAATTTGGGGAATGCTCGAAAAAATCGCCGTTAACTTGCTGGCAGGCGTACCCGCAATTGTAAAGCCAGCTACCGTTACATCTTACCTAACGGAGGCCGTTGTACGCGAAATAATTGCTTCTAATATTTTACCCGATGGCGCATTACAATTGTTATGTGGCAGCGCAGGCAATATGCTTAACTATGTTAACGCACAAGATGTGGTAACCTTCACCGGTTCTGCGCATACCGGTTTAATGCTAAAATCAAATCCCAATATTTTAGCGGAATCTGTACCTTTTAATATGGAAGCCGATTCTTTAAATTGTATTGTATTAGGTGAAGATGTTGAGCCAGGCATGGAAGAATGGGGTCTTTTTATAAAAGAAGTTAAAAAAGAAATGACGGTGAAAGCCGGACAAAAATGTACCGCCATCAGAAGAATTTTCGTTCCTGAAAATAAAATGGAAGATGTTTGGAAATCGATTTCTACAGAACTTGATAAAACAGTTATTGGAAATCCGACCAACGAAAAAGTAAGAATGGGCGCTTTAGCAGGTAACCATCAACGTGATGAAGTAAGGGCTCAAGTAAAAAAACTATTAACAACTTCAGAATTGGTTTATGGCTCAATGGATAATGTGGAAGTAATAGATGCGGATTCTAAAATAGGGGCATTTATTAGTCCAATGTTGTTGATTAATAAAACACCTTTTTCATGTGATGAACCCCATAATGTAGAAGCTTTCGGACCGGTGAGCACCATCATGCCTTATAAAAATATTGATGAGGCTATTGAATTAAGCAAAAAAGGTAAAGGCAGTTTGGTTTCGTCTATTGTTACCAGTGATACATCAACTGCAAGAGATTATGTATTGGGTGCGGCTAGTTATCATGGTAGAATTTTAGTGTTAAATAGTGAATGTGCAAAAGAGAGTACCGGACATGGATCACCATTGCCATTACTGGTTCATGGAGGTCCTGGACGTGCAGGTGGTGGCGAAGAAATGGGTGGTTTAAGGGGTGTAAAACATTATATGCAACGTACGGCCATTCAAGGTTCTCCAACGATGATCACGGCAATAAGTAATGTTTACCAAACACATGCAAAAGGCAACGTTGATGGCATTCATCCATTTAAAAAATATTTTGAAGAGCTTAAAATTGGAGATCAAATAGTAACAGATAAAAGATTGATTACTTCTGAAGACATCACCAAATTTGCCGATTTAAGTGGTGATCATTTTTATGCACATATGATTGATACGGACTTTACCGGCACTATGTTTGAAGAACAAGTGGCGCATGGTTATTTTATCATGAGCGCTTCTGCGGGTTTATTTGTAGATAGCTATGATAGAAATCCGGTGTTGTTGAATTATGGAATAGATGAATTGAGATTTACAAAACCAATGTATGCAGGAGCTTCATTGTATATTAGATTTACCTGTAAAGAAAAGATTGCACAAGAACTTAAAGAAGCAAATCCAGATGTGCCAATGATTAAAGGTGCCGACATTCCAAAAGGTATTGTAAAGTGGTTAGTGGAAATGTTTGACCAAACGGATGAAGTAGTTGGTATTGCCACAATTTTAACGATGGTAGAAATGAAAAATAAAATTTAAATTCTTTTTATGACAGATCAACAATTAGTAGGTTATGTACAAAGCAGTACATCAGAAAATATTACCACTATAGAATTTTTTCATCCACAAAGTAATTCTTTGCCTGGTAAAATCCTTGAAAAAATCGCAGATGAAATTCATACAGCAAGTATCCTTACTGAATCAAATGTCATTATTTTAAAAAGCGCAGGCAATAAAACATTTTGCGCGGGTGCGTCATTTGATGAGTTGTTGCAAATCACCAATGAAGAAGAAGGGTTGAAATTTTTCAGTGGGTTTGCCAAGGTAATCAATGCCATTCGTGTATCACCGAAATTGGTCATTGCGCGTATTCAGGGCAAATGTGTTGGCGGCGGTGTTGGCCTCGCAGCAGCAGCAGATTATGCCATTGCTTTAGATACAGCCGAAATAAAATTAAGTGAATTGGCGGTTGGTATTGGTCCTTTTGTAGTAGGACCAGCAGTAGAAAGAAAAATGGGTAAAAGCGCTTTTTCCGCTTTAGCTATTGATGCTACAAGTTGGAGAAATGCAATTTTTGCCATGAACAACGGATTATTTGCAGAAGTATATGCTACCATTGAAGAGGTTGATACCGCTGTTTTAAAATTAGCAAAAACACTTTCATTATCTAGTCCTGATGCCATGAAAGAACTAAAAAATATTTTTTGGCAAGGCACCGAAAACTGGGATCAATTGCTTCTCGAAAGAGCGGGCATAAGTGGCAAATTAATACTTAGCGATTTTTCAAGAAACGCGATAGAGAAGTTCAAAGCCAAATAGGGAGAAGGTTTGAGAAGTTTGTGAGGTTTGAGAGGTTTTAGAGGTTTGTGAGGTTTTAGAGGTTTATGGGGTTAGGAAGGTTTAAAAGGTTCAAGAGGTTCAATGCGTTCAAAAGGTTGGGATTTCGGTCTGCCGATGTTGGTGTTTTCACCAATCATCAAAATAAGGGTTGAAAATTTTCAACCCTTATAAAACGTTTGAGAGGTTGGACACTTTTTCAATGCAGAATAATTCCAACCTTAAACCATTAAACCCTTAAACCTTAAACAAGCGAAGCGCCTTCCAATCACGCTGTTGCCGTTTTTGACACTTCATTTTCAGATGGAACAAGTACCGTGCGTAAAAATTTAGAAATTGATTTTATAATCGAAGCTGTTATCGGACTTGTAGAGATTTCATTCATTCGCATTTGAATGGAAATATCATTTGCAGAATAATTACCCATAAACGCATGTATCATTGGCCAAAATGCAAAACTGGCTTTCTTTATTTTATGCTCTTTTTGTTTGAATAACATCATTGTCGAAAAAGCAAAAACAAAACAACTATACAATACAAATGCAATCACAGGATTATTGTATTTCGCTTTCAATACTTGATATCTATTTCGAACAAAAAAATACATTTTCCAAGATGTTTTTAAATCCCATTCTTGATTCATGCCAATGTTTTGTTGTGGATGATATTGAATGCTACTTGTTACAGTTTTAGCCGGTATCTTAAACTTATTTACAACTCGGTAAAAATATTCAGATCCTTCACCCCAATAAAATAAATTTGATTTAGGCAAACCGGCTTTTTGAATGATTGAACGATGAATTAAAGTGCCATTAAAAGGCTGACTAATTCCTTCTATTACATCTGTTTTAACATCTTCTAAACATGAATAATTTTTTGTTTTCCAAACAAAAGAAGATTTATCTGCATTATTAATCACAACACTATTTAGCAGCTCAACATTTGGCCCTCTGTGCTTAAAAAGCATTTCGAGTGCATTATATTTTGGGCAACTATCATCATCCATGCACCAAATGTAATCGTATCCATTTTCATAAGCCCATTTTATACCGGTATGATATCCGCCTGCTGGCCCTGCATTTTCTTGATACAATTGAATGATGTCTGTTTGTTTGTCTAGCCAAACACTGGTATAATCTGAACTTCCATTATTCACAACTAAAATCGTATTGGGTAATTCAGACTGGTTACGTATTGCCTCTATACATTTTGCCAATAAAGTATGGCGATTATGTGAAACAATTACAGCGATTATTTTTTCCATAGGGGGTGGTTTCTTGGGTTCAACTAATATTTAGTATCCCAAAAACGCATTCCCTTTTAAAAAATTGTTTTTTTTTAAAATCAGGGTATTATCACGCAGTATAAAATAAAGAAAATGTGGAAATTACGGTGCGGAGTTACGCAACTCGTTTTATTTGTCCTTCAGAAAGTAAATATTTTTGCCCAGATTCGCTACATACCGCTTCGCCGTTATTATTAAATTGGAGTTTATGGCCATATTCGCTCATCCAGCCTATTTGTTTAGCAGGAGTTCCTACCATTAAAGCATACGATTTTACGGTTTTTGTAACTACAGCCCCTGCACCAATGAAAGAAAAAGTGCCTATTTCATTTCCACATACAATCGTAGCATTTGCACCTATTGTAGCGCCCTTTCGAATCATGGTTGATTTAAATTCAGCTTTACGACTTATTGCACTTCGGGGATTTATTACGTTGGTTAGCACAGCACTTGGACCTAAAAAAACATCATCTTCACAAATAACCCCTTCATACACACTTACATTGTTTTGTATTCTTACATTATCACCCAAAATTACATTTGGACCAATCATTACATTTTGTCCGAGAATACAATTTTTACCAATTACAGCGCCAGGCATTACGTGAGAAAAATGCCAAATTTTAGTTCCGGTTCCAATTTGGCAACCCTCGTCAATTACAGCTGTAGGATGTGCAAAAAACGACATGTTATACCAATTTAGATGTTATTTTAAATAGATTTTATGCTACTCTTCAAGCTTATTGAGCAACTTTTCTTAGATATTCGCCGTAACCGCTTTTTTGCAAGTTTGTTGCTAGCTTTTCGAGTTGCTCTTTTGAAATAAAGCCCATTCTCCAAGCAATTTCTTCCGGGCAACCCACTTTCAATCCTTGTCTTTTTTCGATAACGCGAACATACTCACTAGCATCATTCAACGAATCAAACGTACCAGTATCCAACCAAGCAAATCCACGATTTAACGTAACTACTTTAAGTTGTTTTTTTTCCATGTACACACGATTTACGTCTGTAATTTCATATTCACCTCTTGGACTTGGAGCAATATTTTTTGCAATTTCAACAACTTCATTATTATAGAAGTACAACCCTGGTACAGCATAATTGCTTTTAGGTTGAATAGGTTTTTCTTCGATGCTTAGTGCATTAAAATCGGCATCAAATTCTACCACGCCATATCTCTCAGGATCGCTAACAGGATAAGCAAAAATTACCGCACCAGAAGGATCTGCTGCATCTTGCAACATTTTGCTAAAGCCACTTCCGTAAAATATATTATCTCCCAATACCAACGCTACACTATCATTACCAATAAATTTTTCGCCGATTACAAATGCTTGCGCAAGTCCATTGGGTACTTCTTGTTTTTCATAAGAAATACTACATCCCCATTGTGAACCATCGCCAAGCAAACGCATAAATTGCGACTGATCATCAGGTGTGGTTATAATTAAAATGTCTTTTATACCGGCAAGCATCAATGTACTCAACGGATAATAAATCATTGGCTTATCATAAATCGGCATCAATTGTTTACTTATGCCCATGGTAATTGGATAAAGTCTTGTACCTGATCCACCTGCTAAAATGATTCCCTTCATAATTTATTTTTTAAGTTTTTTTAGTCCTCTTTAAGAATTATAATCGAAAAGATGTTCATTATACACCGTACATCCCTTCATAATACTTTTGATAAGCACCACTTGTTACGTTGGTTAACCATGCTGTATTTGCCAAATACCAATCTATGGTTTTTGAGAGCCCTTCTTCAAATTGCAAAGATGGCATCCAACCCAATTCCTCTTTTAATTTTGTAGCATCAATAGCATATCTCAAATCATGGCCAGCTCTATCGGTTACATAAGTAAGCAACTTTTCGTTTGTGCCTGGTTCTCTATTCAATTTAGCATCCATTTGCTTACATAATTCTTTAACCAAAGCAATATTAGTCCACTCGTTATGACCGCCAATGTTGTAGGTTTCACCAATTTTTCCATTATGAAAAATAGTGTCAATTGCACTTACGTGATCTTCAACAAAAAGCCAATCGCGCACATTTTCCCCTTTTCCGTAAATAGGAAGTGGTTTGTTGTTGATGATATTATGAATGCAAAGTGGTATTAATTTTTCTGGAAAATGAAATGGCCCGTAATTATTTGAGCAATTTGATATTTTGATAGGTAGTTTATAGGTGTGGTGATACGCACGTACAAAATGATCAGATGAAGCTTTTGAGGCAGAATATGGACTGCGCGGATCGTAAGCGGTATTCTCAACAAAAAATCCGGTTTCACCTAGTGATCCGTATACCTCATCTGTTGAAATGTGGTAAAACAACTTTCCGTCCATATTGTTTTTCCAAAATTCCTTAGCCACTTGTAGTAAAGTAACTGTTCCAATTACATTGGTTCTAACAAAAGAAAGCGGATCGGTAATGGAGCGATCTACATGGCTTTCAGCAGCACAATGCAAAATTGAAGTAAATTTATATTGCTCAAATAATGATTGCAAAAGTTGTTCATCGCAAATATCTCCTTTTACAAATGTGTAATTGGGCAATGCTTCAATATCCTTTAAATTTTCAAGATTACCTGCGTAAGTAAGCTTGTCTAAATTTACGATATGATATTGCGGGTATTTTTGAACAAATAACCTTGTAAGATGAGATCCTATGAATCCTGCTCCACCAGTTATTAAAATATTTGACATAAACTATAATTTTTAAAAAAAAATCTATTTTTTATTTGATTTTATTCCTAAATAAAACAAATTTCAAAATTGCCTTATTATGAAACGCAAAAATAAAGATTAGTTTAGTATTTTTGAGATTATTACAAATTTGATTTTTTGAAAATATTATTTCTTACATCTGCTCCTAAAAATATTTCTCCCAGTCAGAGATTTAGATTTGAGCAATATATTGGGCTTGAGGATTTCAGAGATATTACATGTACTGTAAAATCTTTTTATAGTGATAGCGCTTGGAGTGTTTTACACAAAAACAACTATCATTTTAGAAAGTCAGTAGGTATCCTTTCTGGTTTTTTGAGAAGATGGTTAATGCTTTTAACTGTTAACAAATACGACTTTGTGTACATACATAGAGAAGTAACTCCTATTGGCCCACCCATTTTTGAATGGATTATTGCAAAAATTTTTAAAAAGAAGATAATTTTCGATTTCGATGATTCTATCTGGGTTAAAATTGCTTCAGTAGCAAATCCTAAAGTGGCTAGTTTAAAATGCTCTTGGAAAGTAGCCAATATTTGTAAATATAGTAGAACAGTTAGTGTGGGAAATGATTTTCTTGCAGAATATGCTGGTAAATACTGTAAAGATGTTAGGATTATTCCAACTGTAGTAAATACAGATTCATATCATAATAAACTAAAGAATCAAGAAGAAAATAATTTTACTATCGGTTGGACAGGCACTTATACCAATTTGTATAATCTTCAACTTATAAAAAATGTAATTTTTGAGCTTCAAAAAAAATATACTTTCAAATTTCTAATAATTGCCAATCGCGATCCGATGTTAGAAAAGGTAAAATATACCTACAAAAAATGGGATTTAGCTACTGAAATTGAAGACTTACTTCAAATGCATATTGGGATAATGCCTTTAATTAACTCTGAAGTTGAATTGGGCAAATGTGCTTTTAAAGCCATTCAATATATGAGTTTAGGTATTCCTCCTGTTGTTAGTCCGGTTGGTGCAAATAAAAAGGTAGTGATTGATGGCGAAAATGGATATTGGGCAAACGACGAAAAAGAATGGTATGAGAATTTAGAAAAATTAATTACCAATCATCAATTACGCACTGAAATGGGTAGTAAAGCCCGTGATAGAATTATTTCCAATTATTCAGTTAAGGCAAACCAAGAAAAGTTTTTGAATTTATTTACTTAATTCGTTTCTCTAGAAAATATCATTCTTAATATTTTAATTTCTACTTCAACTTCAAAAAATGGGAATTTAAAATAAATGAAAAATTTTTAAACGCTTTTTCTCCTTAGGATTAATCCAGATTTTGGACTACTAATTCCTTTGATTTTAATACCTTATATCATTCATAAAGTTGAGTTATCCATTTTTGGCATTATTGTTACAGCTCAAAGTATTGTAGTTTTTTTCAACTTGAAAGGACTTTATATTTTCGAAATATGGAAGTTGCCATTTAAAAGATTGAGCGTATTAATCCTCAGAAACATCTAAACCTGCCGAAATCTTTTTCTTATTAAAATATTTAATAATAAAACAATGTCCTATTGGGTTTTATTTTAAATATTAAAAACATTATAGACGAGATATGATTTTATTTGATTCAATACACAATAAATCAGGCGTTTATACGCTTATGTAGAAACAAGAATAAAATAACCTAAAATATAAACACCTCTTTAAACATTCTTTTGTTAGGAACTACAGGTCAAACAAAAAGCCCCGGTATTGGACGGGGCTTTTTAATTTTATATTCAATCTTAATCTTTTGGAATGGGCTTATTTCTTTTAAGCATCTTTTCTCTGTTTGCCATTTCCCATGCTGTATAAAAAATCATTTGTGCTCTTTTTTGAAACAGTGGCCAGTTTATTTTATCTACATCATCCGTTGGCTTGTGATAATCTGCCTGAAGCATTCCATCGTAAAAAAACAATACCGGAACTCCTTTACGGGCAAAATTATAATGGTCGCTGCGGTAGTAAATTCTGTTTGGATCATTGGGGTCATCAAATTTATAATCCAATACAAGATTCGTGTATTTTTTGTTCATGCCTTCGTTGATCACTGGAAGTTCAGAACTTATTTTATTGTGCCCAACCACATACACATAATTTAGCGAGTCTGCTGTTTTTCTTTCTGTATCAACCCTACCAATCATATCTGTATTTAAATCAACACTGGTTTTTTCTAGTGGAAATAGTGGATGATCTGAATAATATTCGCTTCCCCATAATCCTTTTTCTTCACCACTAACGGTCATGAATACCATTGTTCTTCTTGGACCATGACCATCTTTCTTCGCCTGAGCAAATGCTTGTGCCATCTGCATTACAGTAACTGTTCCACTTCCATCGTCATCAGCACCATTATAAATTACTCCATCTTGAATGCCTAAATGATCGTAGTGTGCTGTAAGAAAAACATACTCGTCTTTTTTATCAGACCCTTCTACAATACCCAATACATTGCTAGCGTTTACTGAACCGGAAGTTTTTTGAAAGTCAAATGTTGATGTAATGGTAAAAGATTTTTTCAACTCATTTAAAAGCATAAATTTTTTGGCTGCATCGATAATGTTTTCAAAATCATCACCGATTATTTTTTTTCCCGCTTCGTGACTAATGTACGCATAACTCATTCCGTTTTCATCATCATTATTTGAATTGAACGTAAAACCTGTTTTGCTATTTCTCATCACCATACCCTTGCTAAAAGTTGGCATTGATTTATCAATAATTAATGCACCTACCGCTCCTTTATCTTTTGCTGTTTGCAATTTTAAATCCAAATCCCATGTCACATCATCTTTGTTTGTTCTTATAAAATACTTGTCTTTTTTCTTGGGTTCACCAGCAATGATTACCACCAATTTTCCAGCAACGTTGATGTTTGTATAATCTGAATATTGTGGATCATCAATTCCATAACCCACAAATACAATTTCATTTGATGTAAAATGATTCGATTTGTTTTTGGAAATTGGGCAGATGAAATCCTTTCCATAATTCCATTTCTCATTTGAAATGGATAAGGAACTTGAAATAACCGAATCAAATTTTAAAGGAAAAAATTGTTGGTATCCATTTAATTCCGCTATTGGATTTAGTCCGATTGCTTTAAAATGCTGTTCAATGTATGCCGCTGCTTTTCTTTGTCCTTCTGTACCTGTTTCACGGCCTTCCATGCTATCACTAGCAATGATGGTTAAATGTTTTTTTAGTGCTGGTATATTAATGATTCGAGCATATTTCGCTTCAATTGGATTTTGAGCAAATCCCAAAATTGAAACCATCAACAAACAAGTAAATGAGATAATTTTTTTCATAAAATAAAATTAGTTGCAATTAATTTTTAAAACCCTTTTTTCATGACGTCCTCCTTCAAATCCTGTTTGCATAAAAAGATTCACCATATTTTCAGCTTCCTCCATTTGAACAAATCGAGCTGGTATACAAATGACATTTGCGTTATTGTGCAAACGAGCTAACTCAGCAATTTCATCTTTCCAACAAATCGCTGCTCTTACACCAGCATGTTTATTAGCGGTAATGGCTACACCATTTGCACTTCCGCAAATTAAAATACCAAAACCACATTCACTGGTTTCAACCGCATTTGCTACGGGATGTGCATAATCCGGATAGTCAACAGAATCGTTGGTATATGTACCAAAGTCTTTTACGGCGTAATTATTTTTTTCTAAAAAAGCAATCAATGCGGCTTTATAATCTAGTCCTGCATGATCGCAACCAATGGCGATGGGTTTTTGTAAATCAAATGTGTACATTATTTTGAGGTTTGGTTTTTATTTAAAAAAGTAAAATTTATAAATTAACTAACTCCACTCTTTTTCTTCCTTAGCTTTTTTCTTGTCTACATTTGCTGCAATCAATACACTTATTTCGTAAAGTAAAAGTAAAGGAATTGCTACAATAACTTGACTGGTCCAATCGGGCGAAGGTGTAATTACAGCAGCTAAAATCAAAATAATTACAAAAGCATATTTGCGATAGGTTCTTAAAAAATTTGCGGTAATTAATCCAATTTTTGATAAGATATACGCCAATACAGGCAGTTCAAAAGAAATGCCACAACCCAAAATGATGTTGTTTAACGTATCAATATAATCGTCTAAAGTGGGGATGTATTTGTAAGCGCCTACACTGCCTAAGCTAAAGTTGGCTAAAAAATTAAACGTAAATGGGGCCAATAAAAAATAGCCAAAAGCCGCACCCGAAAAAAAGCATAATGATACCCAGAATATACTGCCTCTAGAATATTTGATTTCTTTTGGAGAAAGTGCGGGTTTAATAAATCGCCAAAGCTCCCAAAATAAATACGGAAAAGTAACAATTAATCCACCAATCATGGCAATAGAAACTGCCGACATAAAAGGACCGCTTATGGTATTCCCTTGAAGTTGAAGGTTCATAGGTGGCATACAAAGCGAATCGCCAATGCCTAATTTATGTCCGAGTTTGCAGAGCAAATCATAAGTAATAAAACCATTTTGTGCCGGTGCGAAAATGATTTTATCAAACACCCAATCAATATTAATAAAAATCACTATTGCAGATAGAATCCAAACGATGCCCGAACGAACGACATGCCAACGAAGTGCTTCAAGATGTTCGACGAAGCTCATTTCGGTAGCATTATCGTTATTTAAACGACGCTTTAAAAATATTTTTTTATTCGTCTGATCGTTTGCCAATTAGCATTTTTTTTAAGGCAATTTTATCAAAAGCCTGTTGATTGGTTATTGTTCCTGACTGGTTAATTTTTCGGCATTTTCAGCAAATTGAAGTGCTTCAATAAACTCCTGTACTTCACCATTTAATACGCTATCAAGGTTATACACCGTTAAGCCAATTCTGTGATCGGTTACCCTTCCTTGCGGATAATTGTATGTTCTAATTTTAGCACTTCTATCTCCTGTACTCACCAAACTTTTTCTTTTATGCGAAATAGCTTCTTCTGCTTTACGCACTTCCTCGTCGTATAATTTGGTACGAAGCATGTCCATCGCTTTTTCACGATTTCCCAACTGACTTCTTTCTGTTTGACAAACCACAACGATACCTGTAGGCTTATGCGTTAGAAAAACTTTTGTTTCTACTTTATTTACATTTTGTCCGCCGGCTCCACCACTTCGGGCGGTTTCCATTTTTACATCACTTTCTTTCAATTCAAAATCAACCTCTTCGGCTTCGGGCATTACCGCTACCGTAGCAGCACTGGTATGTACACGTCCACTCGCTTCTGTATCAGGAACACGTTGTACCCGATGCACGCCACTTTCAAATTTTAAGGTGCCATATACATCATCACCAACCACTTCTAATTGAACCTCTTTATATCCACCAACTGTACCTTCGCTTTCACTTAGCACAGCAGTTTTCCAACCTTTCTTTTCGCAGTATTTTAAATACATACGCAATAAATTACCAGCAAATAAAGAAGCTTCATCACCACCGGTTCCGGCCCTGATTTCCAAAATCGCATTTTTCTCGTCGTATGGATCTTTTGGAATCAATAAGTTTCTGATCTGCTTTTCTAATCCGTCTTTTGTGATTTCTAATTCAGGCAATTCCATTTTCGCCATTTCACGCATCTCCTCATCATCCGAATTTAAAACCTCTTTATTGAATTCAATATCATCCAATACTTTTACATAAGCGTTTCTAACATCTACAATTTTACCCAAACTCCGATATTCTTTACTCATTGCACTGTACTTCTTGTTATCGCTAACAATTTCGGGATTGGTAAGTGCTACGCCAAGATTATCAAATTTTGCCTTTATTGCATCCAGTTTATCTAACATAGTGTAATTTTAACTTTAATTGGTTTACTAAAACCAAGGCGTGCAAATTTACAGTATATCAACCAATCATTTTGTATAGAAAATTAACAGCCGCAAGAATTTTTAATGGTTACCAATATTTACCTGAAGATTCGGTGCTTTTGGTAGATGAAAATGGGGTAATAATTGATATTGTTCCTTCATCAGAAGCGGGGAGCGATGTCGAATTCTTTGAAGGCATGTTATCGCCAGGTTTTATAAACTGCCATTGTCATTTAGAATTATCTCATCTCAAAGAAAAAATAGAGAAAAACACAGGCTTGATTGAATTTTTGGGAAAGATAATGTTGGAAAGAAATGCTTCGGAAATAGACATTTCATCTGCTATTTCATCAGCAGAGAATGAAATGCTTCAAAATGGTATTGTAGCGGTAGGCGATATTTGCAACAATACCAACACCATACCACAAAAAACAAAGCAGCTGCTTTATTATCATAATTTTATTGAAGTGGCGGGTTTTCCAGTGGAAATCGCAAATGCTCGATTTGAAAAAATATTGGAGGTTTATCATCAATTCAAAACTAATTTTTCTACAACTTCAATAGTTCCACATGCGCCTTATTCTGTTTCAACTGCACTTTTGCAAAAAATAGTTGACTACGAGGATAACAACCTCATCTGCATACACAACCAGGAAACCATAGAAGAAAATATTTTGTTTCAAAATAAATCAGGTGGATTTGCTGATTTTTATCGTCAGTTCAACATTTCGATGGATTCGTTTGAACCAAAAGGGAATAGCAGTTTGCAAGATATTTTACCTCACTTTAAAATAAATCAACCGCTGATATTGGTGCATAATGTGTTTACAGAGCAAGAAGATGTTGAATATGCACAAACTTTTTATGGCGATTTAAATTCGAATTTGTATTTCTGTCTTTGTCCGAATGCCAATTTATATATTAGCAATCGCTTACCTGATGTGTACATGTTATACAACAACAACTGCAACTTTGTAATTGGCACAGATAGTTTGGCATCGAATGATCAGCTGTGCATTTATAATGAAATCAATGTATTAAAAAAACATTTTCCGTTTATTCCGATGGAAAAACTGCTGCAATGGGCAACGATAAATGGCGCTCGTGCATTGCAAATAGACAATATGTATGGTAGTTTTGAAAAAGGAAAAACGCCAGGTGTGTTGTTGTTGGGAGAAGGGGTGAGGAGGATTGTGTAGGCTAGAAGGTTTAAGGGTTTAAATTGCTACGCGGGTTTAAGGGTTTAAGGTTGATTGATGTTTTGCATTAAATCTCTTCCACCCACGGTTGAAACCGTGGGCTATTAAAATTCCCAATATTTTGAAAATGTAAAATGTGGAAGGAAAACCCACTTTCTTATTTCTTATATAATATTCATTATTTGTTATTTATACGCCAGCAAAACGGAAAATGCTACCAACCTTAAACCATTAAACTTTTAAACCAGCGAAGCGTTTTAAACCTTCTCCCTACCCCAGCACATCCTGCATAATTTTCAACGTTTTCATTTGTCCAAAATCCTGCACATGTAACCCAAAATATTGTTGAAATGCGGTGAGCAAAAGTCGACGTGTTTCTTTATTTAAACGAATTTGATTCAATTCGGAGGGGTGCATTACTTTTAATAATTCTGCAGTAATTAATGCCAGTTCGCCTTGTATAAAATGATTGTGAAAGGGTTTGTGATCAGTAAAATATCCTTCTTGTAGATCCAAATAAATATCTTGAGTAGAGATTGGATTGTTTTTTATTGGCTCAATTTTAAATCCCAAAAAATAGGGCAATTGCAACGAAAAGTATAAAGGAAAATTGGCTGCCACATTGATTTCAGACGCATCCAAATTTAAAAAAGCATCTTCGCAAAAATAAAAAAGATCCGGGTTGCTTTCGGGTTGCTTTAACGATTTGTAAATCAATTCGACCATAAATGTAGCAATGCTGTTTTTTACCACATCGGATAAAACGTGGGTGTATAATTTAACCCAACTACAAGATTTAATTCGTTGTAAACTTTTAAGTTCATTGTGATAAACGTCTAAATCAAGAATTGCCGCGGGTTGCAGCATAATGGCTTTGCTGTCTTTTTTTTGCGATTTTCTAACCCCATTGACTAAATAAGTTTGTACACCAAATACTTCAGTTAGTATAGTCGCTACTACACTTGTTTCACCATATTTAATGGTACGCAATACTATTCCTTTGGTTTTATGTGTCATTGGTTAATTCAAAAGAAAAAATACAAAATGCAAAAGTCAAAATTTAAAAATACCGATCCCCTTTTTTACTTTTTACACTTGACTTTTTACTTTCTTAGAAATAAATAAACTTTCTTTGCAATTCAATAAGCTCATTACACACCAATATTAAAACATTATGTGGCAGAAACTGGCAAAATTTGTACTAAAAAACAAACTTATTTTATTAACGGCTTTGATTGTGTCAACCATTGTAATGGGCTATTACGCTTCAAAGGTTAAACTAAGCTATGAGTTTTCGCGTGCCATTCCGGTGGATAATATCAAATATCAGGAGAATGCCAATTTTAAGAAGATTTTTGGTGGTGATGGGAATATGCTGGTGATCGGTGTAGAAACAAAAAAATTTTTCACTATAGATCATTTTAAAGCCTATCAAAACTTAGCGAATGAAATAAAAAAAGTGCATTGTGTAGAAAATGTGTTGGGCGTGCCAGATGCCATCATGTTGGAAAAAGACAGTTTAGGAGAAAAATTTATTCCCAAAAAAATATTTGCCTTAGAAAATATTGATGCAAAGCAATTAGAGGTTTCAAAAAATCAATTTTTGAATTTGCCATTTTACAAATCGATGTTGTACAATGCTGATTCGGAAGCGTATTTGATGGCGGTAAAAATAAATAAAGACTCGTTGAATTCGCCAGCGCGAGTGGCCATTGTAAATGGCATTATGCAGGCAACTGATGCGTATCAGAAATCTACTGGTATTGAAGTGCATTTGAGCGGTTTACCATTAATTCGTACTGTTGTGGCAGAGCGTGTAAAAAAAGAAATGAACTTTTTTTTATGGGGTTCTTTATTGCTGAGTACTTTGATATTGTTGTTGTTTTTTAGATCTTTTAGCACAGCCATTATTTCATTGAGTGTGGTGATGATTGGGGTAATTTGGACCGTAGCGTTAATTTATTTGTGTGGATATAAAATCACTTTACTAACCGCATTAATTCCATCATTGGTAGTCGTAATCGGTATTCCCAATTGCATCTATTTTATCAATAAATATCATACTTCTTATTTGCAGCATCAAGCTGAAGATTTGCAAGAAAGAAAACATCTAGCACTTATTGAAATGGTCAGCAAAATGGGCGTTGTGACCTTGTTTTGTAATATAACTGCCGCGATTGGTTTTGCTGTTTTTGCATTTACCAAATCTGCTATTTTAAAAGAGTTTGGGGTGGTTTCGGGCATTAGCATCATGTTGATTTTTGTGATTTCATTTATATTATTGCCATCAGTATTAAGCTATTTGCCATCGCCAAAAAAGAATCAATTAAAGTATCTGGATAACAAATGGATTATTACAGCATTGAATAAAATTGAAGCTTGGATTTTCACACATACAAAATATGTTTGGGTTGCAACCTGTCTAATTGTATTGTTTTCAATAATGGGCATATTAAGATTGAAATCAGTTGGGTTTATTGTAGATGATTTGCCAAAGACGGATAAAGTTTACCTCGATTTGAAATTTTTCGAAAAGCATTTTAACGGAATAATGCCGCTTGAAATTATGGTAGATACAAAAAAGAGAAGGGGCGTTAAAAGAAAAGGGCTTAGTATATTCAACCGTATAGATTCTTTATCGATGTATATCGCTTCGCAAAAAGAAATGAACAAACCTTTAAATGTATCAGAAGGGTTGAAGTTTGCCACTCAAGCATTTTATGACAACGATTCTACGAGTTATCGGATGCCATCAAATGAGGAAGGCGCAATAATTAATGATTTAATTGTTGCTTCAAAGGGAGAAGGCAATGGAGGTGTTAATATGCTGAATGCCTTTATTGACAGCAGTTCTAGATACACGCGTATCAGCGTTAATATGGCTGATATTGGAACGGAAAGATTACCTCAAGTATTGGCAAACATTCAAGAAAAAGCGAATCAATATTTTGATACCAGCTATCAAGTAACACTAACGGGAACGAGTATAACATTTTTAGAAGGCAGTAAGTTTATCATAAACGGATTAAAGGAAAGTATATTTTGGGCTTTTATTTTGATTGCATTTTGTATGCTTTATTTGTTCCGTTCTTTTAAAATGCTCATTGTTTCTTTATTGCCCAATATTATACCATTAATGGTTACTGCTGGGGTGATGGGATGGGTGGGTGTTCCATTAAAACCTTCTACTGTATTGGTTTTCAGCGTTGCTTTGGGTATTGCTGTAGACATTACCATACGATTTTTGGTAAATTACCGACAAATATTGCCTATGTATAATAATGATGTGGAAGCTACTGTAAAACAAACGGTGAAGCAAACCGGATTGAGCATTATTTACACCTCATTGGTTTTGATGGCGGGCTTTATTATTTTTTGCGGAAGTAGTTTTGGCGGCACATTTGCTTTAGGATGGCTTACCTCTATTACCTTGTTGGTAGCCACAATAACCAACCTGATTTTTTTACCGGTATTGCTGGTTTTATTTAATAAAAAAAGCAGTAACAAAAATTAATTTGTGTTTAATTTATTGCAGAACGATTTCAAAAAAAGGGTGATTTTATATACTGATTTTGCATTGTGAAAAGTATAGAATCAAGTATAGAAAGATTTGTATTGTTATTGCATTAATACTGCAAAAAGGATCTTTTGACTCAGTTTACAAGTACATCCCAATACTTTATATTTTTAATGATTACAATTAAACGCTAATTAGTAGATTAGTCCATTTTAAATTACGCATGCACAATAATAAGGTTATAGACTTGCCATTTTGAAGGTGATATTATAAAGTAAAATGCCCCGTTAATAACGGGGCATTTTATAAATATTAATTAAGGGGACAATTTGTTAGCTAGATTTTACCACCAGCCAATTACATTGTAATTAACTGTTTTTGGTTGGTTATTACCATATGCTACACCTATGTCTCTGTATGCTTTAATTGCTTCACTCACTTGAGCTTGCGTTTTTAATTTATAATTCCATTCACGCTTATCAAGTTCTAAAACTCTTTTTTCAATTTTAGTTGATAAAGCCTTAACTTCTCCAAAACAAGATGCACCTGGTTCTATTGAAGAAAGGATCTCTCCTACTTGATTAGCTGCATCGACAGTTTGATTGGCAGACCAGATGTTATTAGCATCTGATAATTTCATTTTGCACTCTCTATCAATTTGTTGTTTGTAAATAGGGGCAATTGCATCCATACATTTGTCATAACAAGCTTTACAAACTTCAGGTACTGCAAGCAGATTATAAATAGCAGCATCAAATTTGTTTTGAGTTGCTAATGTTTGTGCTTCTTTTATAATAAAATCACACTTACTGTTGTAGTATTGAACAATTTTAGTTTTACCCGTTTCAATAAATGATTGATAATTTGGGTCATTGGTTTTTAAATTTTTAAGCGCTGATATGTATGCTTTGGTTTCAGTTTCTCCAACACCTTTTACAGTTGTTGATGTGCTCGCAAATTTAGTTCCGTCTATCCCGTCACCAATATACAAGGTTATTTCTAATGTATATGCATGCATTGGTGGTGAAGTTGGAGTAATGTCTTTCGTCAACAAATTAATGTTTGCTGTTATAATGAAGCGCTGGTTAAATGCACTTCCGCCCATGCCATTTTGAGTCACAATTTGACTTAATTTATTTGACAACATACTGCGTGCAGCTTCTGGCATTTTGTCAATTTGCTGAGGTACAAAAGCTGCTAAAGTAATTCTAGCCATATCGTCGCTTTTTCCAGCATTATTTTGTGCATACGTATTGTAACCTATTACAATTAATATACTTAGAATTATTGATTTCATATTTTCTTTTTTTAAAAGTTATTTTTCGCCTAATACGATTGATGCTTGACCTAAACCTTTCATCATTAATTTATTTGTAATTAAAAAAGGATCCTTTTTTAGATAACTTTGAAGTCCTTTACAAAATCCTTTTGCATCAAGTGCTGTTCCAGCTTCATTATACATTGGAATTCTAACTTGTTTAAATAGCATCATGTTTTCTGTAGATTCAGAAGTGCTAAAACGACCTTTTACACAATTTTTTGTTAGCCATTCTTCGATATAACTATTTAATTCTTTTCCAGCATATTCTTTTTCTAAATCACCATCCCAAGAATCGAATTTTTTAATTCTTATTATTACTTCTCTACCGTTTGCAAACATATCATCAAAGTGAGTCATTAATTGAACATTAAAGTTATCAAGATGAGATAGAACAGCTGTTTGAAGCATAACTGGTAGTGTTGCACCAATAAGTTCATTACCTGTACCTGAAGCACCAGCTATTTGTTTGTCAGTATACGCATCTAAACCTTGAAGAATAAAAGTTATTGATTTTTTTGGACCTACTTGATTTATAGTCCAAGTAACTTGCATCCAAATATCAGCCTTTGCTGTTTTTTTTAATTTATCAATAGGACTTTCAGTAATGCCTGCACCTGTTTTACTAGTTAACATCGCATCCTCTGCACTCTCTGATGCTAAAGTTTTTAAAGCAGCCTCCATAGACTCTAAAGGGAAACCTCTTTCTGCCATTAATTCACCAAGTTTTGCAATCACCAATAAAAGATCTGGGTTTTCTTGAAATGCTCTTTTGTAATCAGGAATTTTATCTTTTTTGCCTTGGTTATCAAATTCCATCATATAACCATTTGCAGTACACCAAACATCACTTGGTACCACCATTAAAGTTGGTTTTTTAGCTTGTGAATAAGCTAAAGTAGTTACTCCAAAAGCCACTGTGGCGATTATGAATATTTTTTTAAAGATTTTTTTCATTTTTTTTATTTTAATTGTTTAAAATTTTGTCTGAAATCATTTGTTTTTTTAAGTCGCTTCTCAAAACACGAATTATAAAGCCAAACATAA
>Ga0209598_10001436_pt1 | contig 19568 bp, 19 predicted proteins | sample M_140807_EF_Meta_FD_187317 | JGI IMG/M metagenome (GOLD analysis project Ga0209598, IMG submission 187317) | Freshwater microbial communities from Lake Montjoie, Canada to study carbon cycling - M_140807_EF_MetaG (SPAdes) (version 2) | ecosystem: Environmental > Aquatic > Freshwater > Lake...
TCCTGTACTTATTTCAAGTACATATGCTCTAAATCAAATTAAAGAATATAATATTCCTAATCCAACCACGAATGAGAACATCGAAGGATTTGCGATATCTCCTAAATGTGTTGATACTTCCAATGTCTTTGTATTTCTATGCAGAGATGTAGAATCAATTGAAAGTGTTTCACTACAAAAAGACTGTCTTAGATTCTTTACTCCTTTTAGTGCTGAGGGTAATTGTCCATCAGTGATAGGTTTAGATGAAACGCATTTCCAGAAAGGTGAGGTTGTTTTATATCCAGTTCCAGCAACCGATCATATAAAAATCTATTTAAAAGATATAGGATTTTCTACGTTGAATTATAAAATTACAAATATGTTTGGAAATAAAATGGATGAAAAGATAAATTATGATAATGATAATTACATTATTGATATACGTCGATATGAGCCTGGGATTTACTTTTTGGAAGTTGAAGCAAATAAAACATTTCATCAGTTAAAATTCATTAAACAGTAATTTATATGGCGATTACTTCAAAACTAACTGCAAAGGATAATACAAATACCGTTGATTGGTTAAATGTAGGACTCATTTTCCTTTCCCTTTTTCTGGCATTCAAAATTCCATTTGAACTGTTTCTGTTTGCATATGCTGTATTGGGTCCTTTACATTATCTGACACAAATCAACTGGCTAAACGGAAAACAATTTTTTGTTAAAGAATATAAGTGGATTGTAGTGTATATAGTCTTTTGTTGCTTTCTGGCTGTTCCAATGATTTTCCGCCTACCAGCGTTTAAACCCTATGCTGAAACAGGCCTTCTGAAGTATTATCTTCCCTTTGTACAAACTTATTTTAATGATATTTTTCTTGTTGCGCTATTGTTTGGAGGCGTTTTGGTTTTTTTCAGTAAATGGCAATACCGGCTTATTGGACTTTGTCTGAGTCTGATTATCGGAGTTACGGTTTTGAAGTTGATACCATTTAGCGCAGTATTGTTTGGTGCATTTTTGCCAAGTATTATTCATGTATATTTATTTACCTTACTTTTTATGATTTATGGCAGCCAAAAGTCAAAAAGTGTTCCCGGAATTCTGGCTTCGGTAATTATGGTTCTGGTGCCGTTTATTATAATGAACACTTCCGTGAATCCTGAAAATTATCATCCATCTGCTTATATCGGAAATACATTCCTCGCTGGAGAATTTCAGGTGCTCAATGTTTATATAGGTAAATTTCTTGGAGTTATGGATGAACCCTCAAAGTTCTTGCTTTCCCGAAACGGAATACGCATTCAAGTGTTTATAACTTTTTGTTATACCTATCATTACCTTAACTGGTTTTCCAAAACAACAGTAATTGGCTGGCATAAGAATATTTCAAGAAAGAAAAGTATTGTTATAGGAGTACTTTGGCTGTTATCCGTTGCCCTGTACGCATATGATTATCGTACCGGACTGGCCTTTTTATTTTTCCTAAGTGCCATGCATGTATTTATGGAATTCCCATTGAATATTACCTCAGTAAAAGGAATCATTTCCGGCTTTAAAAAGTAATCTGCCTTTCCTTCATATCTAAGAAGTAGCTCCTAAGTCGGGAAAGAGGGATTTCGCCGTATTTTTGGGTAAATTCTAATTGAATGCGATTCGGCACAAAAGCAATACATGCCGGGGTTTTCCCCGATCCTTCTACGGGAGCCATTATGACTCCCATTTTCCAGACATCTACCTATGTGCAAAATGCTCCCGGGGATCACAAAGGGTTTGAATATGCCAGAACCCAGAACCCTACCCGCAACCAATTGCAGGATGCGCTCGCAGCTTTGGAAAATGGTAAATACGGGTTATGCTTCGCATCCGGAATGGCTGCAATTGATGCCATTGTAAAACTTTTAAAGCCTGGAGATGAGGTGCTTGCCACTGATGATTTGTACGGAGGTACCTACCGCATTTTTACCAAAATCTTCCAGAATTACGGTATCAAATTCAGGTTTATGCCTATGCATGACCCTACGAAAGTAGCAGAAGCAATTACCCCTGAAACCAGATTAATCTGGATTGAAACACCAACAAATCCTCTTTTAAAGATTATTGATATCAGTGCAATCAGCAATCTTGCTAAAGGCAAACAAATTCTGACTGTCGTTGATAATACTTTTGCTTCTCCTTACCTCCAAAATCCTCTGGATCTAGGTGCTGATTTGGTCATGCATTCTATCACAAAATATCTGGGAGGACATAGTGATGTGGTGATGGGAGGAATAGTAGGCAGAGACCCTGAGTTAAAAGAAAAACTGAGTTTTATACAAAATTCTTGTGGCGCTGTTCCCGGACCTCAGGATTGTTTTCTGGTTTTGAGAGGGTTGAAAACACTTCATTTGCGCATGCAAAGACATTGTGAAAATGGAGAAAAAATTGCACAATTCCTGTCAGAGCATCCGAGAATTGATAAGGTATTCTATCCAGGTTTGAAGCAGCATCCAGGTCATGAAGTAGCTGCTGCACAAATGCGTGGGTTTGGAGGCATGGTTTCATTCGTACTTAAAGGCGAAGACCTGAAAGATGCACTGCAAGTGTTGCGTAAAACCCAGTTATTTAGTCTGGCCGAAAGCCTTGGTGGTGTTGAATCCCTGATCGGACATCCTGCTACAATGACGCATGCCTCGATCCCTAAGGAAGAAAGAATAAAAGCTGGCTTAAGTGATGCCCTGATTCGACTTAGTGTCGGAGTCGAAGACATTGAAGATCTGATTGAAGATTTGGATCAGGCACTGATAAAGTAATCTATGGATTACAAATTGCTTGCCCTCACGTTGGGTCCCGGATTGGCTATCGCGGTCTATGTTTTTTGGAAAGATAGATTTGACAGAGAACCACTGCGACTACTTGTTTCCTGTTTTTTACTAGGCGTACTTTCAGCTTTCTTGGCTGTTGGCATTCAGATAGCAGTGCAAAGGGTAGGACTAGATAAAAATGATTCCTTGTCAGGAGAATTATTACATTGTTTTATAATTATAGGATTTTCTGAAGAATTTTCAAAACTACTTTTCCTCCGTCAGTTTGCATATCCCAAACCACAGTTCAATGAGCCATATGATGGAATTACCTATTCTGTTATGGTTTCCATGGGATTTGCAACGATTGAGAATATTGCCTACGTATATCTGCGCAATTCTTCAGGAGAAGCATTGTCTGTTGCGCTCATCAGAATGGTAACGGCCATCCCTGCTCATGCATCTTTTGCAGTTATTATGGGGTACTTTGTTGGCCTTGCAAAATTTAGAAACAATTCAACTTCTTTGATGTTTATAGGTTTGTTTGCAGCCACTTTTATGCATGGCCTGTATGATTTTTTCCTTTTACAAAACAGTATCCCTAACATTTCAGCCGGTGCATTTATTTCGTTGGCTATTTGGGTGTTTTTAAGTTATAAAGCCATTCATATTCATCAGGCAAATTCTCCTTACAATACTCCCGACGATAAGGATGAAAGTAGTTTTCCAAATGGAAAATAACATTGCTATTTGAATAACAGCAGTTTGGACTTTTCTGAGAACCCCTTGTTTAATGAAGAAATTGTTTCATTTCTGAACCAAAAGGTAAAAGAGTTTAATGCCCCAGATTTTATTCAGGATGATCCAATAAGTATTCCTCATTTATTTACAAAAAAAGAGGATATTGAAATCGCTGGTTTTTTGGCTGCACTTCTTTCCTGGGGACAAAGAAAAACGATTCTTTCCAAATCAAAAATCCTCTTGAGTTTGATGGACAATCAACCCTATGATTTCCTCATTTCAGCAGAAGAAAAGGACTTTTTACCTTTTAATGCCTTTGTGCACAGGACATTAAATGGAAATGACACCTGCCATCTTATAAATGCACTCTCATCCTTGTACCAATCCGGACAGACTTTGGAATCCTTGTTTATGCTTGGATATCAGCATTCTAAATCGGTACCTGAAGGAATCTCTGCCATCCGTTCCTTTATACTTTCATTTCCAAAAGGTACTTCAGGCATCCAAAGGCATTTGTCAGATCCTCAAAGTGGCTCAGCAGCCAAACGTATGTGCATGTTCCTCAGGTGGATGGTAAGAAAGGATACCAACGGCGTTGACTTCGGCATTTGGAAAGGTATTTCACCTTCCCAATTGTATTGTCCCTTAGATATTCATTCCGGCCGTGTAGGTCGTTTGCTGGGATTGTTGAACCGAAAACAAAATGACTGGAAAGCAGTAGAAGAACTAACTACATCACTAAGATTATTGGATGCTGATGATCCAGTAAAATACGACTTTGCCCTATTTGGGATTGGTGTAAATGAAGGGTTTAGCTAAAAATGATTGGCATATCCCGAACAACTCTAAGCACAGGAACTTCATTTTTCTTGGCAACCTGTTCCGGAATGTCTTTATCAAACCATCGCTCAATCCAGGAATGCTTGTCTTCGAAAAAGACAACAAGGTCTGAATCGGTTGAGTGGATAGTTTCAAGTATTTCTTTAGAAATATCATTTTCTATTTTTACAATAATACTGATATTGTCATTTATATAGTTGGATTTAAGCATTTCCTCAATGCTTTCGGCATGGTTATCCTCAATTCCGGGGATGTCTTTTATGATATGTAAAATAGTCAATTTCGCAGAAAGCAAATCAATTAAGGCATACATAAAATCCATCTCCTGTTCTAGATTCTCCAAATCTGTTGGATAAAGAATGTTCTGTGGAATATCCTTACCCTGATTTTCGGGGATTATCCAAACAGGACAAAACACATTTTCCATTATATGCACTGCATTTACACCCCAGAAAGTTTCATGACCTGATAGAAAAACAAGGTCAGCTTTCCCAAGTTCCATCGCTTTTTCAATGCCATGAATTATTGTGCCTTCAAATAAAAGGTATTCAAAATGAAAAGTTAATCCGCAGGCTTCATTCAATGATTTTCCAAAGTCATGGAGAGAAGTTTTCATTTCTTTTTCCATATCCTGTATGTATTCATCGGTCATGGTTCCAGGTGAGCCTGTTAAGCGATAGGCATGAAACAGAACTACTTTCCCGTTAATCAGAGAATTTAGCTTTAAGGCAGAACTTAACGTTTTGAGGGACAGCTCTGAAAAATCAGTTGCGAATAGTAAGTGTATCATAAATTGTAAATTTACTAAACCAACTGCATAATTAACCCAATGTCATGGTTTGATTTGAACACTTATTAATAAGAAAATAATTCTTTGGATTATGGATATGATATTTTATCTTACGTAAATTTTAGGTTTCATGACTAAACACATTTTACTTTTTCTGTTGCTGACAGGACCTCTTTTTCTGTTTTCTCAGACCTGCTCTACCACAGATGCTTCTGGATGCGTTTGTCCGGATGGTTCCCAGAATTGCGATTTATTACCCAATATCCGCATTGCTGATTATCCCTTGCAGTCTTCCTCCGGCTATGAAGAATTTCCTCAGCTAAATGCTGGCAATAATTACAATCAGGGTCCCGATGATGGTCGCCTGAGATTGGATGGATCTACTCCGAATGTTGGTTATGGCCCTCTAACTGTCAGGTCTCAATCCATATATATCTGCGGAACCGACACTTTTACAACTAATCCCGGTCAATGCCCTGATTATTCCATGCCAAAGCAATTGATTCAACAAAGAATTTATGTGAAAAATGGAAATACCATGAGTTATTATGACCGTGATGCAGGTTCCATGACCTACCATCCGACCCATTCTCATATGCACGTAGACGACTGGGGAATTTATACTCTTAGAATTGAAGACCCGAATGATCCCAATCCCCTCAACTGGACAATAGTTGGCAAAGGCTCAAAACTGGCCTTCTGTTTGATGGATTATGGAACCTGTCAGTATTACCAAAATCATTGTGAGGATACTTTGAATAATCCATTAAATAGCAATTCAGACTTTCCGAATTTTGGATTGGGCGGAGGGCAATATAATTGCTCTTCAGTAGAACAGGGAATCACAAGTGGATATACCGATATCTATTATAAATATCTGGATGGAATGTGGATTAATATTCCTCCCGGAACTTGTAATGGTGATTATTATATCGTCGTTCAAATTGACCCCTATGATTATTTCCTTGAAGAAAAAGAAGATGACAATGTAATAGCTGTTCCAATAACCCTTTCTCAACAAGTTTCACCTGGAAATCCAGTTGCCAGTATCACTCCTGAAGGCGGAGGTGCTGTTTGTCTGGGTGACACTTTAATCCTGACAGCTTCTGCAGGTAGTACTTATGCATGGAGTACAGGAGAAACCACTCAGAAAATTGCAGTGACTACTGCTGGACCCTACACTGTTACCGTTACAAGCCCTTGTGGTACAGCTACTTCGCCTTCTTATACAGTGAATTTTATTTCAGGTGCTCCAACTGTAACCGGCGATACTGTTTGTACAACAGGTGTGGCCACATTAAGTGCTGTTGGTTCAGGAACCATGAATTGGTATGATGCCCAAACAGGAGGAAATTTTCTGGCAACAGGAAATACCTACACAACGCCCACCATCAATACCTCTACTAATTATTATGTGGAATCTGTAGAACAAAATCCTGGTGCTTTATTTTACAGTACTCCTTATGATACTGCACAAGGGGGCGGAGGTTATCTTGTAGGAAATCAATATTTAACCTTTGAAGCCTTTACCCATTTTACCCTCAAAACAGTTGATGTGTATTCTCAGTCAGCTGGAACAAAAATCATTGAACTCAGGGACAAATTTGGAGTAACACTTATATCAGACACCCAAACTGTTGTTGCTGGTTTTAATACACTTTCACTTGACTACACAATTTGGCCTGGACAGTATCGCCTAGGGGTGAATGGCTCTTCTGGTATGTACCGCAATAATTCTGGTGTGAATTACAATTATGGTATTCCGGGAATATTAGAAATCGACAATTCATCAGCAGGAAAAGGATTTTACTATTTCTTCTACAACTGGCAGGTGCAGCTTCCTGCAGATTCATGCGTAAGTCCAAGAATGACTGTAGTTGCTGAAGTTTCTTCTCTTGCTACAATTGGATTTTCCGGTCTTAGCAGCACCTATAATGTAACAGATCCTGCGGCAACTTTATCTGGCAATCCAATAGGAGGAACCTTTAGTGGGCCTGGTATTTCTGGCAATACCTTTGATCCTGCACTTGCAGGTATCGGTGGACCTTATACCATCACCTATACTTATGTAAATGCGTATGGTTGTACATTCACATCAACCCAGAATGTTACAGTGTTCTCAGCTGCTGGAGTTATTGATGCTTCCTTGAGTTCAAAAAGTCTTTTGGTTTATCCTAATCCTTCCAATGGCTTGTTTTCATTGACCTTTAACCTTGGAACCGCAACAGAAGCCCAACTGTTGGTTACTGATCTAACAGGCAAAATGGTGTATACAAGGAACTTGGAAATTGCTAAAAACGGTGATACATTGGAGCTTGATTTCAGTATGCTTGGAAAAGGAATTTATTTCCTGAAAGTAAAAGCGGATGGAAAGACCACCACAAGAAAATTGACCATTCAATAGATTTTTTAAATAACTAAAAAAGAGGCTGTCACAAAAAGGTAGCCTCTTTTTGTTTTAACAGCATTAATCAGACGATGCCAATTTACATAGCCCCCAGCTTTTAGGCTGGGGGCAACCAAAGCGATAAATAATTGGGCATTTAGCCATGACACCCCAGTGTTACTTAAATTTAATTTTAATTTCAAAGACTGTATCCTAAAGACTTGTATCTTTTGTTGAATTTTATTTGCGATGACATTGCCTGCTCCTAATATTATTTTGCGCCCCTGGAACATTGAAGATTTGGGAAATCTCGTTTTATATGCCAACAATATAAAAATAGCTTCCTTTATGACTGATCAGTTTCCGCATCCATATACCTTCGAAAAAGGCATTTCCTTTATTGAATATGCCAATCAAAATTTCCCGTATAATATCATGACGATTGATTTGGATGGGCAAGCAATTGGAGGAATAGGATTACATGTTCAGGCAGATATTCAAAGGAAAAATGCAGAATTGGGATATTGGCTGGGAGAGCCTTACTGGGGAATAGGAATCATGACCAGAGCAGTGCTGATGATGGTTGAATATGGCTTTCAGCAATTTGATATTGACAGAATTTATGCCCGACCCTTTGGAACAAACTTTGCCTCTCAAAAAGTGTTGGAAAAAGCAGGATTTATCCTTGAAGCCCGGTTTCTGGGTACGTTTTATAAGTATGGACAATATGCTGATGAATTAATTTACGCAGTGAGACGTTTTTAAATGCTAGCTTAATTAACCTGGATTTACATTTGTTGTCTAATTGGTTGAAAAACATCACCTATGAAAAAAAGGAATATTTATTTAGTGCTATGTATCCTTCTGGGATTAAATCATCCAATTCAAACATTAGCACAATTTCCAGTTAACCTATCAAATGGTAGTGTTTTCGAAGGAGAACCTTTTATTGCAGTAAATCCAACGAGCCCTCAGAATCTTTCTGTGGCATGGATGGGTTTTGTCTTTAACAGTGGAGTTGCTCTAACAATAAAAGTCAGTTCCACTTTTGATGGAGGTCAAACCTGGAGTACTGCAGTAAATATTCCGCATGTGTCAAATAATTATAAATCAGCAGACCCTTCCATGTGTTTTGACCAGCAAGGAAATTTGTATTTATCCTATATTGATTACCGTGAAAACCCAGATTCGGGAGGCGTTTTCATTAGGAAATCAACAGATGGAGGATTGACATGGAGCACTGAAATTCAGGTAATTGATATGCTATCTGATGGAACTGAATTGCCTATTGACAGACCCTGGCTTTCAGTTAATTCTCAGGGAGATAAAATGTATATTACCACGAAACCGGCCCCATGGATTCTTGCTCCAAACAGATCCTATTTTATTGCTTCTTCTGACAGTGGAAATACCTGGCAACCCTGGAGATATATTGATACGACAGGCTATTTGATTGGTAATTTTATAGCCCAACCAATGTCAGCTGTTGCTGCGTATGGAGACCTTTGCTATGCTGCTTTTCCAAGCTATGTGCCTGCTCAGAATGTGTATCCACAATACCTGCTGGCCAAAACAAACAATTCGGGACAAAGTTTTTCCTATACTTCGATTTATGCAGGAAATGCAAGTGTTGGTAATGATACACCTAAGTTAGGTCATAAATTGCTGGTTAACCCAACTGACAGTCTGCATCTTGTTTTTGTGTTTCCCTATCAACCTTACGGTGATATTGATATACTATGTTGCGAATCTTTTGATGGTGGCGTTTCATGGTCTGCTCCAATTAGAATTAATGATGACCCTCAGGGAAATGGTAAAATGCAGGACTTGATGTGGGCAGCATTTGATAACGATGGAGACTTGCTGATTTCCTGGCGCGATAGGAGAAACGCCACTGGTTCAGGCTTTGAAACAGCCTCCTCTTTTTATTATGCTTACAGAAGTCAGGATTCACTTAACTTTTCTCCAAATATTGCTTTAACAGATTCTTTGGTACCTTATGATGTCATTTTAGCAGAAAGTGGAAATGACTTTATGTCAATAGTTCTACTAAATGATACCTTAAGTGCTACTTGGGGAGACACCAGAGATGGCTCGCTTAATATATGGTTCACACGAATGTATGCTCCCACTGGAACTAGTACTGGAATATCGCTAATTTATAGGGATGAACCGAATTTATTGATGTATCCTAATCCAACTGCAGATAAAGTGTTTATAGATTCTAAAACAAATTTTAAACCTGAGAAATACAGAATTTTTACTTCAGCTGGACAATTAATTCTGGAAGAAAAATGCGAAAAAGATATAAAGAGTATTGACTTAAATGGATTCGCAGATGGAATATATTTAATTGAACTAACTGCTAAGGAAAAAGTGTATAAAAGAAAAATTACCAAAATTTCGAAATAAAAACTAGCTTAAAGGGTAAAAGATCTTGAAGAAAATAATAATAAGCAAATTACTCTTTCTGTTTTTGGTTTGCATAGGAGTGAACCTTAAAGCGCAAACGGTTTGGGAAGTGTTCAATACACAGAATTCTCCTCTGCTTTCCAATAGTATTCGTCAGGTATATTTAGATACTGATCAATCTCTTTGGGTTTCAACTGCATATGGTTTGGGTCATTATGATGGCACAAATTGGCAAATTTTAACTCAGGCTAATGGAGGCCTGCCTGACGATATCGTGAACTGTGTGGCAAGAGATAGCTCCGGAAATTTATGGGTGGGAACTTTAACTTCCGGTCTTGGTAAATTTGATGGAATAAATTGGACGTATTTCACTTTTGCTAATTCAGATATTCCGGAAGATCATATCAGAGCATTAGCAATTGATTCTTCCGGAAGAAAGTGGGTGGCAACAACCGGCGGACTGGCAGTATTTAATGATACCGTGTGGAAGGTGTATGATTTCACCAATTCCTTATTGCAAACCAATAATATTGCAGACATATGTTTTGGCACTCAAGACACTGTTTGGATTGGAACCGTAAATGGTGGTCTTGTGTTGATGATTGATACTCAAATGGTGCAATCATTTACCTATTCTAATTCTGGAATTCCAGACAATACCATACTTTCAGTTAGGACAGCAACCGACGGTACGCTTTGGATGGCATCACCGGCCGGAGGCCTTATTCACCGAATCCCAAATAGCTGGGAACAATGGACAAACACCAATTCAGCAATGCCAGATGCTTCTTGTCAGGCCTTAGCAACAGGCGCTGGAAATAAGAAAATAATAGGAATGTATGATTCTGGGCTTGTGATTTTCCTAGATTCACTTTTTTATATTTTCGATACATTGAATTCGGATTTACCCGATAACTATGTTCGAAGCATTGTAGAAACAGATTCAGGGGTGATTTGGATTGCAACTGAATATGGTGGTCTGGCAAAACTGACTTTTACCACACCACTGGGATCAGAGCCTTTGAATTCATCCATGGGTGGAATTGCATTAAGTCCACAACCTGCAAACGAATGTTTAAAAATTGATTTACCCGCTGGGATAAAAGTTCATAGCCTTAGGATATTTTCATCTCAGGGTCAAATAGTTAGTAATATTTTACCAGAAAAAGCAATGAATCTGGATTGTAGCCAGTGGCAGACAGGAGTGTATTTTTTGGAGATTGTAACTGGCAACGGTACAATATTCCGCAAGCTCAGTATTTGTCACTGACACCCATTGTTTAACTTTGGCGGATGCAGGTACGGTGTTCCTTTGTTATTCCCTGTTTTAATGAGGCTTCGAGGTTAATAATGCTCGAGCCTGAATACAAGGCTTTTGTGGAGTCCAAATCTGCGGAAACTGAAATCATTTTTGTGAATGATGGCAGTAATGATGAGACCAGTACAGTTTTGAACGAATGGAAGAGGAACTGGAAAGGCGCAACCATTCGTACCAGAGAGTATATGGACAACCAGGGGAAAGGCTTTGCTTTACAACAAGGCGTTCCGGAAACCAGCGGCGATTATGTAATAATTCTCGATGCCGATTTGTCAACTTCTTTTTCAATGTTTTATATTCTTGAAAATCAGGGGTTAAAGCCCGAAACCTGTTATTTTGGTGACAGAGTACTTGGACACAAACAAGGTATGGTTGAGGCAAAACCGCATAGAAGAATTCTGGGTGATGTGTTTAAATGGATTGTTTCGGCTATAACTGGTCTGCCTGTGATTGATACCCAATGTGGGTTTAAGGTTTTTCCAGGAGAACTTGCCAGAAATGCATTTGGAAAAATTAAAGAAAATGGCTTTGCATATGATGTTGAACTCTATTTATTGTTAAAAAAGATGAATGTTCCGGTGATTCAGGTGCCAGTAAACTGGGTGCATAGAGAGGGTTCCCATCTTGGATTGCTTTCAGATGGTTGGAAAATGATTCGAAGAATTAGAAAAATAGCTGCATCCTATAACAATGAGAAAACACCTGCCTGATATTGGTTTAAGCCTCGTCTTATACCTGATTTTGGTGCTGAGATATGGCTATGAATTTGGCAGATCAGATCAGGTTGAATTTTTACCTTATGCACTATTTATAAATGACAATACCCTGTATCCTTTTGATTTTTTTGTCAGAGGAATTTCTTCACTGATCCCGAATGAAAGAACTTTTACAGTATATTTTCTTTCAATATTCCGTGAATACCTTGAGCCAGCCTGTTTTGTACTTCATTTTTTATCCTCAATACTACTGCTGTATTCCTTATTGAAATTTTGCGAAAAAATTATACAAAGTAAGAGTATAGCATTTATTGCTGTTTTGATTTCATTATTGTTTTTGTACAATTATACAATCGGACTTAATGAACTCTGGTGCAACAACTTTCAATCTGGATTAATTGCCAATGCACTTGCAGCATGCGCTTTAAATTATTTATCTAGTTCCCGCTTGATTCCAGCATTTGTATTATTATGTTTATCAACTTTGTTTCAACCTCTTGAAGGACTACAGGCCACTATGCTCGCAATGGCATGGATGGTATATTATATTTTTCAAAAAAGAGATAAAATATATATTAAACAATCATTAATTGCATTTTGCATGTATATAGGTATTGCTATTCCATATATTCTCTGGATTAAAACGGTCAACAGCAATGCCGGAGATGCCGTCTCTTCTGCAGAATTTTTTACCATATTATTCCGTTTCAGACATCCTCACCATTATATCCCTTCAGCCTTTGCAATCTGGCAATATCCCTTAATGTTGATTCTTATTATAATTGCTTGTATCAGGTTCTGGAAATCAAACCCTGAAATTATAATGATGATATTTTGTGCAATATTATTTGCACTCGTTTATTCCATTGGAGTTGAGGTCTTCGAATCTCCGACAGTTGCTTCCTTGCAAGCCTTTAAAATATTTCAATGGGTAAAATGGTTTGGAGTAATTGCTTTGGTTGATTTTATAGCCAAAAAAGTACCTTTTAGTGGTAAACTGGAGAACAAAATAACCTCTGTTAGCCTTGTTTTAGTTCTTGTACTTATTGGCATTTTAGGCTCTCCACTGAAATCTCAACTACCTTATTTTGTTCATTTTGATGTTGGCAAACAAACAGAACAGGATCCCTTACTTCAGGCCTGTGATGAGGCTGGCAAGCTTACACCTAAAAATGCAGTTTTTATACAACCTTTTGGGGTTTGTGAACTTAAATATTATGGTAAAGTAAGTTCCTATGTGGATTTTAAAGCCAATGTGCGACAAAACCGTTTTTCAGCTGAATGGTACAATCGAATTAAAACTATTTATGGCATTGCTTATCAGAAAGGCAAATCAGGATATTCCCTCGAGCCGGAAGCAGACCAAAATTTTAGTGATATCCTTAAGAAAGTACCCTTGTTAAAGGAAAAAGGAATTACCCATGTGCTTACCTTTGCGCAGGCATTTGTACCCGAAAATTGGAGTGTGCTGTATACAAACAAGCAGTGGAAAATCGTGCAATTGCCTCAAAATCTGACTGAAACCAAATGAAAAGAGTGTTAATTACTGGCTCCAATGGATTATTGGGCCAAAAGTTGGTGAATCTCCTCAATGGCCGCCCTGCCGTAGAAATGATTGCCATTTCAAGAGGATATAACCGAAATCCCGGCCGCGAAGGATATGAATACTACGACGTTGATATCACCGATTTTAAAGAACTCGAAAAAATCGTTCACGATTTTAAACCCACCGACATCATAAACTCAGCCGCAATGACTCAGGTGGATCAGTGCGAAACAGATAAAGAAGCCTGCGATTTAATCAATCATATTGCTGTCAAAGAACTGCTGCGCATGAGCAAATCATTGGATACCAGAATGATCCATGTTTCTACGGATTTTATTTTTGATGGTGAAAGCGGACCCTATGACGAAAATGCAGTTGCAAACCCCTTGTCTTGGTATGGAAGGAGCAAGTTGCTAGCAGAACAAGAAGTTCTGAAAGAAGGCGACCATGCTATTGCCAGAACGGTACTTGTTTTTGGATATGTTCCTGGTCTGAGCAGAACGAATATTGTTCTTTGGCTAAAAGAGTCTCTCGAAAATGGTAAAACGGTCAATGTCGTGGAAGACCAGTTCCGTACACCAACGTTTGCAGAAGATTTGGCGGATGGCATTGCAAGAATACTCATGAAGGATAAAACAGGAATCTTCAACATCAGCGGTTTTGAGCTTATGAGCATCCGAGAATTGGCTGAAAAAGTGGCAGATTACTGGAAATTAGATAAATCCTTAATCAACCCTATCCTCACATCTTCCTTGAATCAACCTGCTCCAAGGCCTCCAAAAACAGGATTTATCATCCTTAAAGCTGAAACAGAATTAGGCTACAAACCGCATAAATTTGAAGATGCACTTTCACAAATTGAACGTCAGTTAAAAGAAAGAGTTTAGCAGTGTTTTTTTCTGTTGAAAATCTACGGCATTTGGCGTATATTAGGTTCCAAATGCCATCAAATAAACCTTTCTGGTACTTTACCCCAGCACAACAAAGAGGTGCTCTGGCACTTGGAATTGTATTGGCCTCATTGGCAGGCATTTTGTATTTCGCTGATCAAAGCAACAAGATTCCAACAAGTACCAGTTCCCTTCAACAAAAACCCACTAACCCGCCTTCCGAAACCCAAACTGCTGGATTTTCAAGTGCTCAGGAGAATCCAAAATTAATTAACATCAATACTGCCGACAGCGCAACCTTTGTTTCCTTGCCTGGAATTAGTCCTTTTTTGGCTGCAAGAATAGTCAAATACAGAAAAAGCAGAAAGGGATTTACCTCGGTGGATGATCTTAAAGCAGTCTATGGCCTTAAACCTGAGGTTTTTGAAGCCATAAAACCTATGCTGTTTGTTGCTACAGAAACACCTGTTCAGGAATCATCTGCAACTGCACCAACTCAATCCTCAGAGAATCCATCCCAAGATTTGCAAAATGCAGAGAAAGCGAATCTAAACACTATTGATTCGGCAGGATTGAAAATATTAACCGGTTTTCAAGGTAAATTGTGCGGCCAACTGCTAAAATACCGATATTCTGTTGGTGGATTTACTTCTTGGGATCAGGTCGGTAAAACCTATAACCTCACCCCTGAAATGTTCTCAACCCTCAAAGAGAAATGCTTTCTCGGCGAAAAAAGTCCTACCTCAAAACCAACTGCTCAGTACACTTCAGGACAAACCGGAGGTAGCAGCAGCAGAAAAAAAATTGATATCAATTCTGCTGATTCTGCAGCTTTTGAAGCATTACCTGGATTTGGTGGATATTCCGCAGCAAAAATTGTAAGCGAACGGGATGCTATTGGAGGCTTTCATTCCATTGAACAAGTGGGGGAAGTGTATGGAATAAAACCTGAGTTTTTCGAAATGGCAAAACCTTATCTCGAACTAAAAACACAACCTGTTCTTAAAAAAATAAATGTCAATACTGCCACCGAACAAACACTTGCCAACCATCCCTATATCCGCTATACTCTGGCAAAAAGAATTGTTAATTACAGAAATGAACATGGCAGCTTCGCCAATTTTTTATCTTTGCAGAAAATTCAGGGCGTAGAATCCCAAACTTGGGATAAACTGCAACCCTACCTTGAATTTTAATTCCATTTATGCTCACCGGCGAACAAGCCAAAGCCTACATCAAAGAGGTAAAAGACTTTCCTAAACCAGGAGTAGATTTTAAGGACATTTCTCCTTTACTGCTCGACAATGCCGGATATCGTCAGGTCCTCAACAGCATGGTGCACCCTTGGTTAGAAGCGGGCATTACCAAAGTTTTAGGCATAGAAAGCCGCGGTTTCATTTTTGGAATAGGTATTGCCGATAGCCTGAACGTTGGATTTGTTCCCGTTCGTAAGGCAGGTAAGCTACCCCCTCATACCTTTGCACAGGAGTACACTCTTGAGTATGGTACAGCCACCATCGAAGTGAGTACCGACGCCATTCAGCCCGGCGACAGAGTGCTCATTCATGACGATGTGCTGGCAACCGGAGGTACCGCAGAAGCAGCGTATCTCCTTGTCCAAAAGTGCGGAGCAGAAACCGTAGGGTTTAGCTTTCTTATCGGATTGAACTTTCTACCCGGCAATGCACGTTTGGCATCAAAAGGATTAACAATAAACACATTCATAAACTATTAAACCATGGGAGCCCCACTTACTGAACTAGAAGGCCTTGATTTCCGGTTTACAGAAAACCAGAAAATGATCAGCGAATCTGTAAAACGCTTCGCAGAAGAGAAAATACGTCCTGTCCTCATGGATTTTGACGAAAGTCAGGAGTTCCCATTGGAGATTTTTAAGGAGCTAGGTCAGCTAGGCCTTTTGGGAATGCTCGTACCAGAAGAATACGGGGGCGCTGGATTTGGGTATTTTGAATACGTGCAGGCCATCATCGAGCTTGGAAAGGTAGATCCTTCTATCGCCCTGTCCATGGCGGCTCATAATTCCTTGTGCACAGGTCATATCATGATGTTTGGCACTGCCGAACAGAAAAAGAAATACCTCCCGTTATTGGCTACAGGCGAATGGATTGGCGCCTGGGGACTTACAGAACCCAATACCGGTTCAGATGCTGGAAATATGCTCACAACAGCTGTTAAAGACGGCGACTATTGGGTAATCAATGGTGCGAAAAATTTCATCACACATGGCAAAGTAGGGCAGGTGGCCGTAGTGATTGTACGTACCGGTGAAAAAGGAGATTCCCATGGCATGACAGCTTTCATCATTGAAAAAGGAACACCCGGCTTCCGCAATGGGAAAAAAGAGAATAAGCTGGGAATGAGAGCCTCCGATACCTCTGAACTTATTTTTGAAGAGTGCAGAATCCATGATTCTCAGCGTTTAGGCGAAGTGGGCGAAGGCTTCATTCAGGCTATGAAAATCCTGGATGGCGGTAGAATCTCAATTGCCGCACTTTCCCTCAGCATCGCCAAGGGAGCACTCGAAGCTTCTATAAAATACAGCAAGGAAAGACAACAATTCAACAAGCCAATAGCTGAATTTCAGGGCATTAGCTTCAAATTGGCAGATATGGCCATGGAAATTGAAGCTGCTGAACTTTTAACCTACCGTGCTGCCGATTTAAAAAACAAAGGACTTTCAGTAAATAAGGAGTCTGCAATGGCAAAAATGTATGCTTCCGAAGTTTGTGTTAAAGTGGCAAACGAAGCAGTACAGATTTTCGGCGGGTATGGCTTTCTAAAGGACTTTCCGGTTGAGAAATTCTACCGCGATGCCAAACTTTGTACCATTGGTGAAGGCACCACCGAAATTCAGAAACTGGTTATTGCCAGAGCCTTGCTGAAATAATCTACTGACCAGGACCTTCGATAACCCTATTCCTTAGCTTTTAGGTGCTTTTTCAGGAATTTTTACCCTCCTGATTACTTTTTTTACCTAATTTCAGGAAACTTTTTTGCTATGAACGACGCCCATCTGCATTTACTTTTCAATCACTTCCCCATCATTGGGACAATTGTTGGAACTTTGGTTCTTGGAATTGGTTTTCTGCTGAGCATCAGACTAGTACGCAGAACAGGAATTTACATTTTACTGGGTGCTGCTTTATTTGCTTTCCCTTCCAATTTCACAGGTGAAGGTGCTGAAGAAATAGTTGAAGAACTACCGGGAATAAGTCATAAAATTATTCACGAGCATGAAGAATTGGCGGAAGGATTTCTATGGATAATGATTGGATTAGGTGTGCTGTGTCTGGCAACACTAATATTAGATTATCTGAAACACAAACGTGCTCAAACAGTTTCTTTACTTGCTTTGATTGTGGCAGGCATTGCTGTTTTTTATGGAGCACAGGTAGGCCTCTCAGGGGGTGAAATCAGGCACCCGGAAATGAAAGATTCTGCTGTTCAATCCCCAGCAGGATTACAAGAAACAAATCAGGAAGACTAGCTATTCATAGTATAACAATAGGATATACAATAAATCGTTTAAGTATAATATAAGGAGTAACAAAAATCAATATCACCTATAATATCATAAAACGCTGGTACCTTGAAGCGGATCAACAACCAGATTTTGGCAGAGTAGAATTGCCTTCAGGGTATACTATTAGTTATGCATTAGGCATGAGTTGCGAAGCATACCGCACCCTGAATGCTCAAATAGGTAAAGACATAGGTTGGGTCGACCGTCAGATTATGCCCGAAAACGATTTGAAAGAACTCCTGTCAGATCCCGATCTTAGAATAATTCTATTGTGGCACAATGGCGAAATAGTGGGTTTTGGTGAATTCACCATCAACCAACCCGGTATTATCAGTCTGGATTATTTTGGACTCATCCCTGAATTCAGAGGAAAAAGATTAGGAAAACCATTTTTGCTGATGGTTTTGCAGGAAGCCTGGAAAATCAATCCCAATAAAATCATACTCAACACTTGCGAGAATGATCACCCCTTAGCATTACCCATGTACCTAAACCTGGGCTTTACAATCACCGATATCCGCCAGGAAGAACAAGCCTGTCTTGTTCCTTAAAAGAATTCTACTGATTAAAACAGCTTCTTACCTAAGTCCATAAGGTCATCCATTCCGAATCCACTTTCATTAGAACCAGAAGCCGGACTACCACCCAGAAAGCCAGAAAACAAGCTACTCAGATCTCCGCTTCCTTGACCCGAAACAGCACGCTGCACCTGCTCAACAAGATCCACACCATTATTCTGAGCCTGCGAGGCCGGTTTATTGAAAAAATTCATTATAAATGGAATGGCTTGCCCGGCAATACTTTGAGCCGAACCAGCAGAAATGCCCATTTTTTCAGTCAAGGTGCCCACCACAGAGGCAGAAATGCCTGAAAGTGCAGGATTGTCAGCATTCGTTTCCTGACCCGAAAAAAGCTCCTTCAACACATCCAGATTTCCACCAGAAACCTGGGAGCTCAGCTGCTCCTGAAACGTGGAACGTATCAATCCCGAAGCCTTGCCCGAAGTGCTTGCATCCATACCAGAACCAGAACCAATCAGTTCGGTAAGCGACCCTCCGGCCATTGATAATAGTGAATCTAACATACTGCTGTTTTTCCTCTGAAAGTAATACCTCCAATATTATGAAACAGTAAAGACTATGTGAAAAAAATAATCTGAAGTATTTGAAATATTCGGGTTCGGAATTTCCATCAATATATTCAAAGGAACATGCAAATAGTGGGAAATTGGTGGTGGAGTAGATTAGATTTTTATCTAAATCAGGTACTATTTATTTAGGGCAATGCAACAATTGCCCTAAATTATTTTGAGTGGATTCCAATACCTAAAAATAGGTCACCCCATCGGGGTAAACATAGGACTATTTACGTTTTCCATTTTTTTCCTATGCGCGTGTGAAAGCTTACGAAGGGCAGGCATGAGCAGCCTAAATTTGTGGCCTGCAAGGAAATTGTACTGCTTGCGTATTCGGGCAACAAATTTCAGCGGCATGGAGTAAGCAGCCTTGTGCGGTGGCGAAAGGGCATAAAGGGAAAAAGGCACTTTTGGTACTTTTGTTGCCGGAGAAAAGTACAAATAATTAGCAATTCCGTGAAAGACAAAAAATTGACTAAAACCTTCCC
>Ga0209598_10001437_pt1 | contig 19564 bp, 17 predicted proteins | sample M_140807_EF_Meta_FD_187317 | JGI IMG/M metagenome (GOLD analysis project Ga0209598, IMG submission 187317) | Freshwater microbial communities from Lake Montjoie, Canada to study carbon cycling - M_140807_EF_MetaG (SPAdes) (version 2) | ecosystem: Environmental > Aquatic > Freshwater > Lake...
TCGAAGATGCGGGTGTAGGTGGCGTGCATCACGGCGTAGGTCTGCTCGAGGCAGGTGCGGCTGCTGTGGAAGGAATACGCGTCCTTCATCAGGAACTCGCGCGCGCGCATCACGCCAAAGCGCGGGCGGATCTCGTCGCGGAACTTGGTCTGGATCTGGTACAGGTTGAGCGGCAGTTGGCGGTAGCTTTTCACCTCACGGCGCACCAGGTCGGTGATGACCTCCTCGTGGGTCGGGCCGAAGCAGAACTCGCGCTCGTGCCGGTCCTTGATCTTGAGCATCTGCGGGCCGAACAGCGCCCAGCGGCCAGTCTCCTGCCACAGTTCGGCGGGTTGCACCGCAGGCATCAGTAGTTCGTTGGCGCCGGTGCGGTCCATCTCCTCGCGGACGATGCCCTCGACCTTGCGCAGCACGCGCAGGCCCAGCGGCATCCAGGTGTAGAGGCCCGAGCCGAGGCGGCGGATCAGACCGGCGCGGAGCATCAGCTTGTGCGAGACCAGTTCGGCTTCGTTGGGCGCTTCCTTGAGCGTGGTGATAAAGAGTTGCGAGCTGCGCATGGGGACACGTCCGGTCGGGCAAAAACGCGTATTTTAGGCGCCTTTGAGCCTGTCAGACGGCTATTGGAGAGGGCGAATGGCGTTGTTTGGACGGCTGCGCGGGCGTGGCCAGGGCATCGAGGTGAGCGAGCGTGACGGCGTGCGCTATCTTCACATCGGCTCGGACGCGATCCAGAGCGCGATGCGCATCGACCGCCCCTACGACCTCGAGTTGGCCTACAGCCGGTGTGTGTTCGCGCCGCTGCTGTTCGCCCCGGTGCCCAAGCGCGTCTACACCATCGGTCTCGGGGGCGGCTCGATCCCGAAGTTTATCCACCGCTATCTGACCGACGTGACGCAGACGGTGGTCGAGATCGACCCCCGCGTGGTGTCGGTGGCGCGTTTGCAGTTCATGCTGCCGCCGGAAGACGAACGCTTAACGCTGTGGCTGGGTGACGGCGCCGAAGCGCTGCGCCGGGAGAGCGAGCCGCAGGACTGGATCCTGCTGGATGGCTTTGACGGCTCGCACCAGTCCGATGGCCTCACCACCGAGGATTTCTACGCCGAGAGTGCGGCACGGCTGACGCCCAACGGCGTGCTGATTGCCAACATCTGGAGCACCGCCAGCACCTACGACGCGCAGGTCGACCGTTTGCGTCGCGTGTTCGACGACCGGCTACTGCTGTTGCCGGCGGGCTTCAAGACCAATGTCCTGTGTTTTGGCTTTGCCGGACAACCCAAGCCGCTCGATTGGACCGGCCTGCGCGCCGCAGCGCGTCAGTGGGAGGCCGCGCTGCGCCTGCCATTCGGCGATTTTGTCGACGATCTCAAGCGCCTCAATCGCCACAACAGCCGCCGCCTGCTGCCCTGATCACGGTCGGGGCTTGGTGTCTTGTCGCCCATTGTGATAAACAGGAGTCAGACCAATTTTTGGCCGTCCTGACAAGGGTGCGGCCCGCAGTGACATGATCGATCGGGATGGATACCGCGCCAACGTCGGGATCATCCTGTGCAATGCCAGAGGTGAGGTGTTCTGGGGCAAGCGTGTGCGCCAGCACTCCTGGCAGTTCCCACAGGGTGGTATCAAGCGTGGCGAGTCGCCAGAACAGGCGATGTACCGCGAGTTGCAGGAAGAGGTTGGCCTCTTGCCTGAACACGTGCGCATCCTCGGCCGGACTCGCGAGTGGCTGCGCTACGACGTGCCGGAGCAGTGGTTGCGCCGTGATGCGCGCAGCAACTACCGTGGCCAGAAGCAGATCTGGTTCTTGCTGCGCTTGGTCGGCCGCGACCACGACGTCTGTCTGCGGGCCGCCGAGAAACCCGAATTCGACGCGTGGTGCTGGAGCGAGTATTGGATGCCGCTCGAGGCAGTGATCGATTTCAAGCGCGAGGTCTATCGCCAAGCGCTGCACGAATTGCGCCACTTGGTGCCCGGCGAACGCCGTGGCAATGGTCGCCCACAGCCGCGCACATGCGCCGAGGAGCAAGGATGAAGCGGGTCATCGCGGCGCTGCTAGCCGTTTGTGCAATGCCGGTACTGGCCGTGGAAAGCCCGAACCCTTTTGTCCGCAAGGAAGACAAGTCGCGCTACGTCGAGCCGGAGCAGAAGCCGCAGCAAGAACTCGAGGTGGCGCTGCCGGCCTTCCCCGACAAGACGTCGTCCTGGCTGCGCTTTGAGACCACCGCCGTCACCAAGAACCGCTTTTTCATCGACCGCGATTCGCTGAGCATCGGTGAAGACGGCGTGATCCGCTATGCGCTGATCATCCAGTCGCCCAGTGGCGTGAAGAACGTCAGCTTTGAGGGCATGCGCTGCAACAGTGCCGAGATCAAGCAATACGCGTGGGGCGGGCCCGACGGCCAGTGGTCACCGGCGAGAAACCCGCAGTGGCAAGTGATTCGCGCCGATCGCATGAACGGCCAGCATGTGACGCTGATGGAGCAGTACTTCTGCACCACCGATGCCGTGATCCGCAAGTCTTCGGACATCGTCCGGCTGCTGGAAAAGGGCGGGGTGTCACGAACGCCCGGCGACAGCACCAGCCGCAATCCGCTGCGCGGCTTCTAGGCGACACCGCCGGTTGGGCTCAGGCGCTGGCGCGTTCCAGGGTCTTCGGAATCGGGAAGACGACGTCTTCTTCGACGCCAGCCATGTCGGTGACATCGCAGCCGCCGAGGTTGCGCAGGCGCTCAAGCACCTCTTGCACCAGAAGTTCGGGCGCTGAGGCGCCGGCAGTGACGCCCACGGTCTCCACGCCCTCGAGCCATGCCGGATCGATGTCTGCAGCGCCGTCAATCAGGCGTGCCGGCGTGCCGACGTCGCGCGACACCTCGCACAGCCGGTTCGAGTTGCTGCTGTTCTTCGAGCCGACCACCAGCAACAGGTTGCACTTGGGCGCCAGCGTCTTGACCGCGTCCTGACGATTCTGCGTGGCGTAGCAGATGTCATCCTTCTTCGGTCCGACGATGCCGGGAAAGCGTGCACGCAGAGCGTTGACGATGGTCTGCGCGTCATCGACCGACAGTGTGGTCTGGGTCACGTAGGCAAGGTTGTGGGGGTCGGCTACGGGGACTTTCGCCACGTCCTCCACCGTTTCGACCAGGTGCATGCCGCCCTGGCTCTGGCCCATGGTGCCCTCGACTTCAGGATGGCCGGCGTGACCGATCATGATCACCTCCTGCTGCTTGGTGCGCAGCCGACCGACCTCGACGTGGACCTTGGTGACCAGCGGGCAGGTGGCGTCGAACACCTGAAAGCCGCGCGCGGCCGCTTCTTCCCGGACCGCCAGCGACACACCGTGCGCGGAGAACACCAGCACAGCACCGGCGGGCACCTCGCTGAGTTCCTCGATGAACACGGCGCCCTTGGCGCGCAGGTCGTCGACCACGTAGCGGTTGTGCACCACCTCGTGACGCACGTACACCGGTTTGCCATGCAGGGCCAGTGCACGCTCGACGATCTCGATGGCGCGATCGACGCCGGCGCAGAAACCGCGTGGATTGGCGAGCAGGATCTTCATCAGGGCCTCGTGGTCAGGGCGCCGCACCCGGTGCGGCATCGGTCGCCCATTGTCGCCCAGCCTGCGACAACTGTCAGCCCTTGTTGACAGGTCGATTGCGCAGGCTGTCCAGAATGAGCAGCGTCGCGCCCAGGGTGATGGCGCTGTCGGCGGCATTGAAGGCGGGCCAATACCACCCGCCGGCGTGGAAAGACAGGAAATCGACGACCGCGCCGATCTGCAGGCGGTCGATCAGGTTCCCAATAGCGCCGCCCAGAATCAGCCCCAGACCGGCGCAGAACAGCTGCTCTTGGGCGTGGCGGGCAATCAGCCAAACGATCACCACGCTCGCCAGCAATGCCAGTGCCACAAAAAGCACATGCTGCCAGCCCGGCTCGTCGGCGAGAAAGCTGAACGCGGCACCACGGTTGAACGCCAACACCAGGTCGAAGAAGGGGGTCAGCGTCTGCACCTCGCCGGGTGCCAGGCCGGCCAGAATCCACGACTTGCTCCACTGGTCGAGCACCACCACCACAATCGCGAGCACAAAGTAGCGACCAGTCCCCAGCTGCAACCCCAGTGCTTGCCTCATGGCCGCTTAGACATGCTGGCGAACTTCGGCGTCGCCCTGCAGGTGGCCGGCACACCGCGCGCACACTTCGGGCTGAGCGGTCACGGCGCCGACGCTGTCGCTGTAGTGCCAGCAGCGACCGCACTTGGTGGCGGTCGACGGTCTGGCGCGGATGCCGAGCGCGCCGTCGATGGGGGCCAGGCTGGCACTCGAGGTGATGAGCGCGTACTTGAGTTCACCGTCCAGGCTGGCGAGGGCGGCGTAAGGCTCCGCCGCTGCGTCAATGTGCACCTCGGCCTGCAGCGACGAGCCGATGTCGCCGGCGCTGCGCAATTGTTCCAGCACCTTTTGCACTTCGGCGCGGACAGCACGAATCTGCGCCCACTTGGCAGCGAGCGCCTCGTCGCGCGGTAAAGCGCCGGCGAGCTCGTCCCAGGTGTGCAGCATCAGCGAGCCATGCGACTCGCTCGTCAGCGTCTCCCACACCTCCTCGGCGGTGAAGGGCATCACCGGCAGCATCAGCCCGGCCAGCACGCGCGCGGTGTGCCACAGCGCGGTCTGTGCCGACCGGCGCGGTTTGCCATCGGTGGTGGTGGTGTAGAGGCGGTCCTTGAGGATGTCGAGCCAGAACGCGCCGAGGTCCTCCGAGCAGAAGGTCTGCAGGCGCTGGGCGATGCGGTGGAAATCGTATTCGGCGTAGTGACCGGCGCATTCGGCCTGCAACTCGGCGAGCAGGTGCAGGGCGTAGCGGTCTATCTCGACCAGCTCATCGAGCGGTACTGCATCGGTGGCCGGGTTGAAGTCGGCGGTGTTGGCCAACAAAAAGCGCAGGGTGTTGCGGATGCGGCGGTAGGCCTCAACCACGCGTTTGATGATCTCGTCGCTAATGCTCAGCTCGCCCGAGTAATCGGTGGCGGCGACCCACAGGCGCAAGATATCGGCGCCGTAGGTGTCCATCACTTTTTGCGGTGCGACCACGTTGCCCTTGGACTTGGACATCTTCATGCCCTTGCCGTCGACCACGAAGCCGTGGGTGAGCAGGGCGCGGTAGGGCGCGCGGCCATCGATGGCGCAACCGGTCAGCAGGCTCGACTGGAACCAGCCGCGGTGTTGGTCGGAGCCCTCGAGGTAGAGGTCGGCCGGGTAGCCGAGATCGTCGCGGCCGCGCAGAACCGCGAAGTGCGTGGCGCCGGAGTCGAACCAGACGTCGAGCGTGTCCGGCGCCTTGCGGTAGGTTGCCGCTTCGTCGCCGAGCAGCTCGGCGGCATCCAACGAGAACCAGGCCTCGATGCCGGACTTTTCGATGCGCTGGGCGACCTGCTCGAGCAGCTCGGCCGAGCGCGGGTGCGGCTCACCGGTCTCGCGGTGCAGGAAGAGCGTCAGTGGCACACCCCAGTTGCGCTGGCGCGAGACGCACCAGTCGGGGCGATTGCTGATCATCGCCTCCAGGCGCGCGCGCCCCCAGGCGGGGAAGAACTCGGTGGCGGCCACCGCGTCGAGCGCCTGCTTGCGGAGAGAGGCCGCATCGTGTCTCTCCGACTCTTGGGCCGCCGTCGCGTGGGATCCTCTAGCTCCTGGTCGCTGCGCTCCAAAGTCGCTTCGAGGACCCGCCGCACCGTCGGCCCGGCGGCCATCGGCGGGCAGATCCATCGCCACGAACCACTGGTGCGTGGCGCGGAAGATTACCGGCGTCTTGTGCCGCCAGCAGTGCGGGTATGAGTGTTGCAGCCGCCGCGAGGCGAACAGCGCGCCGTTGGTCTGGAGCCGCTCGATGATCAGTTTTTGCGCCTCCCAGATGCCGATGCCACCGAACTCCGGAACGCGCGACACGAATTTGCCGTCATCGGCCACCGGGTTCTCGACTGGCAGGCCGTAGCGCATGCCGACCGCGTAGTCCTCCAAGCCATGCGCCGGCGCGGTGTGGACGCAGCCAGTGCCCGCGTCCATGGTCACGTGCTCGCCGAGGATCAGCGGGACCGTTTTGTCCAAGAACGGATGACGCAGGCGCAGATTCTCTAGCGCCGCACCGGCGCAGCCGCCGAGGGTGCGGGCGAGCGTGCCCGGCTCGAGCACGGCGGTGATGTCGGCGATACGTTCCTCCGCAAACACCACGATCTCGGTGCCGAGGTCCTGCGCGATGTAGCGGGCCTCGGCGTTCAGGCACACCGCCTCGTTGGCCGGCAGGGTCCACGGCGTGGTGGTCCAGATGACCACCGACACCGGCTTGCCGGCGGTGGCACAGCCCATTGCCTTCTCGAAGGCTGCGTTGTCTACGGCGGTGAAGCGCACGTGGATGGCCGGCGAGTTGCGGTCCTCGTACTCAACCTCCGCCTCGGCCAGCGCCGAGCCGCAGTCGACGCACCAGTGCACCGGCTTGGCGCCGGCCACCAGATAACCGTTCTGCTGAATGCGACCCAGCGCCCGTACGATGTCGGCCTCGGTGCGGAAGTCCATGGTGAGGTACGGCCGGTCCCAGTCGCCCAGCACGCCGAGGCGGATGAAGTCCTTCTTCTGCCGCTCAACTTGTTCTGCAGCGTAGGCGCGGCAGAGTTCGCGGAACTGCGCCGGCGGCAGGTCCTTGCCGTGGGTCTTCTCGACCTGCAGCTCGATCGGCAGGCCATGGCAGTCCCAGCCCGGCACGTAGGGCGCATCAAAGCCGGCCAGGGTCTTGGAGCGGACGATGATGTCCTTGAGCACTTTGTTGACCGCGTGGCCGATGTGGATGTCGCCGTTGGCATACGGCGGGCCATCGTGGAGGATGAAGGTGGGCCGGCCAGCGGCCTTGGCGCGGATCTGCGCATAGAGACCACGTGCCGTCCAAGACCCGATCCAATCCGGTTCACGCTTGGCGAGGTCGCCGCGCATCGGGAAGGGCGTGTCGGGCAGGTTCAGCGGGTGCTTGGTGTCGGCCATCAGAGTCTCGGGTTCGGGGTGGGTGGCTTAGGGCCACCATTGGCGGGGCGATCAGTCTTGGACGGCGCCCAGCAGCAGGAACTCCATCAGCGCTTTTTGCACATGCAGCCGGTTCTCGGCCTCGTCCCAGACTACGCTTTGCGGGCCATCGATGACCTCGGCGGTGACTTCTTCGCCGCGGTGTGCTGGCAGGCAGTGCATGAACACGGCGTCCGGCGCGGCCACCGCCATCATGTCGGCGTCGACCTGCCAGTCGGCAAAGGCGGCGGCGCGCTCGGCGGTCTCGCCCTCCCAGCCCATGCTGGTCCAGACGTCGGTGGTAACCAGACTCGCCCCCTTGGCGGCGTCCATCGGGTCGGCGCAGACGCGGTAGACGTCGTCGAGACCGGCGGTGAGTGCGGCGTCCAGCGAGTAGCCGGGCGGCGTCGAAATGTTGACGCGAAAGCCGAACACCCGGGCTGCCTGCAACCACGTGTAGCACATATTGTTGCTGTCGCCGATCCACGCCACTGTGCGCCCGGCGATGTCACCGCGGTGCTCGATGAAGGTGTAGAGGTCGGCCAGCACCTGACAAGGGTGGTACTCGTTGGTCAGGCCGTTGATCACCGGAACACGCGAATGCGCGGCGAAGCGCTCGATGATGCTCTGCTGGAAGGTGCGAATCATGACGATGTCGGACATCCGCGAGATCACCTGCGCCGCATCCTCCACCGGCTCGCCACGGCCGAGTTGGCTGTCGCGTGTGTTCAGGTAGATGGCGCTGCCGCCAAGCTGGTGCATGCCAGCCTCGAACGACAACCGGGTGCGCGTGCTTTGCTTCTCGAAGATCATCACCAAGGTGCGGTCGGCCAGCGGATGGTAGGGCTGATACGCCTTGAAGCGCTGCTTGATGACGCGCGTCCGCTCGAACAGGTGCGCGAATTCCGCCCGACTCAGGTCGGCGAACTGGAGGAAATGTCGGAGCGGCTGCCGTGCAGTCATGTCGGGAGTACCGGAAAAACCGTCAGTCGGCCTGGGCCAGGAACTCGCTGACCAGACGCGAGACACCGTCGACCAGCTCGCGGGCATCGTCGGCGGTGAGCACCAGCGGCGGCACCAGGCGGATGACGCTGTCCTGCGTGACGTTGATGAGCATGCCCCGCGCGAGTGCGGTTTTCACCAGCTCACCGCAGGGGCGGTCGAGTTCGACGCCGATCATCAGGCCGAGTCCGCGCACCTGTTTGACGCCCGCCAAGCCACCGATGCGCTCGCGGAAGGCCTCGACGATCCAGGCGCCCAGGTTTTGCGCGTGAGCCAGCAGTTGGTCGTCGGCCATCACCTGCAGTGTGGTCAGCGCGGCGACGCAGGCCAGCGGGTTGCCGCCAAAGGTGCTGCCATGCTTGCCCGGCGTGAAAGTGGTGGCCGCCGCGCCGCGCGCGACGATCGCACCCACTGGCACGCCCGAACCCAGCCCCTTGGCCAGCGTCAGTACATCGGGCAGCACCGGCGTGTGCTGGAAGCCGAACCAGCGCCCGGTGCGGCCGATGCCGGTTTGCACCTCGTCGAGCATCAGCAGCCAGCCGTGGGCGTCGCAGAGCTCGCGCAAGCCTTGCAGGTAAGTCGGCAGCGGGGCAGGGACACGGATGCCACCCTCGCCCTGGATCGGCTCGACCAGAATCGCGACCACATTCGCGTGCTCGGCAGCCACCCGCCGCACCGCCTCGAGATCGTCATAGGGGACGCGGATAAAGCCCGGCACCAGCGGCTCGAAGCCGGCCTGTGCCTTGGGGTTGCCGGTCGCGGTGAGGGTCGCCATGGTGCGGCCGTGGAAGCTGCGCTCCATGACGATGATGGCTGGGTCATGAATGCCGCGATTGTGCGCGTGCAGGCGCGCCAACTTGATCGCCGCTTCGTTGGCCTCGGCGCCGGAGTTGCAGAAGAACGCAGCGTCGAGCCCAGACAACGCGCACAGGCGGTCGGCCAGCGCCTCCTGCTCGGCCACCTGATACAGGTTGGACACGTGAATCAGCCGTGCCGCCTGCTCGCTGATCGCCTTGACCAGCCGCGGGTGCGCGTGGCCGAGGCCGTTCACCGCGACGCCGGCCACCGCGTCCAGGTAGCGCTTGCCGTCGGTGTCCCACAGCCAGGCGCCGTCGCCATGGGTGAAGGTGACCGGTAGGCGGCCGTAGGTGGTCATCAGGTGGGACACGCGAGGCTCCGGGGGTGGACGGCAGCAAGGAGAGGGGCACGCGCCGAGCGCGCCCGGCAAGCCCATCATTTTTCGTGATTCAGAGCCACCGTGCAAGCCCTGTACAAGCGCTGTGGGCGGCGTAGGATGACAACTGGACTCGCAGTCTGTCAGTCGCAGTTGACAGAGCTTGGGGTCGTCAACAGCCGAGCGGGATCAGACCCGCCGAACAGGGGGAGTCATGAGGGAGGAATCATGAGCAGCAGCGTTCGCAAGATCCTTGGCAGCAAACCGGCGTCACTGATCACCATCGGTCCGGACGCCACGCTGGAGTCCGCCATGAAACTGATGGTCGAGAGCCGAATCGGCGCTCTGCCCGTGGTCGAGGGCGGTCAGCTGATCGGCATCATCACCGAGCGCGATTTCGTTCGGCGCGTCGTCTACAAAGCGATTGATCTGCAGACTCCGGTGCGCGCGGTGATGACCAGCACGCTGAAGACGGTGCAATCGTCCGACTCGGCGCAGCACTGCATGGAGACGATGGCCGGGATGCACATCCGCCATCTGCCGGTGGTTGACGGCGGTCGGTTGACCGGAGTGCTGTCGATCAGCGATGTGATGCGGGCGACCATGGAGGACCAGCGCACCATGATCGAGCAACTGGAGAGCTACATCCACGCTTGAGCCGGGCTGACCGGCGGCATTCAGCCGCCCGGTCGCTGCGCCGACTTCGGCCGGAATGCCGCGCAGACGGCAGGGTTGGTCTCGACCCATGCCGCGCCGATCAGGTCGAGGCAGTAGGGCACGGCGGCAAATACGCCGTCCAGCGTCTCTTTGATTGCCTTCGGCTGCCCTGGCAGATTCAGGATCAGCGACTGGCCGCGCACCGCGCCCACCTGCCGCGACAGAATCGCCGTGGGTACGTACTGAAGGCTCACGGCGCGCATCTGTTCGCCGAAGCCGGGCAGTTCGCGCGCAGCCACTGCCAGCGTCGCGTCGGGGGTGACGTCACGTGGGGCCGGTCCGGTGCCGCCGGTGGTCAGTACCAGGCCGCAACCGTGCTCGTCGCACAGCTCGATCAGGGTGCGTTCGATCAGCGACTGTTCGTCGGGGATTAGCCGCGTCACCGGCTCCCACGGTGTGGTCAGCGCGGCACCGAGCCAGTCCAGCAGCCCGGGGATGCCCTTGTCCTCGTAGACGCCAGACGAGGCGCGGTCGCTCACCGAGACGATGCCGATGCGCAGGACGCTGCCGCTCATGCCGGGTTGGCGGCCGTGATTACTGCGTTGAGCGCGCGGAACAGTGCCCGTGCCGCGCGCGGCGGCTTGCCATGTGCAGTTTCGGTGTGGGCTTCGCCGAGGAGTCGCGCCAGCGCGTCGGCGTCGGCGGTGGGGTGGGCGCGCATGAATTCCCCGAGTCCAGCCGGCGATTCGAGCAGGCGGTCGCGCCACTGCTCGACCTGCTGAAACGCCAGCGCGGCACGGCGTGCAGCGTCGCGGTCGGCGCCCAGTTGGCGGCGGATCTCGGCGGCGTCGATGTCGCGCATCAGCCGGCCGATGAACTGCTTGTGCCGGCGCAGCGCCTCACGGCTGCTCATCTTTTGGCCTTCGATCAGCGCCTCGTAGAGGTCGGGGGCCAGATTGAGGGCCCGCAGACGCTCGGGTTTGAGGCCGAGCAGGGTTTCGCCCAGGGCTTGCAGGTCGTGGGCGTCGCGCTTGCGGCGGGTTTTGCTGGGGGGGCGTTCGAACTCGGTCATAGCGCTATGATAACGGCCCGCCCGCCTTAACCTGGTCCCGCCGTGTCCGACACCCGTTTCAGCTTGTCCGCCGAACAGCTCCGCGCCCTGGCGCAGGAGGCGCTCGCCACTGCCACCCGGCTAGGGGCCAGCGCCGCCGAGGTCGACGTCGGACTGGGCCACGGCCTGGATGTGACGGTGCGCTTGGGCGAGGTCGAGACGCTCGAATACGCGCGCGATCGCGGTTTGTCGGTGACCACTTGGGTCGGCCAGCGGCGCGGCCACGCCAGCACCTCTGACATCTCGCCGGCGGCAATCGCCGAGACGGTGGCGGCGGCGTTGGCGATCGCCCGCCACACCGGCGAGGACCCGTTCACCGGCCTGCCTGAGACCGATCTGCTGGCCTGGGGCGCACCCGACCTCGACCTGTGTCACCCGTGGGCGCTGGACAGCGAGCAGGCGATCGCACTGGCTTGCCGCATGGAGGCGGCGGCGATGGCGGTCGATACGCGCATCGACAACAGCGACGGCGCCTCGGTGTCGAGCCACGTCAACCGCTTTGTCTACGCCAATTCGCTGGGTTTTTGCGACGGCTACGACAGCAGCCGGCACTCGCTCTATTGCTCGGTTATTGCTGGCGAGGACGAGGCGATGCAGCGCGACGACTGGTACAGCGTCGCCCGCTCGGCCGACGCCCTGGAGGCCGCCGAGGCGCTGGGCCGGCGCGCTGGCGAGCGCACCGTCGCGCGTCTCGGTGCGCGCAAGATTGCCACCTGTGAGGTGCCGGTGTTGTTCGAGGCGGGCATCGCCGCGAGTCTGATCGGCCACTGGGTGGGCGCGGTGAGCGGCAGCAGCCTGTATCGGCGGTCGAGTTTCCTGCTCGACAGCGTCGGTCAGACCGTGTTCGCGCCCTGCGTCAGCATCGACGAGGTGCCCGATTTGCCACGCGGTTTGGGCAGCGCGCCGTTCGACAACGAAGGTGTGCGGCCGCAGCGCCGCCGGCTGGTGGACGCTGGCGTGCAGCAGGGCTATTTCCTGTCGAGCTATTCGGCGCGCAAGCTCGCTCTGCGCAGCACCGGCAACGCCGGCGGTCCGCACAATCTGCTGGTGCAGCCGGGCGACGCCGGATTCGACGACTTGCTGCACGAGCTGGGCCGTGGCCTGCTGGTGACCGAGCTGATGGGGCAGGGCGTGAACCTGGTGACCGGCGATTACTCGCGCGGGGCCAGCGGCTTTTGGGTGGAGGACGGTCGCATCGTCCACCCGGTCGAGGAGATCACCATCGCCGGCAATCTGCGCGACATCTACCGCGGCATCCGCGCGGTGGGCAAAGACGTTTTGGTGCGCGGTGGCCGCCAGTGTGGGTCAATCCTGATCGACCGGATGACGGTGGCAGGAAGCTGAGTCGGCCGCGGTTGACGCGGCAGGCACGCCTAGTGCGTACCGCTCGCCAACCAGTGCACGATGCCCTGGGTGTTAAGGTCGATGTCCATCGCCAGCAGCGCCAGCGCGCGCGCCTCATCGACGCGGCTGCCGTGTGCCGCCAGTTCCCGCAAAAAGTAGGCACTCAGTGCATCACGCACCGCATCGCCTCGCGCAGTGTCGTCATCAAACCGCAGGGCCGCTTGACCAATCTCGACGTGCGCGTCTAGCCGGCGCAACAGCGCCTCGCGAAGGGTCGGGACGTCGTCGACCCGGCCAAAGTGGGTCAGGTACAGGCATTCGGGGCGCATGGCGGCCAGGCGATCCACCGACTGGCGCATCGCCGCGGGTTCGAACTGCACCGGCGTGGTGGTGGGGATGATGAAGGCGCGGCCGTCGGCGGCGAGCTCGGGGTAGGCCAAGCCAAAGGTGTCGCCGGTGAAGATGCCGTTCGAGTCGTAGTCGAACAGCGCGTGGTGATGGCGGGCGTGGCCCGGCGTGTCGTAGACGGTCCAGCGGCGACCGTTGAAGTCGAGTGCCATGCCGTCATGGCTCTCGACCACGCGACTGGCGTCGACCGGCAGGATCTCGCCGTAGGTGTCGCGGATCACCGCTTCGCCGTAAACGCTGGTGGCACTGGCGATTAGCCGCGACGGGTCGACCATGTGGCGGGCGCCGCGCGGATGCACCAAGAGGCGCGCCTGCGGCAGTGCGTGCATTAGCGCACCGGCGCCGCCGGCGTGGTCGAGGTGGATGTGCGTCAGCACCACCCAGTCAACATGGTCTGGCGTCAGTCCCAACGCAGCGATGCTGTCCAGCACCGCCGGCAGCGAATGGCTGGTGCCGGTGTCGACCAGTGCCAGGCGGTCGCCGCTGCGCAGCAGGTGGATTGCCGCCAGTTGCGGGCGCAGCAGGTCGCTGTCGAGCGCGCTGACGCCGTGCGGGTAATCGAGTCGTTCGGCCATGAGGGCGGGGCAGCGTGTGGCGCGGAAACCGCGGATGTTACCCCTTGGGGTCGTCGTTGTGCAGTGCAAAACGCCACCCGTGCACGGCCTCGGGCCGAGTCCTAAGGTCGCGGGAGGCCTCAAGCGCGCGTGGTGTGATCGTCGCTCAACACCCGCCCGCCTGCCACCTGCACCACCCGGTCGACGTGCTCGAACGCGCTGGGACGGTGCGCCACCACGAGAACCGTGCGGCCGCTGGCATGTTCGCCCATCAGGCCGGCCAGCACCTTCGACTCGGTGGCTGCGTCGAGCGCGCTGGTGGCCTCGTCGAGGAGCAAGATTGGCGCATCGCGCAGCACCGCCCGGGCAATGCCCACCCGCTGCCGCTCGCCGCCCGAGAGCACGTGGCCCTTTTCGCCAACCAGCGTCTCGACGCCATCCGGCAGGCGCGCAATCAGCTCGCCCAGACAGGCGATCCGGCAGGCGCGGGCGAAATCGGCCTCACTCACTTCGCGGGCCAGAGTGATGTTATCGCGCAGGCTCAGGTTGAACAGCTCAGTCTCCTGCAAGACCACCGCCAATTGCGCGATCAGGGCGTCGTGGCGGATGGCGCCAAGGTCGGTTTCACCCACCGTCAGTCGGCCTTGCTCGACCGGGTACAGGCCCAGCAGCAGCTTGACCAGCGTGCTTTTGCCGCTGCCCGATGGTCCGGCCACGCCCAGCGTCTCGCCGCGCCGCACAGTGAGGTCGATGGGGCCGAGCGTGCTGCCGCCTGGATAGGCAAAGCGCACACCCTGCCAGCGGATGGCATCCCAGTCGGCGGGGAAAGGCGCATCGCCGCCGGTGCGCGGGGGCGCGTCGAAGATCGGCATCAGGCGACTCAGATTCGAAGTGCGCTCGATCATGTGCTGCACCTTGTCGGTCATGTCCATGCTGGCTTCGCGCAGGGTGTTGAAGTACGCCGCGTAGGTCAGCACCATGCCCACTGACAGCCGGCCATCCAAGACAGCCCATGCCACGCCGAGGATGTAGAGCGACCAGGCCAGCGCGGTGTGCAGCTGAAAAGCCATCCACTTGCTGTTGGTCAGCCGCAGACGTTGATAGGCGAAGTCGCGGGCCAGCGCCTCGCGTTCAGCGACCTTGTCGGTCATGCCGGAGGCCGCGCCCATTGCCTTCACCGAGAGGATGTTGGTGGCGCTCTCGACAAAGCTGCCCGAGGCGTTTTCCTGGCTCGCGTTGATGACGTCGGACAGGCGGACGATGCGCCGGTAGAACACCCACTCCAACAGCGCAAGCGCGCCGACGAAGTAAATGAAGAACACCACCGAAGCCGGCCATAGCCACATGCACGCCGCCAGTGCGCCGAAAAACGCGGCGAAGGCGGTGAACAGGTTGTTCATCAAGTCGGCCGACCACTCGCGCACCGCCTCGGCGCCGGTGAGCACCCGTTGTGCTTTGTTTCCGGTGCTCTCCTGCTGATGCCAACTCAGGGAAAAGTCGAGCAAGCGCTCGAAGCCCCAGACCTTGGCGCGGTAGCGCGCGTTGATGCTCATGCGGCCGATGACACGCTTGGTCGAGAGACGGACTATGGCCACAGCAGCATGAGCGATGCCCAGCGTGGCGATTGTCCACAGCATCGGTGCCAGGCTCTCGCCAGGTTTGTGCTGCAGCAGAAAATCAGCCACTCGGCCGATCAGGTAGGGCGGCAGCAGGGTGTAGAACTGGACCGCCAGCAGCACCCCCGAGAACCCGAGGTAGCGTCGTCGCTCCTCGCCGAGGAAGAACAGCAGTGCGCGCGGCACGTCGAGGAGGCCGAAGCGCGGGGGAGTGGGGGTGCTCATCCGACCGATTATCCGCCGGATCGGGCGGGTAGACTGTCGGCGGACTAGGGGCGCTTGACGCTTCGCAGATTAGGATGGGGGTCGCGCCTTGCAAGTCGCTGGGTCAGACATACACGAGCGCGTCACCGCTGCGCTGCGCGGGACTTTGGCGCGCCTGATGCGCGGGCGAGTCGGGACTTGGCTGGCGTTGCTGGCCTTCGGGCTGGTGGTGCTGGCGCCCGGCTGTCAGCACATCCCAGCCACTGACCGTGACGAGTCGCGCTACGCTCAAGCCGCGCGGCAGATCGTTGAGAGCGGCGAATGGGGCGACATCCGCTTTCAGGATGAGCTGCGCCTGAAAAAACCGCCCGGCATCTATTGGCTGCAAGCCGGCCTGCAGCAAGCGTTGGGACTCCCCGATACCATTGCCAGCCACCGCCTGCCGTCCCTGCTGGGCGCCCTTGGCTCGCTGCTGCTGTTGCTGGCGCTGGCACGGCGCTGTCTGGACGCGCGAATCGCGCTGCTGCCGCCGCTGGCGCTTGCGGTGTCGTTCCTGCTCGGCGCCGAGGCGCGTCTGGCCACCACCGACGCTGTGCTGCTGCTCACCACGCTGGCCGCGGCGGGTGTCTTGACGCTGCGACTGACCGGGCGGCCGTGGCGCCACGACGACCTCATCCTCGCGGGCGCGCTGGCGGCGGGCGTGCTGGTGAAGGGGCCAGTGATCATCTTGCTGGTGGCAGGCATGGCCGCCGTTGCGCTGCTGCTGCGCCGCGCCGGCTGCCTGCGGCCGCTGCTGACCTGGCGTGCGGCGCTGCTGTTCGTCACGCTGGCACTGCCCTGGTTCTGGCTGATCGCGGCGCGACATGGCGTCGCCTTCTGGCAGGACTCTCTGGTGCACGACGTCGCCGGCAAGGCCATCGGCGCGCAAGAGTCGCACGGTCAGCCGCCGGGCTTTTACCTGCTGACCTTGCCGCTGGCCGGATGGCCGTGGGCCGCTCTCCTGCCGGCCATCGGCTGGCTGGCGTGGCATCGGCGCGGGGAGCCCTTGGTGCTGGCACTGCTGGCGTGGATCCTGCCGTTCTGGTGCGTGTTCGAGTTGGCGCCGACCAAGCTGGTCCATTACGTGCTGCCGACCTACCCGGCTTTCGCCCTGCTGGCAGCGCTGGCTTGGCAGGCCCGGGACGATTGGCCGATGTGGGTCAGGCGTGCCTGCATCGCGCTGTTGCTGTTCGGCGCGATCGCTCTGGCTGTCGCCAGCGGCATGCTGGTCGACCGCTTCGGTGGCGCGGTCTGGGCCAGCGCGCTGTTTGTCGGCACCTTGCTGGTGGCGGTGGCGGGCTTCTTTTGGCGCAAGGCCGCGTTGACGTGGCTGCTGCTCGGCGCAGGTCTGGCCTACGCGCAGTTCTGGGGCGTGTTGGTGCCAAGTCTGCAGGCCTTGTGGCTGTCGGAGCGGCTGGCGACGCTGACGGCGCCCTGGCGCCCCGCGTGCGACGCGCCAACGGTGGCAGAGGGTTTCGTCGAGCCGAGTCTGGTCTTCGAGTTGGGCACCGACCTGCGCTTGGGCGTCCCCGGTCCGCTGCCTGTGGGTGCGACCTGCCGAGTCCGCTTGAGTCGCGAGCCGCTCGCCGGTGATCACTTGCGCCCGCTGGGGACAGTTGGCGGTTTCAACTACGCCAAGGGGCGCACCATCGAGGTGCACGCGTATCTCGAGTCGGCCCAGTGAGACCGGCCTTGCGGCCGTGGCTGGCGGGTGGGTTGTTGTGCGTGGGTGCTGCGGCAGCCGTGGTCTGGATCGACCGTCCGCTGGCGCTGGCTAGCCAGCAACTTGGGTCAGAGGCGCGGGCGCTTGCCCGCCTGGGGTCCGCGCTGGGCAATAGCGCCTGGGTTCTGGTTCCGAGTGCGGCGGTCTTGCTGCTGCGGCGGGCCGGCGCTTTATCCGCGCTCGAACAGGACTGGGTCAAACGCTGCCGGCAACTGTTCTGGACGGTGGCCGCCAGCGGCCTCCTGGCCGATGTGTTGAAGGGCGTCGTGGCCCGTCCGCGGCCTAAGCTCTGGCTGCGCGATGGCGTGGTTGAGCCGCGATGGTTCCACGGGTTCGACGCCGCGTGGGCGTCGATGCCGTCCGGTCACACAGTGACGGCGGTCACACTGGCGTGGCTGGTGGCGCACTGGCAACCGCGCTGGGCAGTGCCGGCGTACGGTCTGGCGGCTGTGGTCGCCGCCTCCCGCATCGCCTTGGGTGCGCACTACCTGTCGGATACGCTGGTGGGCGCGGCGGTGGCGCTGTGGGTGTGCGCGGCCGCACACGGTGCCCGAAGCCTCACCGCCGACGGCCGCTCAGTGCCCCCTAACGCTTGAACTGCTCCAGGATGGCCGGGTTCTCCAGCGTCGAGATGTCCTGCGTGATCGCCTCGCCTTTGGCCAGTTGGCGCAGCAAGCGCCGCATGATCTTGCCGGAGCGTGTCTTCGGCAGATTGTCGCCAAAGCGGATGTCCTTGGGCTTGGCGATCGGGCCGATCTCCTTGCCGACGTGGTCGGACAGCTGCTTGATCAGCGCCTTGGCGTCGTCGCCGGCAGGGCGGGCACCTTTCAGCACGACAAAGGCGACGATGGCTTCGCCGGTGACCTCGTCGGGCTTGCCAACCACCGCCGACTCCGCCACCAGCGGGTGCGACACCAACGCCGACTCGATCTCCATGGTTCCCATGCGGTGGCCCGACACGTTGAGCACGTCGTCGATGCGGCCGACGATGGTGAAGTAGCCGGTAGCCTTGTCGCGGATCGCGCCATCGCCTGCCAGATACAGTCGGCCACCCAGCTCGGTCGGGTAGTAGCTGTGCTGGAAGCGTTCCGGGTCGTTCCAGATGGTGCGGATCATGCTCGGCCACGGCCGCTTAACCACCAGCAAGCCCCCTTGACCATTGGGCACGTCGTGGCCGGCCTCGTCGACGATGGCCGCGGCGATGCCCGGCAGCGGCAGCGTGCACGAGCCCGGCACCAGCGGCGTCGCACCCGGCAGCGGCGTGATCATGTGACCGCCAGTCTCGGTCTGCCAGAAGGTGTCCATGATCGGACAACGTTCGCGGCCGACTTCGCGGTGGTACCACATCCACGCCTCCGGGTTGATCGGCTCGCCGACCGAACCGAGGATGCGCAGAGACGCGAGATCGAAGTTGCGCGGGTGGGTCGCCGGGTTCTCGTCGTTGGCCTTGATGAGTGCCCGGATCGCGGTCGGCGCGGTGTAGAACACCGACACTTTGTGCGCGTCGATCATTTTCCAGAAACGGCTGGCGTCGGGATAACTTGGCACGCCCTCGAACACCACCTGCGTGGCGCCGCAGGCGAGTGGTCCGTAGGCCACATAACTGTGACCGGTGATCCAGCCCACATCCGCCGTGCACCAAAAGACATCGGCCGGCTTGATGTCGAAGGTCCACTGCATGGTGAGCGTCGCCCACAGCAGATAGCCGCCCGACGAGTGCTGAACGCCTTTGGGTTTGCCCGTCGAGCCGGAGGTGTAGAGCAGGAAGAGCGGGTGTTCGGCGTTGACAGGTACCGGCGTGTGCGTCTTCGGCTGGCCGGCGACGGCATCACTCCACCAGACGTCGCGGCCCTCGGTCCAGGCGGTGTCTTGGCCGGTGCGCTTGAACACCACCACCTTGCGGATGCTTTCGCACCCGCCCATCGTCAGCGCCTCGTCGACCGCCGGCTTGAGCGGGATGGACTTGCCACCGCGCTTCTGGCCGTCGGCGGTGATCACCAGCGTCGCGCCGGCGTCGTGGATGCGATCGCGCAGCGATTGCGCCGAGAAGCCGCCGAACACCACCGAGTGGGTCGCGCCGATGCGCGCGCAGGCCTGCATGGCGGCGACCGCTTCGATGCTCATGGCCAGGTAGATGACGACACGGTCGCCCTTCTGTACGCCGAGCGCGGTCAGGGCGTTGGCGAGTTGGCAGACTCGGGCGTGCAGGTCGGCGTACGTGGACACGATGACCTCACCGTCGTCCGCCTCGAAGATGATCGCTGGCTTGTCTGCCAGTGCCGGCAGGTGACGGTCAATGCAGTTGTACGAGACGTTGAGCTCGCCGTCGTTGAACCATTGGTAGAACGGGGCCTTAGACTCATCCAGCACCGTGCTGAAGGGCTTGGTCCAAACCAAATGCTCGCGTGCGAGGCGCGCCCAGAACGCTTCGGGGTCGCGATCGGCTTCGGCGCAGAGGGCCTGGTAGGCGTCGGTGCCCGCGATGGCAGCGCTGCGGGTGAGTTCGGCGGGGGGCGGGAATACGCGAGTCTCGTGCAGTGATGACTCGATGTTCTGCGACATCAGGGAATCCTCCTAACGGCAACTGAGCCCGACCGCGCGATTATTGTGGGTGCGCTGATTCGGACTGACATTCAAAAAACCCTCACCGCCGGCAAGTCTATATCGCCGGGGTGTCATAAAGCCAGTCGGGCGC